>Ga0210042_1002816_pt1 | contig 12954 bp, 8 predicted proteins | sample CryGeymeta201518_FD_183982 | JGI IMG/M metagenome (GOLD analysis project Ga0210042, IMG submission 183982) | Groundwater microbial communities from Crystal Geyser aquifers in Utah, USA - Crystal Geyser metaG 2015-18 (SPAdes) (version 2) | ecosystem: Environmental > Aquatic > Deep subsurface >... | reverse complement strand
GCGCCCCATACCCATGCATCGCCCGCTCGATCACGGCGGCGAGCATCGGCTCGTTGAAGTGGTTGTTGCGCAGCGCCCGCTCGTGACCGGAGCGGGCAATCGACTGGCGCAGAGGTTCGTCTTCCAGCAAGTGCTTGCAGACCGCAGCGCACTCTTGCGCGTCCTTCCAGAAGACCGCTTCGCGGCCTTCCTCGTAGAGCACCAGATGCTCGGAGGTGCGCTCCGCGCAGAGTAGCCCGCCCAGCGCGGGAATTTCGATGCTCCGACTCGTATGCAGATCGCGGTTGCCTTTGGAAAGTAAACCCAGGCATATCCTGGCCGACAGGATCGCGGCGGCATATCGATCGTCGTCATAAATGCCAGGACCGCGCCAGTGCGGCGCAATCAGTTGCCATTCAGGGGCCTTTTGCCAGCGATCACCCCAGATGGAAAGCGACACGCCGCGGCGGATGAGCTCCACCATAAAGGGGCCGCGCTCCGGCATCCATGTGCCAATGAACGACACCTCCGAAGCGTAGTGTTCCTGGACCTCCGGATCGATCAGTCGCGGCCGATGCGCTTTTTCATCGGCCGTATACCAGACTCGCATCGCGTCACGAGCACCCAGGCGTTTTGCCAGAGCAAGGCTTTCTTCTCGGGCAATTGCAAGTAGGCTGTATCGGGGCAAGGCGTCTCGATAAAGCCGGAAACGCATTCCGTCTCTCCCTGCGAACGGATTATCGTTGGTGTAATTGACGATTGGCACGTTTAGCGACCCCAACCGACGCAGCAGCACCGGCCCGAGGAACTCGCCCTGGTTGACGAAGATCAGCGCCGGCCGGGCGGCGAACACCGCCGTGAGAAGCGGCCGGTTAATGCGCATCTCGAAGCCGAGGCCGCCGGTGTGCCACGCCCAGCGCGACACCCACTTGGAACGGCCAAGCCACTCCCACGGGTCAATAATTGTCACCTCATGACCGAGGCGTTTCAGCGCACTCGCTCGGTGCAACGAGGTGCCCTGTCCAGGGCCGCTATAGGCGATACGCATCGTCAACAACTTCTCATGCAGAAAAGACGAGAATCCTTTTGCGAAACAGCGACGTATTCGCCGCCCCAACGGGTCGGCGAGGGACGACTTAGAGGTTCCTCACCGCACATAGACTTTTCTCAATGCCAGATTCACCAGCGGGTAAGGATTGATGGCCTGCACGAAGCTCGCGGCCGGCCCGACGCCGAGCAGGGGTGCGGCGGCATTCAGGGTATAGACCGCCATACCCGCATCCATGAGCAGCAGTGCCAGGCCGGCCGTGGCTACGCTGCCGGTCCAGGTGAGTAACAGTGCCGCCACGCCTAGCGCCGCGGCGGAGACCATGACGAAGACACCGGCGGCGCGCAGGTGGCGGTTGGCCGCCTTGAGCACGATCAACGCGCCGTACCACAGGACGCTGGCGACCGCCGACGTGAGCAGCCAGGCGAAGAGCCACGGCTCCATCGCGACCTTGCCGTGGGTCCATACATCGAGGATAAGGCTGCCGAACAGGGCAAGACCGGCGGAGGCAACGAGTGCCAACCACAACCCGGCGCGTAGTGCATGTAGGAACAACGACTGGAGCAGCGCACGATTTCCAGCGCCGTAAGCGGTCGCGAGTTCTGGCTCTGCGGCGTGGCTCACCGCGAGCACCAGTTGCAGCGCGAGCCGCGTGAGGGTTCGTAGCGTGGAGAACACGACCACCGCCAGCGGGCCGAGTACAGTACCCACGACCAAGACCATGCCCTGAATATTCAGCGCCTGCGCCAGGGGAATGGCCATATTTGCAAGCGCCGGTTTGAACAGCCGGCGCAGCTCACGCTTGCGTGCATGGCTCAAGCCAAAACTCAGCCAGTGGTGCCGACGAACCAGCAGCACGGCAAACCCCGGCGTGGTCAGCGCCCGCACGCCAAAGAAGGTCGCCGCCGCGGCGACCGGCCCGCCACCGGCAAGCACCGCAATCCAGATGCCGGTGAACTGCACTAACCGGGTAGTGCTGTTCAGCCCCACGTGGAGGGCGTAATCACCACTGGCGCGGAAGCCCGCATGGTTGACGCCATCGGGCAGGCGCACGAAGACCTCGGCCGCCAGCAGCCATAGCACCCAGCGTGCTTGTTCCCCCCCCATCTCGGAAAAGGAGAACCACCTCCGCAACGGCAACTGCCAGAGCAACCCGGCGCTCAGCAACAGGCCGACGGCGGCAATGAGGTACACCAGGACACCGAGGCTCTGGAACACCGCCAGCGCGCCGGGACGATCGCCGCGGGCGACGCGGGCGGTCATGTCGTTGCCGGCGGACTGCGAGAAACCGAGGTCGGTCATCGACAGGTACGCCGGAATGGCGAAGAGGATCAACCACTCGCCATAGAGCTGCGTGCCCCAGGCGTGCAGCAGAATGGGCACGCCGACTAATTGGACGACGATGGTGACGCCCTGGTTGTAGACATTGGCGCCCAAGCCATTGCGCAAGCGCCTCAGCAGCGTCACGTCCACTCAGGGTTCCTTGAAGAAAGCTGTCACTGGCCCGTCAACAAAGCTGAATGCACCGGCGATTGGACCATGACTCATGACTCACCATCCGGCATCGTATTGGCGTCTGTTTCGCAAAACGATTACATAGCCAGTTGGTTGCCCACTTACGCAACCGCATTCTGGCGATCAGTCGCGCTTCCCGACCGAATCACGGCCAGCGTCGAGGCACCCATCAGGGCAAGCATCGCGGTTAGCACGACGACGAGACTCCGCTTCGGTTTGCTCTTCTTCTCCGGCACCACCGCGCCGTCGAGCACCTGTATCGTCGGGGAGTCCTTCGCCTCCTGCATCTTGACCAGCTCGTATTGCTGGGTGAGGAGTTCGAAGACGGTCTCCTGGACCTTGACGTCGCGCAGGAGGCGGCCGTAGCGAAGGCCGAGGTCAGGGATCTTTTGGGTGGGGAGGAAGATGTCGCCAGCGCTACGCTCGCCCTGTCCCTGTTCCATGTCGCGGATGCGGGACTGGATCTCGGTGATCTGGGTCTGGACGCGGTCGACGTCGGCGTTGTTGCCCGAGGCGAAGCGCTGGGTAACGCCGAGCTGAACCTGAGCGGCCATGAGCTCTCCCTTGAGGGCGCCCAGGAGGTCAATCATCGCCTTCGCCTGCTCGTCCACTTGGATCGCGCCGTGCTTCTCTTGAAAGGCGCGCAGGGCGTCCTCGGCGTTCGCGAGGTCTTTGTTCACCTGCACGAGGCGCTCTTCGAGGAAGAGCCGCTGGCGCGACGCCTCGGTGATGTTGAGGTGGCGCGAGAGCTGGTCGAGCTGGTCCACGAAGGCGTTGGCGATGGCGGCGGCGCGTTCCGGGTCGTGGTCGTCCACGGAGAGGGTGAGGATGCCGCTCTTCTTGTCCACCTGGGCGTCGAGGTTGGCGAGGAGCTTCTTGCCGGCGTCGACACGGTACTTGGTGTCGTAGATTTCTTGGAGCTTGAACTGGTCGAGGATGCGGTCGGTAACCGCGCGCGAGCTCAGCATCCCGACCATAAGGTCGGCGTTGGTGGCGCCGCCGAGGGAAGCGCCAGCGAGCGACGCGAGGCCACCAAGCTGGCCAGCGAGGGCCGCGGCGAGGCCGCCGCTCGACTGTTCCTTCGGCGGCAAGATGCGCGCGGTGGCGGTGTAGGTCTTGGGGAGGATGAAGCTGACGATCGCCGCGATCACCGCCGCGGCGAGGGTGGTGGTGAGGATCATCCGCCGGTGGCGGACGAGGACGCGCCAGTATTCGCGCAGGTCGATCTCGTCTTCCTCCCACGGTGGTGGATAGGGAGGGTAGGGGTACGGCACCGCCCCCGCCGGCGCGCCACGCCAGCCCGGCGGGGATGCGGGCGCGCCACCGGCCTCGCCCCCTTCGCCCTGGGCGGCGCGCGGCGGGGCGGCCTCGGAATCAGGCACCTGGGGATCGGCGGGCACGATGGGCAGCAGGGCGAAGGGGGTCCCACGCCGACCGGCTGGGCGGGCGATGCGGTGGCTCAACCAAGGGGCGGAAGTGTAGGGACTCCAGAGCGGACAGGGAAGGGCGAAGGCGAGAAGCCGGGAGCGGGAGAGCCCCCAGCCAACGTGGTGTTCCGATCCATCTCAATCCACCCGAGCCCCTACCCCGCCGATCGACCGAGGAGCCCGTCGGCCTGGCACCCGATCGACTGCGAAGAACGGGGCCCGATCCGGGGCCGAGATCCGCCTCCGCTCGTCGCGATCGACCACGTCCGATCGATGCTAAGAAGCACAATGGCCCCGCGCCCGCCCCCGGGGCGCAGGGTGTGCTCCACAGCCGGCCCGCACCGCCGCGACCGCCGTCGCTACCGGCTACTCGCGCCGCGGCGGCGTCTCCATTGCGCCGGTCGCCGCGTGGCTCTGGGTGGCGAGGCGTGTGGCCGCCTCGGTCTCGCGGCTGGCGGCGAGCTCCTCCAGTTGCTGGTTCAGCGCCGCGGCCTCCTTGGCGAGCGCCACGTTCTCGCGCCGCAGGCGCCTGACCTCCACCTCGCGGCGGAGCTGCTCCACGGTGTGGCCGAACCAGACGAGGATAAAGGCGCACACGAAGGCGAGAACGAGAATGGCGAAGGTGGGCAGGGGCGGGCTGGCGAAGTGGAGATCGACCACGGGGAGGTCGAGGCGCAAGACGTAGAGGTCGGTATTCGAGGTGAGAAAGAGGGTCAGCAGGCAGACCACGGCAAGGAGGTAGAGGTAGCGCAGGAAGTACATCGCGTCTCCAAAGGGCGGAGCGGCCGGCGGCCGTTCGGGTGCGCCCGTTGTAGCGCACACGCGCCACCGCGCAAAGGCGGCCCCGACCGGCCCGCTCCCCGGCGATCCGCACACCGCGCGGCCCCCCGCTCGGGCCAACATCGCCGATCGGAATCGGCCCCTCCCGGAGGACCGGGACCGCGCGGCGATCTCCCCAAGCCCGGTGGGGGAGAAACCGGCTGCACCGGCGATCCGCACACCGCGCGGCCCCCCGCTCGGGCCAACATCGCCGATCGGAATCGGCCCCTCCCGGAGGACCGGGACCGCGCGGCGATCTCCCCCTGCCTCGCGGTAGGTAGCGCCCTACAGCGCCAGCATCCGCTCCAGGGCCACCCGCGCCCAGTGTTTGTCCACCTCGGGAACGGTCACCCGGTTAACGATCGCGCCGGCAGCGAGCTGCTCCAGGGTCCAGGTGAAGTGGGGGAGGTCGATGCGGTACATGGTCGAGCAGAAGCACTGCATCGGGGCGAGGAAGTCGATCCGCAGCTCCGGGTGGTCGTGGGCCAGGCGGCCGACGAGGTTGAGCTCGGTGCCAATGGCGAAGTGGGTGGTCGGCGCCGCCCCCCGGATCTGCTGGACGATGAACTCGGTGGAGCCGTAGGCGTCGGCCAGTTGCACCACCTCGCGGCTGCACTCGGGGTGGACCACCACCACCACCGCCGGGTCGGCGGCCCGCGCCATCTGAATGTGCTCCGACCGGAAGAGCTGGTGGACCGAGCAGTGGCCGGCCCACAGGATCACCCGCGCCCGCGCCAGGGTGGCCGCGCTATTGCCGCCAAGCTCCTGGTCCGGGTCCCACACCACCATCGCGTCGTCCGGGATCCCCATGGCGGTGGCGGTGTTGCGGCCGAGGTGCTGGTCGGGAAAGAAGAGGACGCGCGGCCGTTGGGCAAAGGCCCAGGCGAGGACGCGGCCGGCGTTGGAGGAGGTGCATACGGTACCGCCCCGCTCGCCGCAGAACGCCTTCAGGTCGGCGCCGGAGTTGATGTAGGTGATCGGGGTGATGGTTGCGCCGCCGAGTTGCTCGTCGAGCTGCTCCCAGCAATCGACCACCTGCTCGAAGCTCGCCATCTCCGCCATCGAGCAGCCGGCGGAAAGATCCGGGAGGACCACCTGCTGGTGCGGCTGGCGGAGGATGTCCGCCACCTCGGCCATGAAGTGGACGCCGCAGAAGACGATCAGCTCTGCCTCTGGGCGGTCGGCCGCCGCCTGGGCGAGTTTCAGGGAGTCGCCAAGAAAGTCGGCGTAGCGGACCACCTTCTCCTGCTGGTAGTGGTGGCCGAGGATCACCGCCCGCGCGCCCAGCGCCGCGCGCGCCGCGCGCGCCCGGGCGTGCAGCTCCGCCTCGGGAACTAGGGCGAGATCACGAATGGCGAGATCGACGGCGGGCACGGCGGTGAACTCCAACGAAGGCGCGAAAAAGCAGGGTTTTGGAATGTAGGAGCGGGTTTGTGGCAAGTCAAAGCTGGCCGTGGAAAGGCGAAGCCAGCCCCAAAGCGCAAAAAAAACGGCCCCCGCCAGAGGGGCGGGGGCCGTCGTCTTGCAGCCACGGGGAACCGGAACTCAAGCCGGTCGGACTGCCTAGCAGTCGTAGTACAGGAAGAACTCGTACGGGTGCGGCCGCATGGCGACCGGGTCCGCCTCGTTGATCCGCTTGTAGTCGATCCACGCGCGGATCGTCTCCTCGGTGAAGACGTCGCCCTTGAGGAGGAAGGCGTGGTCGTTCTCGAGGTTGTTGAGGGCGGCGTGCAGGGAGCCCGGCATGGAGGGGATCTGCGCCAGCTCCTCGGGCGGCAGGTCGTAGAGGTTCTTGTCCATCGGCTCGCCCGGATCGATCTTGTTCTCGATCCCATCCAGCCCCGCCATGAGCATCGCCGCGAAGGCGAGGTACGGGTTGCAGGTGGGATCGGGGAAGCGCACCTCGACCCGCTTCGCCTTCGGGCTCGGCGAGTAGGTGGGAATCCGGAGGGAGGCCGACCGGTTGCGCGAGCTATACGCCAGCGACACCGGCGCCTCGTACCCGGGAACCAGCCGCTTGTACGAGTTGGTGGAGGGGTTGGTGATCGCCGCCAGGGCCGGGCCGTGCTTGATGATCCCGCCGATGTAGTGGAGGGCTATCTGCGAGAGGTTGGCGTAGCCGTCGCCGTAGAACAGCGGCTTGCCACCCTTCCAGATCGACTGGTGGGTGTGCTGACCGGTGCCGTTGTCACCAAACAGCGGCTTCGGCATGAAGGTGACGCTCTTGCCGTTGCGCCGCGCCACGTTCTTCACGATGTACTTGTAGAGGAGCACCTGATCCGCCATGTGCAGGAGCGGCGAGAAGCGCATGTCGATCTCCGCCTGGCCGGCGGTGGCGACCTCGTGGTGCTGGCGCTCGACGGTGATCCCACACGCCTCGAGCTGGAGGACCATCTCGGAGCGCAGGTCCTGCTGCTGGTCGATCGGGGCGACCGGGATGTAGCCGGCCTTCTTGCGGATCTTGTGGCCGAGGTTCGGGCACTCGTCCGCGTCGGTATTCCACTCGGCCTCCTCCGAATCGAGGAAGTAGTACGAGGAGTTCTCGGTGGTCTTGTAACGGACGTCGTCGAAGATGAAGAACTCCAGCTCCGGCCCGAAATGGGCGGTGTCGCCGATGCCGGTGGACTTCAGGTACGCCTCCGCCTTGCGAGCGATGGAGCGCGGGTCGCGCTCGTACCCCTCCCCGGAGATCGGGTCGCGGATGTCGCCCACCAGCGACAGGGTCGGCTCCTCGCAGAAGGGGTCGATCATCGCGGTGGACGGATCGGGCATGACCAACATGTCGGAGTTGTCGATGTTCTTCCAACCGCGGATGGAAGAACCGTCGAAGCCAAGCCCCTCCTCAAAAACCGTCAGGTCGATCTCGTGCATCGGGACGGTGAAGTGCTGCCACTGGCCGATGAAGTCGCAGAACTTCACGTCCACCAGCTTGCAGTCATTTTCCTCCGCTAACTTCAGGGCTTGCTCTGGGGTCATGCCGATTTCTCCTCTGGGTGGTACGGGTCTGGAGTGCGTTTACCGCGTTCAGGGTGGCGGCAAGCTCTACCGCCACCCGGAGCTTCCCATCGTCAAATGGCGTCGCCGCCGCGTTCACCGGTGCGGATGCGGATCGCCTCCTCCACCGGCAGGACGAAGATCTTGCCGTCGCCGATCTTGCCGGTCTTCGCCGACGCCTCGATCGCCTCCACCACCTGACTGGTGAGGTCATCGGGGACCACCACCTCCAACTTCACCTTGGGGAGGAAGTCGACCACGTACTCGGCGCCACGGTAGAGCTCGGTGTGACCCTTCTGGCGGCCGAACCCCTTGACCTCGCTCACCGTGATCCCCATCACCCCCACCTTGTTGAGGGCCTCTTTCACCTCGTCGAGCTTGAACGGCTTGATGATCGCCTCGATCTTCTTCATCGCATCTCTCCTCTGGTGCCACGGCCCACGAAACTAGGTGGGGCACGGTAGCCTGGTTGGACTAAAAGGTGTAGCTCGCCTCCCCGTGCTGGCTCAGGTCGAGCCCCTCAAGCTCCTCCTGTTCCTCCAGCCGCAGCCCGACCACCGCCTTCACCACCAGCAGGATCCCCAGGGTGGCGACGACCGAGTAGGCGGCGGTGGCAACAACGCTGACGAACTGGATCCCAAACTGGTGCCATGCCGCCCCCGTGTCGGTGTGGAAGAGGAGCGACTGGACCGGCTTTCCCCAACCGGGCCAGGAGGCAAAGACGCCGGTGAGCAGCGCCCCCACCATGCCGCCGACGCCGTGGACGCCGAAGGCATCGAGGGCGTCGTCGTAGTGGAAGCGCCCCTTGAGCAGCACCCCGCTGTAGCAGACGGCGCCGCCGATGAGCCCGATGACGACGGCGCTCCCCGGCCCGACAAAGCCGGCCGCCGGGGTGATCACCACCATCCCCGCCACCAACCCGGAGGAGATCCCCAGGGCAGTGGGCTTGCCGGTACGCAGCCACTCCACCGCCGCCCACGACAACCCCGCCGCCGCCGGCGCCAGGAAGGTGGTGAGGAAGGCGAGGGCCGCGGTCTGGTTCGCCGCCAGCGCCGAGCCGGCGTTGAAGCCGAACCAACCGAACCAGAGCATCCCGGCGCCGAGCAGGGTGAGGGTGAGGTTGTGGGGCGCCATGGAGACACTCCCCAACCCCTTGCGCCGCCCAAGCACGATCGCAAAGGCGAGGGCCGAGAAGCCGGATGACATGTGGACCACCGTGCCGCCGGCGAAATCGAGCGCGCCGCGCTCAAACAGCCAGCCGCCCGCGCCCCACACCCAGTGGCAGATCGGCGCGTAGACCAACAACAGCCACAGGCCGGTGAACAAGACGTAGGCGGGAAAACGGATCCGCTCGGCGTAGGCGCCGGCGATCAGCGCCGGGGTGATTACCGCGAACATCGCCTGGAAGCAGACGAAGACCAGGGTGGGGATGGTGCCATTCAGGTTGTCCGGGGTGATACCGCGCAGAAAGAGGTAATCCACGCCGCCCACCAGGCCAAAGCCGCCCAGGTCGGTGCCGAAGGCGAGGCTGTAGCCCACTGCCATCCACAAGACCGGCACCAGGGCCATGGCGAAGAAGCTGTGGACCATGGTCCCGAGGACGTTCTTGCGCCGCACCATGCCGCCATAGAAGAGGGCAAGGCCGGGGGTCATGAAGAGGACCATGGCGGTGGAGATGAGCATCCAGGCGGTGTCCGCGGGGTTGAGGCTCGCCGCCTCCTCCGCCGCCGCTGCAGGCGCGACGAGGAAACACGGGAGGGCGGCGGAGAAAAGACGGGTGAGGTGGTATCGCGGTCGAAGGTGTGCCATGTCGATTTCCCGGTAGGTGCTGAAAGGTCCGCCCGGTGGGCGGGGAGGCGGCGTTACCGCCGATCGAATCCGCGGGTGGCCCATGCCGGACCCACGCGCGGGGAGGGTGGGCCGGAGGCAAGCCCAGGCAGGCGCCAGCCTCTGGCGGTTGGAGTGCGGCGCCGCCTACGGGAAGCGGACAATCACCTCCGTTGCCAGGGTGAACTGGCTATCCGTCAGCGACCCGTCGCCATCCATAAAGAGGTCGTCCGCGGCCTGGTCGTAGCGCGCCTCCAGCCGGCCAGTCATCGACTCGCCGAATGCCTGGTGGCCGGTGACGGTCGCCTCCCAGACGTCGGTGTCCAAGCCGCGGGCGCCGTCACGATCGCTGAAAAACTCCGCGCGCCCCGCCACCCCGAAGAGCTCAGTCAGCATCACATCCGCGTAAGCTGCCGCCCCCCACCAGACCCCATCGCCGCCATCCAGGGCGGCGTGCTCCTCACTCCCGTAGTCGAAGTTGAAGAGCAGATCGACGCGCTCACTCGGGGAGAAGCTCGCCACCAGGTCGAGCAGGCCGCGCATGTCACCCTCGTTGGCGGCTTGCTCGGCGCCGTACATACCGGCCGCGGACACGCTCCCCTTCTCGCCGAGCGGTACGGCCACCATCGCCATCAACGACTTCGAGTCGTTGTTGTCCTCGAAGTTGTCCCAGCCGTTGACGATCGCCCCCTTCAGCCCGATCCCGCCCACCTCGGTCGCGTACAAGAGACCGGTGTGGGTGAAGGGGATGGCGAAGCCAAAGAGGTACGAGCGCGAGTAGTTCATGTTGCTCGGCGACTCGATCACCTCGGCGCCGTGCAGGGTGGCGAACTTGCCGAAGGTGAACCCCTTGTAGGTGACGTTCGCCTGCTGGATGTCGAAGCCGTTGACGTCATCCACCAGACCCGTCGAGTGGATGGTGTCGGCCACGTCGCCGAAGTTCAGCACCAGGTTGAAGCCGGGGCCAGCGTCCACGGCGCCGCCCACCGCCAGCTCCGCCAACGGCACCTGAAAGGTGTTGTCCTCGGTGTCGAAGACCCGACCGTGGTTGGTGTCGTCGGCCGGCTCGTTGACGTTGAAGGTGTAGGCGCCGGTGACAAAGCCGGACCAGTCGAGAGCGAGCTCCGCCCGCGCGGGCCCGGCGAGGGAGGCAACGCCGACAACGGTGACCATCCAAGAAAGCGGGGTACGCATGGGCTCTTCTCCTCCAACAGGGGTTGGGTCCCCGGCCACGCCGGGACCGAGTGTGCTTGCCCCAGCGTCAGCAAGGCTCGTGCCACGAAAGCGCCGTGGGCTTGCTGCCACCCCGACGCCCCGGCCGCGGAACCGCGAGAAGCCAGCCCCGGCGGGAAAATCCGGGCCACCGGCCGGCCGCGGCCCGCGGCCACGGCGCGCGGCGCGCAATCCCGCCCGCCCGCGCCACGCCCCCTCCCTGCCCAACTTGCGGGCACACCCTGCCTAACCCGCGCGCACCCCTCACCCTGCCCCACCCGGCCCGGGAAGACTCAGCCCGGATCTCTCACCGGCGACCCGCGCGCCCTGCGCGCGGCCGTCCGAGCCAGCATCGCCGGTGGAAATCGGCTCCTACCCCGCGGCCGGGACGACGCGGCGCTCTCCCCCCACCCCTCTTTGGTGGCAGCCCGGATGAATCACAGCAGAGGCGGTGGCTGACCGACCTCGGAAGCACCCGCGTCGGGTCCAGGACGAGTTTCAGGGAAGACCGCAAAAGGCGCCGCGCCCCCCTTCCCCCCGCGGGGGGAAGGGGGGCGAGACCAAAGCCCAACCGAACATCGAAAACATCCCGAAGAACCCTTGACTTGGTTAAACCAGCCCGTTGCACCGGCGACCCGCGCGCACCGCGCCCCCCCGGGGGCCGGCATCGCCGATGGCCATCGGCTCCTACCGGGGGGCGGCCAGCCTCTCTGCACCGTTGCGCCCGCTCGTAACCTCCCCGGTGAAAAATCCCGCTACCTCGGCGGCGCCACCCGCCATTGCCCCGCCCGCAGGACCGCCACCACCCGCCCGGCTGGATCGAGCCCCACCAGATCCGCCTCCTCCCCCACCCGCGGCCGGTCCGCGAGATCGAGCCGCAGGGCGTGCGCCGCGGTGGTACGCACACACGGGACCACCTCCTCCCACCCCACCCCCGCCGCCGCCGCCAGCCGTGCGGCCCCCTCCCACACCGAAGCGAGCCCCCCGGCGAGCCGCCCCTCCGAGTCCACCGCCTGGACCCCGGCCACCGCGCCGGCGACCGCGCCGAGGCGCAAGGGGGTGTCCCCCATCCCCGCCGCCGCCAGTCCGTCGGAGACAACCACCAGCCGCCCCGGCCCGAGGCAGCGGTAGGCAATCGCCAGCCCCTCCGGGGCCACGTGGAGACCATCGGCGATCACCTCGCAGGTGAGCTCGCCCCCGCCCAGGGCCGCCCCCACCACCCCCGGGGCGCGGTGGTGAAAGGGGGCCATGGCGTTGAACAGGTGGGTGACCCAGCGCGCGCCGGCCGCGACCGCCGCCCGCACCTCCTGCACCGACGCCGCCGTGTGGCCAAGCCCCACGGTGACCCAGCGGCGGGCGAGGGCCGCCACCAGAGCGATGGCGCCGGGAAGCTCGGGGGCCACGGTTACCAGGCGCACCAGGCCGGGAAAATCGTCCAGCAACCGGCCGAGCCACACGGGGTCGACCGCACGCAGAAACTCCCGCGGGTGGACCCCGGCGCGCTCCGGCGCCAGAAACGGCCCCTCCAGATGGAGGCCGCAGAAGCGCGGCGCCCCCACCGCCGGCGCCGCCTGCCACCGCTGCCAGCGCGCCAGCGCCGCCCGCAGGGTCTCCTCGTCGCAGGAGATCAGGGTGGGCAGGAAGGCGGTGGTGCCGGTGGCGGTGAGGGTGGCCAGGGCCGCCGCGTGGTCCGCCGGATCGTCGAGCAAAAAGTCGCAGCCGCCCCAGCCGTTGATGTGCGGATCGAGCGCCCCCGGATGCCACACCAGCCCCTCCGCCCCCGCCACCGCATCGCCGCCCGCCGGCGCTACCACCGTCCACCGCCCGTTCTCGGCCACCAGCGCCACCCGGTCGCCGCCGGCGAGGGTGATCCCGGTGAGTTCGATCCGCCCCGCTCCCGCCATCGCTCCCACCCCTCTCACCTCCCCACCGCCGCTACCCGCGCCACCCACCCCGGTTTCCCCCCGGACTTCGCACCGGCAATCTACTGCGCGAACGCCCCTGCGCGCATCGGCGAAAGGATCCCTCAAAGGGACGCCACGCGCCCCCCTCGCCACCCGCCCCAAGGCCGGCCGGCTTCACCCCCCGTGGCAGGCGGGCGCACCCCCGCCCGTCACCCGTCTGGAGCCTCCC
>Ga0210042_1002814_pt1 | contig 12959 bp, 18 predicted proteins | sample CryGeymeta201518_FD_183982 | JGI IMG/M metagenome (GOLD analysis project Ga0210042, IMG submission 183982) | Groundwater microbial communities from Crystal Geyser aquifers in Utah, USA - Crystal Geyser metaG 2015-18 (SPAdes) (version 2) | ecosystem: Environmental > Aquatic > Deep subsurface >... | reverse complement strand
ATCATATATTTTACCTCCTAATCCATCATATTCCTGGCCGAAGAGTTTTAAACACCTGTCTCTGTAGTTTATGAATCGTTGCGGATCGGAAAAGTGTATACTATGTGCTGACCTCCCTACACCTCAAATCACATTACTTCTTGTAAGTAAAGGATTCTTTTGTTAGAATTCTCCATATGGCAAATCAAATAAAATACGGTAAGTCATATATCCATGTAGGGGATACGATACAGGTACATTACGTACTTATAGAAAAAGAGACGGTCTCCGGTAAAGCTAAAAGAGAGGTAAAAGAGCAGATTAGGGAACGTATTCAGATTTTTGAAGGTATCGTTATTTCCATAAAAGGCGCCAGTGAGGAAAACCGGATGTTTACGGTAAGAAGAATTGCTGCGGGAAAAATTGGAATAGAGCGTGTCTTTCCTTTGAAATCACCATGGATAAAAAAAATTACAATTAAGAAGAAATCTAAAGTACGTAGAGCAAAGTTGTACTACCTGAGAGATAGAAAAGGTAAAGATCGGGAGAAACTAAAAGATAAAGACAAAGGTAAAAAAACCGAAGAGGATTTGATTGATGAAGAGAAGAAAGACGACAAACCAAAGACAGAGGATCAAACTAAGACCAATGGAGAAGAGAACAAAGAAGAAAACAAACAGATAAAAAATGAATCCAAAAAATAATATTTCTTTTGGATCATACGGTGAAAAAATAGCCTCACAATACCTCACTAATAAGGGATATGATATTTTAGAGAGAAATTTCAAGAAAAGATACGGTGATATAGATATTATTGCTAAAGAAAATGAAGTATTGGTATTTATTGAAGTGAAGACCCGAAGAAATCTTTCCTTTGGATATCCGGAGGAATCAATTACCCCAAGGAAGGTTAGGAGTATTGAAAAATATGCGGAATATTATCTTAACAAATCAAATCACTCTTATAGCGCAATCAGAATTGATATGGTAAGCATATTATTTGTCGGGAAAGATCGTTTTAAAATCAAACTCTATAAGAATATTTCAGGATAATACAATTTCTATCTTATCCTGACGCAAAAAATGAAAGAAGCACTTCTATACGGTGATTTGACCATAGACAGGAATTTTAGTGATGGTAGGTTGATTTATGAAGGTATTGGCGGACCCCCATTATTTATGTCCAAGATGTTTAGGATATTAGGTATACAACCTAACATTTATACAAATTACGGAACTTTATTCCCCCTGGATGAGCTGGAAGGAGCCCAATTATATCCGTCACAGAACAATGAAGCTACTTTATTGTTCGAAAATTCCTATACAGGTAATGTCAGAAAGCAAACTGTCAGAATGGGAGAGAAATGGGAGGTATTAGATTTGGACAAACTTTCTGAAGAATTCAGGAATAGACAGGATATTCTGATTGTTTCCCCGCTCGTGCCGAATTATTCATTATCTGACTTTGAAAATATCCCGGTTTTATTCCCTAACTCACTTGCAGTGCTGGCTCCTCAAGGTTTGTTCAGGCGGATTACAAAGGATGGAATTGTACAAAAGGGGGAATGGGATAATGCAGATGAAATGATATCGTTATTTGATATAATTATACTTTCTGAAGAGGATGGAAGTAATTTAGAAACAAAGGGATTAGAATGGAGTAGGAAAGGATCAAAAGTGGTGATAACTCAGGCGGAAAGGGGATGTTCAATTTTTAAAGATGGTGACACAGTACACTTTCCAGCTTTTGAGGTGCCCAAAAAAGATGTCGTAGATTCAACCGGTGCCGGAGATATATTTGCTGCGACTTTTACTTACGCGTATAATTTATCTGCGGATTTAAGTAAGTCAGCAATATTTGCTAATGCCGCTGCATCCTTATCTTTACGTTTACTGCCAAATAATCTAGAATATACTATGGAAGATATATATAAATTAATAAATACAAAATACAAGGAGTTTATATTATGAATGTTTTCATAGAAAGTTTAAGCGGGGTTTTAAACTCAGTATTCTTTATAATTTCAGCTTTCATCCCAAAGCTGATTGCCGGTTCTTTAATAATATTTATAGGTCTTATTTTAGCTTCACTTATCAAAGATTTTATAATAATTTTGTTTAAATATTTCAGAATCGAGAAATGGCTTCAGTCAGCTGGCTTGGTTCAGAAGGACGAGGTAGTAGTTTGGCCTAATCTTATATTTGAAGTAATCAGATGGATAATCATATTTATATTCCTGATGTCCGCAATTGATGTGTGGGGGATACCAAAAGTAGCAGATTTATTAAACCAGTTACTACTTTTCCTGCCAAACGTCTTTGTTGCCGTCGTAATCGGATGGATAGGATTAATTTCCGCCAGATTCGTCTTTGATATTGTGCGACATAGTTTAAGTGGAGTAGGGAGGAGAGAGGCTTTGGTTTTGGGGAACATAGCCAAATACTCCATATTATTTTTTACGGCACTGATTGTATTGACTCAGCTAGGAGTTGCTTCTGAGCTTGTGAAGATATTATTTACAGGTATTGTCAGTATGGTTGCCATAGCATTCGGACTGTCGTTTGGTTTAGGTGGAAAGGACGAAGCCAAACGAATTCTTGAAAGTCTGAGAGAGCAGATAAACAAAGCAGAAGGTAAAAAAGTAAACAAAAAATAATTGTGTTTTGTACTTGGAATTTAACTAGCCTCCATCGTCCCGTATACCAGATCCGCCTTCTGGCGGAACGGTATACAGCCATGTACCGTATTTATACTGGTACATGGTAGATTATATATGTATTACGTATACTTAAGAAAGAGAAAAATATCTAAAGACTACAAAAGGAAAAAGAACTATTAAATTAATGTTAAAAAATACTTTAGCCCCCATCGTCTAGCGGCCTAGGACGACTGGTTTTCAGCCAGTAAATCGCCGGTTCGAATCCGGCTGGGGGTACAAGGCTGGACTTTGAGAATACAAAGCCTCTATTTGGGTTATTCTATCAATCCCTTCTATAGGTTCGAACGTTTCATGGATTTTCTTTACCTCTTTTGCTGCCTCCTTCATAGGAATAAGTGTTTCTTCTAGGTTTGTCGTAAGAATTTTATCTTTAAGTATAAGGTTCGAACCAAGACGGGATAATACATATCGTTTACCTTCTAAACCACCATTATTAAACTTTTCAACCGCATCCCTGGCAAAATCAAACATCTCGTCGGCCTTATTATGCCATTTTGTAGCAGTGTCATCTGTATCATCCAATAGTTTCTTAAGTTTTACCTTATCTTTTTGTAGCTTAGTCTTCTTTTGAACATATTCTTCCGGAGTTATTTCTTTGGCTGCCCGCATATCTATAAGCTCATCCAACTGCGCTATACACTCTTTATATGCTCTTTGTTGTTGAGTAAGAATTAAATTTCTGTCCTGAGATTCTTTTTGGTTTTCTCTTTTGACCCACTTTAAGCCCCAATCATGAAATTCTGGTGGGATTTTCAAGCTTCCAATAGTCTGAAGTATTTGTTTTTCCAGTTCTGATTGTTCGATAGATCCCTGTGTACAGTTTGGATTGACCCGTTTTGTACAGTGGTAGTAAATATAGCGGTGAACATTACCGTTTTTCTGTCTTTTTATCTTCTCTTCACATGTTATCATTGCTTTACATTCTCCACACCGCATAAGGCCTGTAAAAGCGAATACATGAGCTCTGGGACGCTGTTTACCCTTCTTTCCAAGGATTGCCTGAATCTGATCAAACTGTTCTTCTGAAATCATGGGTTGGTGTATTCCTTTATACCAATTACCGCTGCCTAAAGGATATTCGAATATTCCGGCATAGAAAGAATTTGAAAGCATACCATACCAAGTACTCCTTGCGATTTTCTTTCCGTCTGTTTTTCTTAATTTCCAATCTTCAGTAGCGGTTTTCAGCACTTGTATTGGTGTATATATCTGAGACAAAACCATTTCAAACATTTTCTTTACTAAATTAAACCTATCCGGATCTGTAATAATATCCTTATTGCCTTTATCCAGATATCTATTATTTAAGTATCCTGTCGGTGCATGCGAAGGAAACATTCCTTTTTCTACTTTCGCTTTTAAACCTCGTTTAACATTTAATGCTTTATTATCATTTTCCATTTTAGCCTGACCACAAAATAGAGATAACATAAATTTATCATTGGGAGTGTTCCGAAATACTTGTGTAGGAGTTACAATCTCTATTAATTTTCCTAAATCAAAAAGGTAAACAATACGGCCCGTATCAACTGAATTTCGTGAAAGCCTATCAACATGCCACACAACTATTCCCTTTACTATTCCTCGCTCTATGCAGTCGAGCATTTCACTGAATACCGGTCGTCCTGGTGCCTTTGCAGAATGTGCTTCTTCCTTTATTTCCTTAATATTTAATCCATCCCGTTTAACAAGATCTAATAGTTCATTTTTTTGGGATTCTATCGATAAAACTTGACGATCTTCGGTCTCGCTGCTTTTTCTTGCGTATATATAATATTCAGTATTGTTTGTTGTGTTTTTCATAACTTAAATGGCCGCCCTGGTGTACTCAAAAACCTTTCGGGATCTGTCCAAGACGGCCATTAAAAAGCCCGAAGGCAATTTCTGAGTACATAGTAATTATCCTATTTTTTTATGTCTATGTCAACGATTTTTAGCTTTGTTATTTATAGATTTAGACTTATCTTTAATTTTCTCATTAATATATTCTTTCATTTCAAAAAATGCCTGTTTCTGGCCAGATTCCCAACCATCTAAATAACCATTAATCCACGATTTATCGTTTTCCGATAATTTAATCATAATTTATCCTCATGATCTTGTATCGTCAGCTCAAACGTAGGTATTTCACCTTTAAATACCGCTACAAAAGCTAAACCTGCCGGAGCATTACGAAAAGATTCTAATATGATTTGTGATGTTTGATTAAAAAATGAATCGTTAAATTTTTAAAATGGCCTCCATATAAGAATAGTTCCCGAAAACTGAGATGCAATCCTAAGACCTCCATATAGGTCGGCATTAGTAGGCTTTCCCATGACTGTTATCGTATCATCAAATATTTTTGAGGGATTATTTGAGGCTATAATATTCTTGATTTTTGACATAATTTGGGAATCAATTGGTATATTTTTTGTATGGAGAACGACAAATATAATAATATTTTTTTCTTTTGCCAGTTTGTTTAGTTGGTCCATTATTCTAGATTGCTCTTTCCAGCCTTCAATACTGGGTGGAGGATTATTTGCGAAAGTTGTCACATTATCAAAAAATATTACCTTAACTCCACTTTTTATGTGTCTTTTAATATTTTCAAATAATAGCTCAAATTCAATTTCATCCTGTCCGACACCTGAATATAATAGATAATCCCTAAATTCCGATGCGTATTCTTTTTTTTGATTCAAGTCAATTAAGGAATAAGGTATATCCTTATTGATTCCTGTCATACGGTTTAAAAAATCGATTTGGGTAAATTCAGTATTTACATAAGATATTTTGTATTTATTAATAAGCAAATTATTTGCTATATTCATGCAAAATGCTGATTTACCGCTTTTTTCACAACCTCCGATAAGATATGCATTTCCAGCTTCAAATTTCACTTTTTCATCAATCAACTTAAATCCTAATGGTATTTGAAAGGCCGTGGATGATGTTTCATTAATTAAATCAAGTATTGATGATTTACAAGGTTTTGCTGTTTGAATTAAATTTTTAAATTCCTCAGCAGTACCTCCCATCTGAAAAAACTCAGTCGCATCCTTAATATGAGAGGGAAGGATAATTTTAAAACAGCGTTCTGATCCTAGTATGGATATTACCTCTTCAGCACCTTCACGCCCAGTAACATCATTGTCATAGCAGATATAAATTTTTTCAGTATTTTCAAATTCTTTTACCCATTCCCGTTTAAAAGTTTTAGCCCCGGCTGTTCCGCTCCATACAGAATAACCTGTTTCCTGATATACCTTTATTGCATCCAACTCTCCTTCGCAAAGAATAATTTCTTTATTAGGTAAACTCGTTTTTATAATAGATGCGGTTGTACCAGGATCTTGAATAAATTTTGCATCACAACCGAATATTCTATATTTATTTCCGGTTGGAGTAGGAATGACAACCCTATTATTTTCAATCCTTATATTAAATTTATGGAGTATTTCAGGCGACAATAATCGGGATGGTAAATAATTCTGAGCTGTGTCATGAGTTATATTTTCTGAAGTAAATACCATGCTGGGATCTAGAAATTGTATCGCTTCCTGAAATCCTATCCCTTTTACCATTCTGACTAAATCTATTGCATCTCCTTTCACAGAACAAGCTTTACATTCAAACCGATTATAATCAGGCATATATACCAGTGACGGATGTTTATCTTCGTGTTTAAAACAATGCCCACAATTACCTCGAAAAGACAAACCCAGCTGTAAGGCAACTTCTTTAATGGGATGGGATGCTTTAAAACTTTCAAAATCTAATTTGTTCATAAACTACCTCCAAGCGCAGCAAAAATTTTTTGAGAGACTTCATTTGACATTTTTTCCTCTGATGGAAAAATTTCCTCATAGGTAATATCATTAAAAATATTTTCTTTCTTTATTAAGTTATTAAGTTGTGGTAATTTTGTGCCTGAGTCTGCAACGCTTTCTTTACTGCCTGCAACACTTTCTTGATTATCTGCAACACTTAGTGTTTCAGTTAGCAACACTTGATAAACATTTACAGTTCCTCCTAATCGTTTGTTTTGACCTACGATCTTGATAATGTTCTTATTCAAAAGATTGGGTAAGTGTCGGAAAACCGTCGAGTAAGATAAAGTCGCTCTTTTTGCAATATCACGGATGGATAAACCAACATTAAGTTTGCCGTTACCGCAATAGGATTTGATTGCCTCATAAATCAGTCGTTCTATGTGTTCACCTAAGGTAAATTGTTCTACTTCTGCCTGCTGTATTTTGACGTACCAGTTTTTATTTATTTTCATAATGTCTCCCATTATTTTCGCCGTAAATCGCCTTATATAAGTAAAATAGGTTTAGTGCTCGACGTTTTGCTTCGATCTCATTCAAATCAATATCAAATCTTGCTTTATATAGCCTCTTAAATTCTTCTATTGCTTCTAAGGGTAGAGAATCATTCTGTTGCATAGATTTGCCCTTTCAAAGCTCTAAGTTGGTCAAAGAAGGATCGAGGTTCCACTCTAAGTTCACGTCTCCAGTATTTTTCAACAATATCGTCTATTTTTTTATTCTCAGGATAGACAAAGAAAACTTTATTTGAATTCTTTATCCGCTCGATTTTTTCGGGTAAAATCCATAAAGAAATCGTAGTAGCTAAAGTTATATCTGATGTTTTCATATAACCTAACCTTGGGCCTACACCCAAACTTGTCAATAGGGTAAGATTGAAGCTAAAACAAGGGAAAGTGCATTTACGCTCAGCGTAAATACGGTGTAAACCGATTTAAAAAGGAAGTTTTATTGAAACAGGGTAGACTTTTTCTTTTTTATCATAGTAGTCAATAATGACAAATTTTCTATCAACCTCAGTCATCTTTTCTAATAAATTATGCTTAGTATTTCTTACCCAATCATTCCAATTGTTTATATTCATTTCAGGATAGTTATCTTTTAAGTAATCACTTATATCTTTAAGCGATATTCCTGTTTTTAGCCACAAATCATCACGTTTCCCACGGTTTATTAAATAATAGTGGTACGTCTGCATAAGTCGAAGAGTTGCTGTTGTACCATTCCTTTTTGGATGGAAGTTAATGACTAAATCTTTGGTACCCTTTCGGTTAAGCCAGAATTTAGTTCCTTCAAAACCAAACATTCTTTTTATGTCTTCAGGTTCTTTTTGCTGTAAATCTTCATTATTCTCGAGAATATTTGAGCACGTTTTTATAAACTCATTAAATTTTGGGCTAACTAATTTAATAATAAAAATTTCTGGATACTTGCATTTTCCTTTAAGAAGATTGTCAAAATTTGGTTCTGCTGTAATCCTTTGTATTTTTATTACTTTTTTATCATCTTGTAGATTGAGAAGGATTTCGCTTTCTTCAGCATTTTTACATTCAAAGAATAACGGGTAAGTTTTTCCTTTAAAATGATCTGCTTTAACTATTTTTTGTAATATGTCCCAATAAGCTTGATAGACAATTTTATCTATTTTCATATTAATATTAATTCTTATTCTGTATATATTATATCGAATTTATCTTCTATTTGTCTTCATTTGAGTGTAAATTGACATGAAGTTGTACAATAGTGATGATTATGGGACGTATTATCGGACTAATTCTAGCTTTATTACTATTAATTATTCCTTCAACAGTAGAAGCCCGTAGTGGTTGCTGTTCTCATCATGGCGGTGTTTGTGGATGTGGTTGTTGTGATGGTACAGGACTTTCCTCTACGTGTGCACCATATTATCCCCAATGTGGTGGTAGTAGATCGTACTATGAAGTACCTGTTTATATTCCTCCAACTCCAGAGAATCCTATTACAGAGGGCACAGTCAATGTAATACAGAGTGCGACAAAGCCATATTTTAATGTTAGTATGAGCTGGAAATCAACTTATCCTGTTAGTATTGCCATCTCACGAGTTGCAGGAGCCAATCCTGGACCAAATACGGACTCAACAAACGGTTTTTATCAGTTCAACACAGTGAAATCAGGTCGCTGGTACATTAATATGAAGGCAAACGTCAACGGTGTTTGGTCAAAAATAGTATATTGGACAATAGATGTTCCGGTATGGGTAGATTATTCCCCAATTTTTACACCAGAACCGACTTTAACACCGATAGAGACTTCATCGCCAATTATTCACGCTAAGGATTTAAATGACTCGTCAACATTAAATAGATTATGGAAATGGTTTTCTTCGAAGTTTTCTTATTAAACTTCTTAATAATCATATTTTCATTGATTTTCTTTTTCCAATAATTTCATAGCATCCGCCAAAACCTCAGGCGAAATATTCATGTAATTATTTTGGGTTGCATGAACTGGAGGCGGTGCATCAGATAGTCCATGGGAGGCTTTTAGTAGAAATATTGCCATGCGTACATTGAGTTTTCCGGCCAAGCCGTCTGACTGTAATATATGCTTCTGGATATCCCTTATTTTTTCCATAGCCTGAAAAAATTCTGGATATTGGTCTTGCCAACCGTAAAGAGTACGGCTTGACACGCCTAATTCCAGCGCCAATCCTTCAATTGTTGGAAAATCTCCAGCTTTTAGACGTTTTTCTGTGTAATGCGTTGCACGGCCCGGTGTGGTTGTGGCGCTGTATTTTGTCGGACGCCCTCGTTTGATTATGGATATATCAGGCATATATATAAATTATATCAAGACTAAGTGGTATTTGTCCTTAATTTACGGGGTATCGATTCTTACAATTTTGTTCAAGACTTTTATATTTCCTATCTATTTCATTTTTCGAATTTATGTATGCTGATCCATTTGGTCGGTCGATATTTAACCTGGTTATTTCAGATTGATATGCGCTACTGACTTCACCAAGACATTCTTCTCTTAATTCTGTGTTATTTACTACTGGGATAGTTGTTGGATTTGCTTGTTTTTGCATCTCTTTATCCAAATTATCATAATATTCATTCATTTTTTGCATACGTTCATTTCTTTTCTGATCCAGTTCATCAAAATATTGATTATATTTCAACTTACATTCATCGGAAGTAAGTTGTCCAAAATTAAATGAATACCCTGAAGCGGTATATGAACAATTAATTTTTTCCTCTTTTAGCTGTCTTTGATATTCTTCACCTTTTTTGTCCTGATAAGCTTTTTGATCTTGTTTACATTTATCAACAGAGTCATAATAAATCCACTTATCTCCTATCTGACAATCTGTTGATTTGCTACACACGCTACTTTTTAATCGCATCGTGCCTATATTTGTAAAATTACAATCAATTACTGGGTCGGCATCTATAGTAGGAGGGTTATATTGAGATTGCTGAGAAGCATCATTTGTTTCTACAGATAAAATATAACATGCCCAGAGATTACGATTATTATCTTTCGCCTTTCCACTCTCTTCTTTACTAGAGATAGAGTTTTTGTTTATTGAGGATTTTAGCCAATCCAATACATTGTTCCTTGCAGGGCAATTAAATTCATTTTCATCAAGAATTTTCCATGCTTCCTCCATAGTGGATATTATCGGCGTCGGAGTAGGAGTAATATTACCTTTTGGAGAATTTATACCTAAAGTAGTTGTTGCAATTAAAAACAGTGTTGTAAACCATTTAACAATTTCATTCATAAACAAGTACATTGTACCAGATAAGATCAAGCAAAAAGAGGATTTTATGATCCAATAGGGAAAAAATTGACTATTCTAATTTATACTGACTGGAACAAATCCGAAAGGCTGACATGTAATGCATCTGCTATTTTAGTAATGTTTTTCAGCGTTGCGTTTTTTTGGCCTCTTTCTAAAAATCCCATATAACTCCGGTCTACTCCGACCTTAAAGGCTAAATCTTCTTGAGACATATTTAGTTTGTATCTTAATTCTTTTATACGCAAACCAAATTTCTTATGAGTGGCTGACAAAACATTCACACTCAAAGATTATGGTAAATGGGACTAGGAGACCAGCTTCTGCTTGTAGCGGAACATTCAGTATGTTATTGTTCAGATAAAGGCTGCCAATAATATGAGAATGAAATGGTTATCTATAGCCTCAGGAATTGTTTTGGTACTCGGTATATTACAATGGCCATACGGATACTACATTCTTCTTCGATGGATAATTTTCATTTCATCCATAATTATTGCTATAGATTTCTATAAATCTAAATTTTTATCCTGGACATTAATTTTTAGCGGAGTCGCAATTTTGTTCAATCCAATAGCTCCTATTTATTTAAATAAATCAACCTGGATTGTTTTTGATTTTATTTCAGCTTGTTTATTTTTTGTAGCTGCTCATTCTCACAGGAGAAAACAATAACATAATGGGTATTTTTAGTAAGTTTAAATCAAATCCACTTTTAATGTTTTCAATGAAACAGGCTCATCTCTATGAATGGATATATAACAAGAATAAAGAACTACCAAAGGAAGAGATATATATAATTGCATTAGACCTGTTGCGAAATATCCTCTGATAGCCTCATAATAGATGTATATGAACATTTCACCTGCCCTAAGAAACAACCGTTCCTGTCTGGCACTAACAGGGGTTAATGTTGCTGAATTCCAAAGTCTGGTGTCATTATTTACATCCGTTTACAAAGAGGAGAAAATCAAAGCCAATCCTAAAAGGATAAGAAAATTTGGTGGAGGAAGAATTGGCGGGTTAAAAACTATCGATGAAAAACTGTTTTTTGCCCTTATGTATCTTAAAACCTATCCCACATTTGATGTGGCCTCCTTTTTCACCGGCATTAACAGATCTAACTGTTATCGAGCCATCAAGTTCCTACTACCAGTTTTAGAAATCACCCTGGGAAGACAGCTTAGTCTTCCCCGAAGACAAATCCATTCAGTGGAGGAATTCTTGCTTCTTTTCCCTGAAGTGAAGGATGTTTTTCTTGACGGTACGGATAGACGAGTACAACGGCCGAAGAATAAAAAGAAACAAAACAAGCTTTACTCCGGTAAGAGAAAAGCCACTACCAGGAAAAACATCGTTGTCTCCGATGAGAAAAGGAGAATTCTCTATCTTTCTCCCACTAAATCCGGTAGACGTCATGATAAACGCTTAGGAGACAAAATGGGACTGGGGAGTCTTCCTTTCGAAGTTTCCGCCTGGGTAGACACTGGATTCCAAGGACTGCAAAAGAATCATCCCAATACCCAGATTCCCAGAAAGAGAAGTAGGGATAAACCTCTTTCTGAAGAAGACAAAGAGAATAACAGATTAATCAGTAGTTTCCGGGTAACAGTTGAACATGCTATTGCCGGAATGAAGAGATTACGCTCAACAACTGATGTCTACCGCAACAAAAGAGCAAACTTTGACGATACCCTTAATCTTCTTTCCGCGGGGATTTGGAACTATCACTTGGCTTTCTCCGGATAATTAACCTTTTCCCAAAAGCATACCCTTACCTGGTTATCTTTTCAGACTAATACGCAACAGGTCTATTGAACTCAAATTCAAATGATAACGGGGGTGAGCAAACGCTCCAACTATTAAGAACAAACTATTTATACGGTAATCAAGAAATTACCTATAGGGGTATTGTTAAAGTTTGTATAATGGAGAAGATTTACAAAGACCCTCAATTAGTAGAATTATTTAGTGATTTAATAACTGAGAATTTGGATTTGCTTATGTACAGTGCTATACTGCCAGATTCTCAAAAGGCAAATGTAGGAAAAGAATTAGAAAAACGCAATTTCACAAGAGAGGAAAAGTTAGAATTCATAAATTGCTTAGGTTATATAGAACAAGCAGTAGACCAAGCCATACCCAGTAACTATTGATTTTTGTTGACAAGCTAAATATGAATAAAAAGATTAATTTTGCGATGGGTGTTTTAGTGGGTATATGCATTGGCTTTGTTTTAGTAAAAACAATATCAGTCCAAAAATCTTCTAAAATATCAAATACTACTAAAACCCAAATATTAATTGGAGAATTTCCTGAGTGTAGGTTTGACCGATGTCCTACGTTTTTTTCAGTTGATGTTGATGGAGATCATTTACCTGAGAGTCTAGTTGTACAGCCTACAGCAATGACACAAGGAGCTGGGCAGGTATTAGTAATTAAAAATGGAAAAGTAATCTTCCAATCAGATGAACTTCCTCAATTATCTGTAAAACCATACGATGGTGAAAATGGTTTCATATTGGAATATAGTAGTCCCCGAGATGAGAATGGGAATACTAGAACTTATAACAAAACCTTCTTAAGACAAATCATCATACAGGCAAGAGTTACAAATGCTTCATAGACATCATCATCGCGTTCCCATCGAACAAGG
>Ga0210042_1002810_pt1 | contig 12983 bp, 10 predicted proteins | sample CryGeymeta201518_FD_183982 | JGI IMG/M metagenome (GOLD analysis project Ga0210042, IMG submission 183982) | Groundwater microbial communities from Crystal Geyser aquifers in Utah, USA - Crystal Geyser metaG 2015-18 (SPAdes) (version 2) | ecosystem: Environmental > Aquatic > Deep subsurface >... | reverse complement strand
TACTGTACCCTACTATTTTTTGTAGTGTAGGATTGGTGAAGGATTTGGCTTCGCCGAGCTTTGGTTGTAGGATTAATAGGATTTAAAAATAAATATAATACAAAATATTGTTTGAATAATTTAATTTCAAGATGATTTATTCTTAAAAAATGTATTTTAGCTTCGCTGACTTTACAGTTCATTCTCTGTGTTCTCTGTAACTCTGTGTTTAATTTGTAGAATTTAATTATGGTTTAAATATCTGATTATCAAAAATTTAATACTTTTGTTCATGGCAAAAGGTATTCTAAAACCCACGAATTTATTCGTGGGAAAAAGCGAACTGGCACTTAGTAACCGTTTTAACGGTTTTTTATAGCACAAAACGGTTAAAACCGTTGCAAAGCGTATTCTTTTTCTTGTCCCACAACTGAAGTTGTGGGTTAAATGGAATACCTTTTTGCAAAACAAAATACTTATAAAACCTTGAAAATAAATAATTTGCAAGAAAATTAATCTCTACAATTTAATAAAAATAGTAGGGTACAGTAGGTTTAGTGTTTTCTTCGGTTAGATTAATGCACCGTTTGATGATAGATTTGGAAGATAGTGGTTTTGTGATAAAAGATGTTTTGTTTTGGGTTTTTTTGAATGGAATGCCAAAAAGTAGAGATGTTTCATTGGATATTGACAAAGAATTAGGAGTAGAAAGTAAGGAAATAGGAAATTATAAATACGTACAGGGCTACAAAAAAGGAGGTTCTGATAGTTATAAAAAAGGAAAAACAAAATATGAGGCTGTTTCAGAATTAGGACAAAAATACAAAGGTGCAGGATTAGGTGTAAAACCAGCTTATGAACCTATTATTTTGATTCAAAAACCAATTCCAAAAGGACTAACAGTAGCTCAAAATATCATCAAAACAGGTACAGGAGCATTAAATTTGGAAGAAACACGCATTCCATTAGCAGAAAATGAACTAGCAGTAGGACATAATCCACATCCAAAAGGAAGAGTTACCTCAAATATTCTGCGAGTAGAGGAACATGGAGATGGGTATGATAAATTTTTTCTTGTTCCAAAGGTTCGCCAAAAAGCACAAGAGTTTAATACACATCCTACTTTAAAACCTGTTGAATTGATGCAACATTTAATAAAACTTATTAGTTTTGAGAATCAAATCATTCTTGACCCTTTTATGGGAAGTGGTTCGACAGGTGTCGCTGCTTTAGAATTATACAGACAGTTTAAAGGTTTTGAGCTTGAAGAAGAGTATCTTGAAATCTCTAAAAAACGTTTGGGCATTGTAGAACAGAATATTCAATCTAAATAAAATTATATTAAAAAACTATGCTCTTAAATCATCTTTTACACCATTATAAAGTCATTTTGGGTTCGCAGTCGCCACGTCGCAAACAACTTTTGTCTGCTATGGATATAGAGTTCGAACAGCGTGTCAAGGAAGTAAATGAAGATATTTTACCCAAATGGCAGACTAAAGAAGTTGCTCAAAAACTAGCAGAACGAAAAGCTCTAGCACAACAAAAGGAACTGAAAGAGAATGATTCAGATTTTTTGAATGAAGTTTTGATTACTTCGGATACGATTGTAGTTATTGAAGATAAAATATTAAATAAACCTCAAAATAGGTTTGAAGCTAGAGAAATGCTAGGACTTTTGTCTGGTAAAAAGCATTTAGTTATTACAGGGGTTTGTATTTGTACAAAATCCAAATTACATAGCTTTTCAGATGAAACAGAAGTATTTTTTAAAGAATTAAGTCAGAATGAAATTGATTATTATATCCAAAAATACAAACCTTTTGATAAAGCAGGTTCGTATGGAGCGCAAGAATGGCTCGGAATGATAGGAATAGAAAAAATAAATGGAAGTTATTTTAATGTAATGGGATTACCTGTGCAGAAATTGTATCAAGAATGGGTAAAGTTTTTGATATAATTTGATATAAGTAAAAATCTTTGTATTATCTACTTTCTAAAAAACCTTAAAATCAATGAATTAACTCATAATTTCACATTTACCCTTTTGTAGGCATTTTATTTTTACTTACTTTCAAGTAAAAAAATACAGTTAATCTACTTCATTATTTAAAAAGACTTAATTATTTTTAGTATTACAAGATAATTTAAAAATAAAATTACCTGTAAAAAAAGTAATTAAAATAATTAGAATGGAATTGTAAATTTATTTTAATTAACACATTATCTACATCAAATAAAAAAACAAGATTTGCAAAAATTGATAAAATAAACGAATTTGCACTACATAGAATTACTTTGAATGTAGCTTTCTTAAAAATATCCTATCTGTTACCTTTATAATAATTAAAATATGCCTTTCCAAAACCTACTAAATAGTTTGGTGGGAATGTGTGTGTACATTTTTTTAGTGTTTTTTGTGCCTCTTTCGTATGCTTTTTCCCAACATCATACACTTACAGGCTCAAATCCATTAAATACCACCTTCCAAAATGCCCTTACTCTTTTCGAACAGCAACACTATGAAGCTGCTCAAAAATCGTTTTTATCTTACTTGGCTTCTGATAATTCTTCTGTTTTTCCTCAGAATGAATTAAATAAGAAAATAGAAACTACTTATTATATACGACTTTGTGAGTTGTACCTCAAAAAATCATACGCAGAACGAAACAGTATTGAGTTTATTTCTCAATATGAAAAAACGTTGTATGCCGACAATCTCAAACTTGCTTTAGCAAATTCTTTTTATGAAGAAGGAAATTATAGAAGAGCAGCCTATTATTTTGCTCCTTTAGAAAAATCTCGTCCTACTCAAAAAGAAGAACTAGAAATCAATTTCCGTTTAGCTTATTCGTATTTCAAAATTAGTAGAACGAAAGAAGCCTTGCGTACTTTTTCTTCTTTGCAATCTAAAAATAATGAATATTATGCTCAAGCTAGTTATTATGTAGGTTTTATCAATTATGAATTAGGAAGTTTTGAGCAGGCTATCGATAATCTAACTAAAGCAAAGACAGACAAAAAATATACAGAAAGTGCCAACAAACTAATTGCTAAATCTTATTATTCTTTAGAAGAATGTCAAAACTTGAGTGATTTTCTTTCTTCTATTGCCAATGAAAAACACGACGTTGAGCTTTTTTATTACGCTGCTCAGTGTGCCTATCTCAATAAAGAATTTGATTTGGCGTATGAGTGGTTTGGTCGTTATAAAAGAAATAGCAAACAGCTTTCAGACTCTGCTGCTTATCAATATCTGAATACACTTTATGAAACAAAAAATTATGATGAGTTTTTAGATTATGAAAGCTCATTTCTTGCAGGTGGTACTTTTTATTCTCCTGTTTTGCTGATGAAGGCAAGTATTTATGAAAAACAAAATAACTACAAAAAAGCAGCTTCTACGTATGACCAACTAGCAGCCTTTAATCCATCTGAAGCCGAAAAAGCCTATTATTCCAAACTCAAAAATCTTTATTTGTCGGAAGAATATGCCTTTCTGATTACGGAAAGTAAGAAGTTTGAAAATAAATTTCCTCAAAGTCTGTATCTGCCAGAAGTGATTCTATTTACAGCCAGTGCATTAGCTACCAATCAAGATGCAAAAACAGCGATGGCATATCTTAAAGCTAGAGATGCTAAAAATACGAATCAGAATCAAGGACAAATTAGTAAAATGTATGTTCATTTGGCTTTACAGTCTATCAAAGAGCTTTTCAATCAGTCTTCATACAATGAAATGAGCCAAGTAATGAATCAGCTCCAAAATGATATACAACTGAATGATTCACTTCAAAACTTTATTAATTTCTATACAGCAGAAGCTCTTTTACAAACTGAAAAAGTAACAGAAGCCGAGTCGTATTACAAAAAAATACCTACTTCAAGCCGTTTTTATGCTGATGCCAAATATGGAATGGGAGTTATTAATTTTAATAAAGCTAATTATAGTAGTGTAGCCAAACAAAATGCACTTGTTTTATTGGAAGAATATTTATCTACTCCAACAGGTATTGTAAAAGAAAAAGCTGTTGATGCCCTTACTCGTGTGGCGACAATTTATGCTGTAAATAAGCATTACAAAGAAGCAGAAATCAATTTTATGAAAGCCTTGAATTTGGGAGATTCTGAAACCGAATATATCAATTTTTCTTTAGGTCAGATTTATTTTGTGAATAATGATTATCAAAAAGCGATGTATCAATTTGATAAAGTAATGCAAACACCTAACTCTTTGTATGCTCAATATTCACAGGTTATGAAGGCAAAAATTTATGAAAATCAAAGCAATCGTAAACAAGTTATTGCTCTCTTGAATGATTTTATTAAGCGTTATCCTCAAAGTGAAAAATTAGCCGAAGCATTATATATTCGTGGAAATGCTTGGAATGGTTTGGGAGAAAACAAAAATGCAATCAATGATTATACTGCCTTGATTACAAATTATCCGAATACAGAAAAAGCAAAAATGGCTTTGAGTACCTTAGAAAACTATCCTGATTTTGGTATAGAAGTAGAAAATATGCAGGAACTTAGAAATATATATGCTAGTCATAATTCAAATTATAATCCTAATTCTACAACATCAAATTCTATTACAAACCCTTCTACTACTACAGATGCTATTCAAAAAGAGTTTGATAAAGCCCTCAAACTCTATAAAAACAATGAATTTTCGGGTGCAATCGCTGTTTTTAGAGATATTATCCGTAACAATGAAATTGCAGGAACGACTTATTATGACCCCGTTTATTATTATTTAGGTAAAAGTTATCAATATTATGGCGATAACAATCAAGCTATAAGCAATTTGCAGCGAGTAGGTGGGCAGATGCAAACAGGTGCGCTTGCTGATATGGGAGATATTGAGTTTGGTAGAGAAAATTACAATAGTGCAATTACACATTACAAAAGTTTGGCAAAAATTGCTCCTACTGATGCACTACGTGTAATGGCGTGGGAAAAACTTACTCAAACTTATTGTAGGCAAGAAGATTATGCAACAGCAAATGATTATTTGGCTATTATTCGTAACAAAAAATCATACTCAAGTAGTGATTTTGTTCGATTGTATGAAAATAAAATCTTAGCAGGTCAGCAACAAATAGATGCAGCTATTGAAGGGTTTTCAAAACTAGGAAACGATAGACAAGCCAATCCAAAATATGCTTCAGAGGCTCTTTTAGAATTAGCTACATTGATGCACACTATTGGAGATAATGCAAGTGCAAAATCAATTTTGCAAGACTTGAAAAATCAATTTGCAGAACAAAAAGAAACACAACAAAAAGCAAATAAACTTGCTTTGAAATTAAAATAAAAATTCCTAAAAATTCTATCCTAATACATAAAATAGCTTTTCCAAAATGAAAAAAATAGCTACAAAAATAGTATCCATTTACTTTTTTATCCATCTTCTGACGGTCTTTTCATCAGATTTTGGACAAAAGAGCTTTGCTCAAGGGCAAGCAGAACTGGAACAAGAAAACGTCGATGTTAATAAAACCAACGAATTTGAATTAATATCCAAACCTCCTATCAAAACAAATGCTCAAATTAATCCACTTCCAACCCTAACTGTTTCTCAAGATGAAGAAGTTGATTTTAGTGAAACGATAAGTTTTAATAGGCTTACTTTTAGAGAAATTCCGAATGAACTTGCCCCAACTATTCCAAATGAGGCTTTTGGGAATTATGTAAAAGCAGGTTTTGGAAATTATATAACACCTTATTTTGAAGGTTTTTATAGTCGTGATTTGAATGAAAATAATAGATTTGGTGTTTTTGCTCATCACCTCTCTTCCATGAATGGTGTTGTTGATGGACAAAATTCGGGTTATGGAAATACGAATGTTTTGCTTTTTTCAGAACATACAAAAGAAAGATTTACCTTCTCTTCTTCTATCAATTATAATTTAGAACGAGTTCATTATTACGGATATAATCCAAAAAATAGATTAGATTTTGAAATACCTAACAAAAGAGATATTCGTCAAACCTATCAAAGATTAGAAACAAAATTTAATTTGACTTCACTTCCTCAAACTGATGAATTTGGAGATTCTAGTGCTGACAAATTAGCTTATAAAGTTTCTGTTGGCTTTAATCTTTTTGATGCTAGAGATAATATTAGTGAATGGCAAATTCCTGTTTTAGGTGAAATTTCGTATTCTATTTCTGACAAATCAAAAATAAGAGTTGAAACAGAATTACATCAAACACAGCAAAATAGCAGCTTTATCAATGCTGATAATCAAACTGTAAAACTTACAAATAACAGAACATTAGCTAGTTTTGCTTCTTCTTATAATTGTTCTACTGAAAATTTGACGCTGAATATTGGTGCTGGAATGGCGTATAGTTCGGATTCTCTTTTAGAAAATTCAACTGGAAGTAAACTTTTTTTCTATCCAAACATTGATTTTTCATACCAACTTTCTAAGGACAAACTTTGGATTTTGGGAGAAATAAGTGGAGGTGTAAAACCACAATTTTTGAGAATGCTAACGGTTCAAAATCCTTTTTTGGCTTCTGTGCAACCTCTTAGTCATACATTTTCACAAATTGATGCAAATTTTGGAGTTCAAGCCAAAATCAATAATAACTTGAAAGCAAATGCAGAACTTGGTTTTGCCATGTATGATAATATGCCATTTTTTGCTCCTTCTGTTGCTGATTCTTCGCAGTTTGGTTTATTGTATGATAAAGTAAATGTTTTCCGTTTGGGAGTTTCTTCTTCGTATCAAAAAAATAATTTATCTGCTCGTCTGTCGGCTAACTATTTTGGTTACTCGCTTACCGATTTAGAAATTGCTCATCATCGTCCAAACTTTCAAACAAGTTTGAGTGTAGGTTATACGTTTATAGAAAAACTCAAAACAGAACTTACTTTGCAGCAACTTTTTGGAATCAAAACTCAAAATCCTGTTTCTCAAACCATCTATGATTTGAATGCAATAAATGATTTGAGCATTTCGGTTTCGTATAAATTTACTGAACGAATTTCTGCTTTTGCAAATGGTTATAATTTGATTGGACAGAATTATCAGCGTTTTGTTTATTATCCAAATAATGGAATTACTGTGATTGTGGGTGGGAAATATATCTTTTAGATAAATAATTAATCATAAAAAAACGATTTCAAATACATATTTAAAACCGTTTTTTTATAAAAATCTTTTTGAACTTTCTAAATTTATTCGTCTTTCTTAATCTTAGAATTAGCACGAATACGAAACAAAATATAAACAGGAACTAGCAAAAGTAAGGTATAAAGCTGCCAGCCATAATCTTCTCCTTTACTGCCCAAATTGATAAAAATATAAGCTGCTCCCCCTAACAAAGCAACCAAAACAACGATTGACATATTTCCAAAAAGTGTTTTGCGTTTTTCTTTTGCTCTTCCAAACGAACCTCTCAAAACAGAATGTTCTTCGTTGTACTTACTCAATTCATTCAATTCTTCTTTTACCTCCTCTTTTTCTAATTCTTTTAGACGCTCTTCGGCTTCTGCCCAACGTTTGCGTTTATCAAAATCTTCTTTATCAGGATTATAAAAACGAGGTTGAAACTCAAATTTTTTGTGTTTGGGAAGGCGTGCTGATTTTTTGAACATACCATTATCGGATTTTATTTTTTCTAATATTACGCTACTCTGTAGCTAAAGATATAATGCTATTTATAATTAAAATACTTTCAAGAATGAAAAGTAACAGAATACTACAAAATTACTAGATTTTTATAGAAATTGAAAATACTGTAACTTATTGGTAAATGATCTGTATGATTTATATGATGAATGAAGATAACTGAAAATTGGCAAAGCCAAATACTAGTTTCTATTTTGATAAAATACAAAAGGCTGGTTTAAGAAAAAAATCGTTTACCTATTAAACGTTATCACGGTTATTTACAGGTTTGATAATCAGTAAGTTGTGAGAAATCAAAACAGTCTTATTTTTCCATAACGTAGGGTTTGCAAACCCTACGTTATGGAAAAATGAACATGCTAAATTAACCGTGAGAACCTTTATTCAATTATTATTTCTACTAATTTTTCTATTGTTTTCCAGTTTCTTGTAGTTGCTTTTGTCTTTAACTTTTTCTCAAAGAAGTTGTTTGTCAGTTTGGAAGTATGATATTTACCTTCATTTACCTTCACAAAAAACAAAGATATTATTTTCTATAATTTTAAATCTATTTGAAGTTTTTGATTCAATTTCTTTTGCTTTTTTTCTTTTGCTTTTTCTAGGTTTTGAGTTGTCGGAATCTCTTCTAAAAAGGTAAGATTATCTAAATTATTTTTTTTCTCGTCCTCATTTTTCACAAACGGATTTGAAGATTGAATATTGAGTAATTCTTCTTTTGTTCTTATAATTACAGGAACTTCAAAATTATATGTATCAAAAATTGCTTTTTCTATTTTGTTAGAAATTTCTCTTTTGTCTAAATTATCAGATTCAAAAATTACATTTCCACTTTGAATATAAGTTTGAACATCAAGAAATTCTAAATTTTGATACACTTCTTTCAAATCCTTCATCAAAATTTTTCGTTTTCCTCCTACATTGATTCCTCTCAAAATGGAAATATATTTTTGCATAATTTTATAATCTATATTTATTTAATTTTTAGAAAATTCTACCGTAAAAAAATCGTTCAAGTAATATTACTTAAACGATTTTTTGACATTACTATTATCTACGACACTTGGAAAGTGTCGGCTACTTTTTACTTTATCAACTCATCAGCAAACGCCAATAATTTATCTTCTGAAAAATAATCTCCCATTATTTGAAGTCCGATAGGCAAACCTTCTTTGTCTGTTCCATTTGGAATCGAAATAGCAGGAATTCCGACCACAGAAGCAGGAACAGTAAACAAATCAGCTAGATAAAGTTCTACCGTTTCGCCTTCGTATTTTCCAATTTCAAAAGCTGTTGTAGGCGTTGTTGGAGAGATAATGAAATCATATTTTGTAAATAATTCTTTCATTGCTTCCTGTATTTTGCGTCTTACTTTTTGAGCTTTTGTAAAATACGCATCGTAATAACTTGCGCTCAAAACAAACGTTCCTAACATAATTCTACGCTTGACTTCCTTACCAAAACCTTCTGTACGTGTTTTTTTGTACATAGATTCCAAGTCAGTAACATTCGGACTACGGAAACCATAACGAACGCCATCATATCTTGATAAGTTTGTACTTGCTTCTGCTGTAATCAAAATATAATACGTCGGTAAAGCATATTTTAAAAGAGAAAAATCTACTTCTTCTACCTCATAGCCTTCGCTTTTTAATTTTTCAATTTTGGCAACTGTTGCAGCTTTTATTTCTTCGCTTAATCCTTCGCTGTGCAAAGTTTCTTTGATGTAAGCGATTTTTGGCTTTTTATTATTCTCTGATTTCTTGTTTAATAATTCAGAATACTTCGGCACTTCTCTTTGAGAAACTGTACTATCATTATCATCTTTTCCTGCAATTACTTCTAAAGTAATAGCAACATCAGCAGCGTTATTTGCAAAAATCCCAATGCTATCAAATGAAGATGCAAAGGCAATCAAACCATAACGAGAAATGCGTGAATACGTTGGTTTGAGTCCAACAATTCCACAAAAAGCAGCAGGCTGACGCACCGAACCACCTGTATCAGAACCCAACGAAACCATACACATTCCTGCCTGAACTGCCACAGCAGAACCTCCAGAACTTCCCCCCGGAACTCGGTTTGTACCAATTTCATTTTTTGTAGCTCCAAAAGCAGAATTTTCATTGGAAGAACCCATCGCAAATTCATCACAGTTTTGGCGACCGATTACGATAGCATCTTCTTTCAAAAGACGCTCTACGGCTGTTCCATCAAATTGAGATTCAAAACCTTCTAGCATTTTTGATGCTGCGCCTAATTTGTGGTCTTTATGACACAAAACGTCTTTCAGACCGACAATCATTCCAGCTAATTTTCCTGCTGTTCCGTTTTGGATTTTTTCATCAACAATTTTTGCTTGTGCTTTTGCTTCTTCATCATACACTTCTAAAAAAGCATTCAGAGAAGGATTTTTTTCGTTGATGACTTTCAAATAATGTTCTACCAATTCTGCACAAGTAAGTGTTTTGTTTTGAATGGCTTTTTGGACAGAAGCAAAGGAATTTATATGAGTTTCTAATGTAGTATTCAATTTTTTTTCAATTACGAATTATTAATTACGAATTATGAAATAATCAGCGAAGCTAATTACGAATTTCGCTAATTAGGTTTATTAAATTGCTGCTGCTTATATTGCTATGAGAAACAGCAATCAATAATTATTTTTATATAAAAACAAAAATACGAAGGAAAGCATAGAATTTACAAAATTCTGATAGTTTTCTTTCGTATTTATTTATATTCTAATTTTTTGTAACAGACTAGGAAGTCTGTTATGCTTTTTTAGGCTTCTTTTTTAGTTGTAGAAACGTCTTCTTTTTTGCTTTCTGATTCTATTGAGTTGCGTACTTCGCTGGTTGCATCTTTAAACTCACGAATTCCACGACCTACTCCACGAGCAAGTTCAGGAATGCGCTTTGCGCCAAAGAATACAAGGACAATAAGCATAATAAGGGCAATTTCCCAAGCTCCAAGTCCACCGATAAAGAGAAGTGTATTTAACATAGTTGATTTATTTAAAAGGTTCTGATGAAACAGATTTGATACTGCAAAACTACATATTTTTTGATTAAAAAGGAATTTATTTGAAAATTGATGAAGGCAAACGCACGAAATTGATTTTCAGTTTTTTCCATTAAAGATGATTATGTTGTGTAGTAAAATTATGTTTGACCTAAAGTAGGTTCGTATATAGGGGGTATAACAAATTGTCGTTTTTTGTAGGTAAAAGGTTTGCCTTTTACTAAACTAGCTGTTTTTATCAAAAAAAATGCCTGTATGGAGGAAAAGGCTTGCCTTTTCCCTACGTAATACAAATTGACTAAGCGACACCCGAAGAGCAGCGTAGCTAATTTGTTATGCACTCTCGTATATCTACTACAAAATCAAGTTTGATTTGTAGATAAAGCTGCGATTTTCATTTCTTCTTCTTAGGTAGAGGCAATAAATATTTGTGAGCGCAATCTACCAAAAATCGTTTGCTTAACAGTTTTCTGCCAAGTAAGATTGGGTATCGCATGTTTTTTCGGTCTGTAAGTGTAAAGTCCGTTTTATAATCGCTTCGTCCTATTCGTATGCGAGTACGAATTTTGTAGCGAGTTTGTGCTACTCCGTTTGAGCTGCGTACTTTTGCTTGAGAAAACTCTTCTAAACGATATTCTTTTTCTTGATAATTTTCATGTGTAGGGTCTAAAATAGAAAAACACAAATACTGTTTTCCTTCTTCTTCTTCTATCACTCTGATATTATGACAATGCAGGGAAGAGGTATAAGCTCCTGTATCTGTTTTGGCATCTATTAAAGGTACTCCCAAATCGGTCAAACCCACTTCTTCTACTCTTCCAATAATTTCCATTTTGTGCTATTTTTTTGTAAAAATTCCCAAAATTATAATCTAAAACTTACTAATTTGTTTAGCTTTACAAAAAATCAATTAGGAATAGAATTAATAACAACAACTACTAATTACATAAAAAAAGCTCAATTATGTTCAAAAAAACACGTATTAACCTTTTATTTTGGATAGGAATAATTGTTTCTATTCTTACTTTTTCTAGTTGTGAAACAAAGAAAAGCGAAATAAATCAAAATACCGAATCTAAAGAGTCAAAAGAGAGAATAATTTTAGATTCTGACCCAAATAAAGAAATTAATTTAGAAGACGACAAACAAAATTTTGATGCTTTTATGAAAATTAGAAGCTCCATTGAAGGACTAGAAGGTACAAATAGCTCGAACCAAGCAAAAGAAAGTGCTTATTATTGGGAAGGAAGTATTTATTCTTTTGTGGAAGGAAAACGCAGCAAAAAAATAATGGGAATGAAAGGATTTAGTAGGTCAAGATGGATAAAAGACGATTCATCAAGACGATTATTGACTAGAGAAGTTGCCTTGTACACAGACCCAAAAACTGGAGTGATTTTAGAAAAAATGAAAAATCCATTACTGGGTGAACATAGTGATTCTGTAGAAGTAATTCACGTTTGGAATGACCCTGTAAATCAATATTTTCCATACATAATCAAAGAAAATTATAAAGAAAACCCTGATGAAAGTACAGTTTATGGGCTTCCTTATAGTGAATTGGGAGAGGATAGGGTTTGTTTTTATGCTGATATTTTTCTGACTTATCCTTCCAAAATTACTCGTAAAGAATTTCCTCAAAATGTACAAAGTGATTTGTATCAAGGTGTAGAATTATTTCAGTTTTTTGTACGAAAAAGTGATTTAGAAAATACAATGCTGACAGATGTTCCTGCTACTATTTCGTGGACACGTATCGGACAATGGCTTCCTTTTATGAATATGGGCGATAGACAAGGTCATTTGGTTTATCAATGTAGAGGATATAAAGTTTTGGAAGGTTTTGAAGGACTTCCACAAGATGTGAAAGATTATGTAAGAGCCAAGCAGCCTATTTTCGAACACGCTCCGACCGAATATTCACAACCCAATGAAACGAGTTGGTCGTATTTTAAGAAAGTAAAGCAAGGGAAATAGAGAATGGGAAATACTACATTTTTGTTTTTTATTGTCTTTTAAATCGTGCGTTCAGTTCCTCAGAACTGAACAAAACGCTTCCTCAGAAGCGTGTATTGCCATAAATCATGCTTCTGAGGAAGTATAAAAATTCGTTTCTGAGGAAACGAACACACACGGTTTTTTATGAACATTCTCTGTGTTCTCTGTAACTCTGTGTTTAATATAAAAATTAGGGTACAGTATCCAACATGAGTGACATTTTAAAAAAGGCAAATCTTTACCAAATTTTATTCTGTGCAAATATCTTTTTTCCATAAAGTAGGGTTTGCAAACCCTACTTTATGGAAAAAAGCAAACTATTATTTTGTCAAAAAT
>Ga0210042_1002793_pt1 | contig 13030 bp, 11 predicted proteins | sample CryGeymeta201518_FD_183982 | JGI IMG/M metagenome (GOLD analysis project Ga0210042, IMG submission 183982) | Groundwater microbial communities from Crystal Geyser aquifers in Utah, USA - Crystal Geyser metaG 2015-18 (SPAdes) (version 2) | ecosystem: Environmental > Aquatic > Deep subsurface >... | reverse complement strand
TTATTATTAATTTCAAATTACAAGGTTTAGCTACTCTGTAGCTCTAATAAAGTTCATTTTTGAGGTTCTACAAAGGTTACGTTGCGCTGCAACTGAAAATCAAATACTTAAAAATGTCACTCATGTTGTTAAAAGACTTGTTTTGATTTTTTAAGAACTGAAATCAAAATACTAAATTTATGAACTATATTTAGTTCAGAATGTATTTCTATTAATCAAAATACCTCTCAATTATTTAAAAATAAAAAAAATGAGTTTTCTAACAGCCGAATGGCGAAAATTAGCCATTGCAAATTACGAAATAGACCCTGCATTACTTCTTCCTTATCTTCCTTTCCGAACAGAATTAGACTTGTGGAAAGGAAAATGTTACGTAAGTCTAATTGGTTTTATGTTTAAAGATGTAAAATTATTAGGATTACCTATTCCATTTCATACTGATTTTGAAGAGGTCAATTTGCGTTTTTATGTCAAAAGATATGAAACAAAAGAAGATAAAATGAATAATGATTATAAACGAGGTGTTGTTTTCATAAAAGAAATTGTTCCTAAACCTGCCATTACTTTTGTAGCAAATACCGTTTATGGAGAAAATTATCAGACCATGAAAATGAGACATAAATGGATAGAAAATTCAGATAATAGAGAAATAGAATATACATGGCAAAAAACCTCAAAATCAAACAAAACTGAAAAGCTCAATTCAATCTATATTAAAGCAGCCAAAAATTTGAGTGAAATAGAAGAGGGAAGTGAAACAGAATTTATAACCGAACATTACTGGGGTTATGCAAAACAGAACGATAAAAAGACAAATGAGTACGAAGTAACCCACCCAAAATGGCAAAAGTATGATGTCTTAAACTATGAAATAAAGGTTGATTTTGGTGAAATTTATGGAAAAGAATTTTCTTTTTTGGATAATCAAAAACCAAATTCTGTCATGCTTGCTGAAGGTTCGAAAATTACGGTAGAACCAAAAAATAAAATTAAATAAAGAAAAAATAGTCTTTTATAGTGATTTTAGACAAAATAAATGCAATTTTTATGAGTTGTCCATACTTTGTCTATGTGCTTTTTTTTGATAAAAGTAGATTATAGTGCTAATTGCCAATGTCTTGTAGGAATTAAGACATTGCAAAACGCTCACTTTATTTTATCTTATTTATCAAATCAAAATGCCGTATGAAAATCATTAAATTTCCTGTGCTATTTCTTTTAGCGTTATTACTATTTACATTTTCACTTTCCAGTTGTGGGGGAGAAGATCCAGCTCCTGATAATGATGTAGTTATTGAGCCAAATGATCCAAGTGATCCAAATCTAGCCGACAAAAATACGTTTGATGAATTTGTGGTTTCTCAAATGAAATCACAAGGTACTCCTGCCATGGGGGTATTGATTTTTAAAGGTGATAAAATTCTTCATGAAAAATACTATGGTAAATCTAACATTGAACAAAATTTAGATTTAGCTAATGATCATTTATTTTTGATTGCTTCGGTTTCCAAAACGGTTACAGGAGCTGCTCTTCTTCGCTTGTACGATGAAGGAAAATTTGGCTTAGACGACCCAATCAATAATTATCTACCCTTTGAAGTTAATGTTCCGAATCATAACACGCCCATTACTTTCAGAATGCTACTGACTCATACCTCTTCTATTGTAGATACAGATGAGTTGTTTGTTTATAATTTTGGGTCAGATACACCTATTGAGTTGAAAGATTTTATGGAAAGTTATCTTAAAGTAGGTGGTTCTCTTTATAGTACAAACAATTTTTTGGATGCAGCAGCAGGGACAGAATTTGAGTATTCGAATGCAGGTTCGGCTCTAATTGGTGTGTTGGTAGAACAAATTTCTAATCAAAGTTTTGTAGATTACACTAGACAAACTATATTTTCGCCTTTAGGAATGAACAAAACAAGCTGGAGATTAGACGAAATCACAGGAACGATTGTGCAGCCTTACGAAGTAGAAAATGGTAATTTTGTAAAAATAGAACATTATACCATGCCTGATTATCCAAATGGAGGATTACGTACCACACCTAGAGAGTTTTCTAATTTCTTGAATGCAATTATGAACGATGGTTCGTATAATGGCTATCAAGTTTTGCAACCAGCAACGGCAAAAATGATGTACACGCCTCAAACTTCTCTTGACCCAACTATGGGTTTTCACATGTCTTTAGAAGAAGAATCGCTTGGGCTTTGGGGACATAATGGAGGTGAACGAGGAACAAGTACAGATGCTGTTTTTGACCCCATTACCAAAATAGGAATTATTGTCTTTACAAATGTAGAAGATATTGAAACGCAGCAAATTTATATAAAAGGATTTGAGCTAGGTAAAAAATTACAATAAAAAATTCTATCAGTATATCAAAAAATACATTTAGATTCTTATCTATATAGGTTTATATCTTTAATTTTAATAATTTAACTTTCAGAAGTGTCTTGACTTATAAAAAATACGATAAGACTTGATAAAACGCTTACTTTTTATTTATCTAAACTATATTTATTATGAATATCGTGAAATTTCCTGTGCTAGTTGTATTAGCTTTATTATTTACATTTTCTCTTATTAGTTGTGGAGGAGGAGATGATGATCCAGAACCAGATGACGACATAGTTGTTGTTGATCCTCCTGCTGATGGAAGCGACGATGGTGGTAGTGATGGTGGTGGCAATGACGATGGAGGAGGAGATACTAATTCAGACAAACAAGCCTTTGATGACTTCATAGCTGCTCAAATGTCTTCTCAAAAAATTCCTGCTGTGGGTGCGATTATCTTTAAAGACGGTCAAATTTTGCACGAAGGGTATTATGGCAAATCAAATGTCGAACAAAACTTACCTTTAGAGAATGACCATTTATTTTTGATTGCTTCAATTTCAAAAACAGTTACAGGTGTGGCTTTGCTTCGTCTTTACGATGAAGGAAAATTTGGATTAGATGATCCAATCAATGATTATCTTTCTTTTCCTGTGGTTAATCCTAACTCTTCTACTCCGATTACTTTCCGTATGATGCTGACTCACTCTTCTTCTATTACAGATGGAGATAATTTGTATGGAAATAAGACATTTAACGGAGATACACCTCTTGCTCTGAAACCATTTATGGAAAGTTATCTTAAAGTGGGTGGTTCTCGTTATGATGCAGAGGCTAATTTTTCAGAGGCAGCACCGGGAACAGAGTTTAATTATTCAAATGCAGGTTCGGCTCTGATTGGTGTTTTGGTAGAAGAAATTTCAGGTATGAGTTTTACAGATTATACAAAACAAAATATTTTCACTCCTCTAGGAATGACTTCTTCAACTTGGAAATTGAGTGAGATTACAGGAACGATTGTTCAGCCGTATGAATTACAAGATGGACAGGCTGTAAAAGTTGAACATTATACTTTCCCAGATTATCCGAATGGAGGACTACGTACAACACCTAGAGAAATGGCTAAATTTACGGCGGCCTTAGCTAATGGTGGTACTTATAATGGTTACGAGCTTCTAAAATCTTCAACCGTTTCAGAAATGTTGAGAAAGCAAATTCCAAATCTTGATGAAACAATGGGATTACACATGTTCCTTCAAAATGAATCTTTAGGGCTTTGGGGACACAATGGAGGTGAAGACGGCACAACAACAGAAATGGCTTTTGACCCAGTTACCAAAATCGGTGTACTTGTGTTTACTAATGTAAGTGCTGAAGATAAGTCTGTCGGTGATCAAATAGACAATTCTTTAACAGAAATGTACAAACAAGCATTCGAACTAGGTAAAAAATTACAATAAAAAACGAATCTCCCTTCCCAGATAAATAAAAAACTATTCTTGGTTATTTTGAAATAAAATAATTGCGAGTAGTTTTTTGCTTTTCAAGAATTACTCTGGCTTATCAAGTTAGTACTTATCTAACAAAAACCGTATCTTTGCGTTTTGAAAATCAAACGTACTATCGTTTCAAAACAGACTATGAAAAACAACGAACACATAAATAAAAACGGAAGCGTAAACGGACATTCAAAAAATGCCGAGCCTAATTTAAAAAATACGTCAGAAAATTCTACGGCTATTTCCACAACAACAGACAAAGAAGACGAAAACAAAAAACGAAAACTCAATAAAGAGAGTTTTAAATATCTTTTAGGCATTTATGAATATATGATGCCCTATAAAGGATATTTTTTTAGTGGAATGTTCTGTCTTTTCTTATCTAGTATTGTTCTTTTGGCATTTCCCAAACTAACAGGAAACCTTGTCGATGTCGCAGGAGGGAATGAAAATTTCTTGCTAGATAGTATCAATCAAATTACACTTGCGCTAGTTATTGTGATTGTAATTCAAGTAGTTTTTGAGAGTTTATTTATTTGCTCAAGTAAGTGAATATTCAATGGCTGATATTAGAAAGGCACTGTATCAAAAATACATGTCTTTGCCGATGAGTTTTTATGATAAACACCGTTCTGGAGAACTAATGAGCAGGATTACAGCAGATGTGGCACTTCTACAAGATACTTTTTCGGTTACCTTAGCCGAATTTTTCCGTCAAATAATTACGCTTGTTGCAGGTATAGGTATTTTGTTTTTCATTACGCCTAGACTTACTTTTTTTATGTTGGGTATAATGCCTGCCTTAATTATTGGAGCTATCATTTTTGGTAAATTTATTCGTAAACTTTCCAAACAAACACAGGATCAATTAGCTGCCTCAAATATAATCGTCGAAGAAACAATCCAAGCTATTGCAACCGTAAAAGCATTTACAAACGAAGTTTTTGAAGCAAATCGCTATTCGAATGCTCAAAATAGTGTTATTCAAACAGCTCTAAAAGCTGCTACTTATCGTGGAGCTTTTGTTTCTTTTATTGTCTTTGTTATTTTTGGAAGTATTACAGCCGTTTTTTGGTACGGTGCAACACTTTTAGCTGAAAATATAATTACGTATGGCGAATTAGTTTCATTTATTATTTACTCTATGTTCATTGCTGGTTCGATTGGTGGCTTAGGAAATATTTATGGACAAATACAAAAAGCCGTTGGAGCATCAGAACGAGTTTTGGAAATTTTGGGAGAAAAATCCGAATCCGAATCAACCTATTCAGAGGAATTAATTACAAATCAAAACCCAATCGAAGGAAAAATTTCTTTCAAAGATGTTCGTTTTTCCTATCCTACACGTACTGATGTAGAGGTGTTGAAAGGACTTAGTTTTGATATAAAAGCAGGAGAAAAAATTGCTTTAGTCGGACATAGTGGCGCAGGAAAATCTACTATTATTCAGCTTTTAGAGCGTTTTTATAATCCACAAACAGGAACGATAGAAGTTGATGGGAAAAATAATTTAGATTACGATTTGGATTTTTATCGTTCTGCCATCGGAATTGTACCTCAAGAAATTTTGCTTTTTGGTGGAACAATTAGAGAAAATATAACTTACGGAAAGCCAACTGCAACAGAAGAAGAAATAATCTCAGCAGCAAAAAAAGCCAACGCATTTAAGTTTATCGAAACGTTCCCAGAAGGATTAGAAACTTTAGTAGGCGAACGTGGTGTAAAACTTTCAGGTGGACAGCGTCAAAGAATTGCCATTGCAAGAGCTATTTTACGCAATCCCAAAATATTGATTTTAGATGAAGCAACAAGTTCATTAGATGCCGAATCCGAACAACTCGTACAAGAAGCATTGGATACGCTAATGAAAGATAGAACAACAATTATTATCGCTCACCGTTTGGCTACAATTAGAAAAGTAGATACGATTTATGTCATGGAAAATGGGAAAATTAGCGAACAAGGAACACATGAAAGTCTAGTAAGTCAGGAAGGAACGTATAATCAACTCGTTCGTTTACAGCTTTTAGAAGTATAAAATTTGTGTTGTCTTAACTCTAAACCTATAAAGGTGCATTTCAAAATGTCGTTTTTTCAATTTTTTGGCTACTTTAACATACACTAGGTTAAAACCCTATTGTTAAGGATTAGCTTCGCTGAGCTATCGGTTAGTAGGATTAATAGGATTTGAAATACAGATAAATACAACTGCTATTTTTTAAATCAAATAATTAATAAAATACCTTTGAATAGTTAAATTAAATCACAGCTTTTATTAACATAATCTTCAAAAAATGTATTTTTATTCTCTGTTTTTTTCTGTGAACTCTGTGTTTAAAAATAGTAGGGTGCAGTAGTTTATGAGGTAAAATAAAGTTAGCCTTACGGCTATGGTGTTTCTACCAACGACATAATTACCTACAAAACTCATAATAAACATATTCTTTATGAATATAATCTCCTTCGCTTTTCTGAAAACCAGCTCTTTGAAGAAGCTCAATCGTGGCAACATTTTCTTTGGTGGTATAAGAAAGAATATAGTTTTTATCTAATTGATTAAAAAGAGCATTTTTAAAAGTTTCGATAGCTTCTAAGGTATAATATTGTTCTCGGTGTTTTTCTGTTGTGGCAAAACCGATTGTACAACGTTTGTGATTGTCGTTTAGCTTTTCTTTACTCAAATCATAGAGATTAAAAACACCAATATATTCGCCTGTTTTTTTGTTTTTATAAAACCAATCTGCAGCACCTCTTTTGAAAGAATATTGAGCAAAATTGAGCTGATAATCCATATATTCTTCTAATTGGTCAATCGTTTTGTAATCATTCATGACAAAAATACTCCTGTCTTTTTCAAACATAGTGAGTAATTTTCGGTAGTTGTGCCAGTCTATTTGTTCGTATTCTAATCGTTCTGAATCTTCTAAAACTGGAAGGGTAATCGGAATAGAGCTTATCATTTTTCTGTCTTCTTTTTTAGTCATTTTGGAAAAAAATACACGCACCCTAAAGTGTACGTTATATTTTTGATTATACTATTCGAAGATAATAAATTTTTATTAAAATTGTGTTCCTTTTTTTTTTATTGACGTTGATAATGGTCAGTAATCTGACCTTAGCAATCGTCTTTCTTTATTCTTCTGCAATTTTTTTGACTAACCAATTTATAGCCAAAATACTTCCTATAAAAATCACAAAAGAAACTCCAAAAAGTTCCCATTTAGAAAAAATAACATAACCAATCCCAAACAAAAAGCTATACCCTAAAGCAATTCCGACAAACCAAGCTGCAATCATATACGGCAACTGATTTTTTGGTTTTGGAAAGTTTAATGAAATTCGAATGGGTTTCCAACTTCCCTGAGGACGTACTCGTGCATAGAATTTTTGTAAGGTTTGCTCATCGGTAGGTTTTGTCAAAAATGTAATCAATACCCAAGCAATTGTTGTTAATCCTAAAATAAAAAATAAAGAATAAGGAGATTCAAAATGAAAAATGGTTCTGTTCAAAATAATTCCAATCATAGGCGCAATCGTCGCAGCAAGTTCACTAAACACATTTATTCTCCACCAATACCAACGCAAAATCAAAACTGCTCCTAGTCCTGCACCTGCTTCTATCAAAAACTCAAAGGCATCTTTTAGTGAAGTTACTTGTGTGGTGGCATACAGTCCGACAAGCATAATTGCAAGTGTTGCAATTCTTGAAGCTGTTACTAATTCTTTTGATGATGCTTTTGGCTTATAAAAACGCTGATACAAATCATTGATTACATAACTTGCTCCCCAGTTTAATTGTGTAGAAATTGTACTCATATACGCAGCAAAAAAAGCAACTAATAAAAGACCTCGCCAACCAGCAGGTAAAAATTCTTTCATTGCCATCACATACCCCAAACCCTCTTTTCCTTCAGCAGGATTTGGATATAAAATAATAGCCGAAAGTGCTACCAAAATCCAAACCCAAGGACGCAAACCGTAATGAGCCAATTGAAAAAACAGTGTTGCTTTAAAGGCATGTTCTTCATTTTTGGCAGACATCATACGCTGAACCACATATCCACCTCCCCCCGGTTCTGCCCCCGGATACCAACTTGCCCACCATTGAATACCAACGTAAGCAAAAAAAGTAGCCAAACTAATGGTAAGCATCTGAACGCCATTTTGTACTAAACCTCCACCACTTGCACCTCCAATAGTATCTATATTGGGAAAAAAACTAAGTGTATTTGCAGGTAATTTTTCTACCAAACCAGCCACACCACCAATTTTTGGACTATCCAAAACTAAATAGGTCAAGACAATACAACCTGTCATCGCCAAAACAAACTGCAAAACATCCGTAATTGCAACTCCCAAAAGACCCGAAAGACTTGAATAAATAACAACAATTACCATGGCAGCAGCAACATAATAAATAGTTTGGTATTCAGGAATATCAAAAAACACATGCAACAAAGCAGCTAAAGCAAAATTTACCCACGCAATAATGACAGCATTAAAAAAAAGTCCTAAATAAACAGCACGAAAACCACGCAAAAACTCAGCAGCTTTTCCAGAATAACGCAATTCTATAAACTCTAAATCAGTAATAACTTTTGCTTTTCGCCATAGTTTTGCAAAAAGAAAAGTAGTGAGCATTCCTCCAATAAGTCCGTTCCACCAAATCCAGTTTCCACTAATTCCATTTTTCACAACTAATTCTGTAACCAAAAGAGGCGTATCGGCTGCAAACGTAGTGGCTACCATAGAAGTACCTGCCACCCACCAAGGAAGATTACGACCACCTAGAAAAAAGTCTTCGGTTGAGCCACTTGCTTTTTTTGTGTAATAAATTCCAATTCCTAAAGTAAGAAGGAGAAAAGAAATGATGATGAGCCAGTCGGCAAGTTCAAGAATCATGTTGAATGGGAAATGGGAGTTAGGAAATGGGAAATGGAGAAGAAAAGTCTTTTTTTAAAATAATCTGAAATATACAGACTAAAAAAGAGATAAAAAAATGTTTGTTTTGAACTCTTATTTAGGCTTTGTCTTTAATGAAGATTTTTTTAGAAATTTTCATTCCCCATTTCCTACTATCTATTTCCCAATTCTTTTTTACTTCAATTTCTCTACAAAATTTTTCCCTATCAAAATTTTTATTCCTAAAATAATTGTATTCTTAGTATAACCTAAATACGAAACCATTTTTTTCCAAAAATCAAAGGCTTGTTTTCTGTTTTTATCAATGTAGGAATGAACGGCGCAAAACTGATACGAATGACCTTTTAAAATTTTGAGTTCAGCATCAGAAAGTGATAATTCATTTTCTAAAAAAGTAGTCGCTTCTAATCTTGCCAAAATTACCTTCTGATTATCTGCCATCGAACGATTGGGGTGGTCATTTACTGTAATTGTCGTTTTATCGATTACATAAATGGGAATCTTGTGAGTATAAAGATTTCTAAACAAAAAAATCCAATCTTCACAGATATTAAATTCAGTTGGAAAAGGTTTTAAACCTTCTTCAGTTTCAATTAATTTTCTATCAAAACAAACCAACGTTCCGAAATATGAACCTTCTAAAATCAATTTATAATCGTAAAAACCTTCTTTGAGATGTGAAATGTGAGAAGGAAATATTTTACTTTCTCCATTAACTTTTGCTTCAAACTCAAATTTTGTAGTCAAAAATTGTGCTTTTGGATTTTTTTTTATGGCTGTATAAAGCGTTTGTAAATGATGCGATTGCATAAAATCATCCGAATCAAAAAAGAGAATATAGTTTCCTTTTGCCTTCGAAATACCAAAATTTCGTGCTGCCGAACGCTCTTCATTATCTTTTTGAAAGTATCTTAAATGAGATGAACGTGGCTCAAATTTAGTAGAATTTTTATCTAAAAAAGTTTTTTCGATAATTTCTCTTGTGTTGTCTGTACTTCCGTCATCTACTACAATTACTTCATAAGAAATAGTTTTATCTTCTAGTTTTTGATTAAAAATAGAATCTAAAGTAGCTACAATCAAATTTGCACGATTGTAAGTGGGAATGACGACAGAAAAAAATGGAGTTTCGATAAAATAGTTGATTTAATAAAAAATTAAGTATCCCAAGTTACTATACTAATTATCATATAAATAAGTATAAATAATGGAATGAGAATAATTCCACCCAAAATTAATAAAATTCCTGCTAGTATGTTTCCCAAAGTGAGATAAATAATTCCACCGATTATCCCAGCAGCAGCAGCCAAGATTAATAATAGAGCAACTAAATCTGCACCAAAATCCTCTGTTTTAGACTTTTTATTTTTGGCTTGTTTTTTCTGTGCTTTTTTGATTTTTTTTTCTATCAATTTTAAGGCTAATCGTTCTTTGAAATTGAGCTTTTTCTGTTTTTTTGTAGTAGTAATTTTTGATTTTTTTACAAGATAATTTGTAGTAATTTCTTTATGAGTAGAGTTTTTAGAATCGCTTTCACTGGCAAAAGAACAGAATGAGAAAAAGAAAAATAGAAGAGTGATAAAATAAATGATTTTCATAATTTTTTGTTTTTTGAATAACATCATAATTTACATTTGACTTTTTAGATGTTACTTTTTATGAAAAAGTTGCTTGAGGAAATAAATTTGACAAACAAAAACCCTAAGAGTTGTAGAAATTCTTAGGGTTTCAAAATGTGTTTAATAAGAATCTTAACTTCTCTGAATTACCATATCTTCCAATGATTCAATCCAAAGTGGATGCGAGTTTAGGCTATCGACCATATCCCAACGCTCTCCACCTAGTTCTAAGAAATCTTCATGATATGTTTCGGCAACTTCCACAGTCGTTTCCAAACAATCAGCTACAAAAGAAGGTACAAAAACGATTAATTTGCGATAGCCTTTTTCATACATTTCTTTGATTGTGTCATCTGTATAAGGCGTAATCCAAGGGTCAGAACCCAAACGAGATTGAAAACAAACGGTATAATCTTTTTCTGTAATGCCTAATTCTTTTGCCAAATGACGTGAAGTTTCATAACATTGCGCTCTATAACACAAACGGTTTGTTGCATTATATGAATTACAACACGTTCCTATTTTACAGTATGAACTTGCTTTTTTAAGTTGGCGTTGTGGCAAACCGTGATAGGAAAAAACGTAATGGTCGTAATCGTGTTTAGATAAAAGTTCTTGTCCTTGTAGTGCAAATGCTTTTATCATTTTTTCATCTGTTGGATAGGCATCAACAAAAGAAACTTCTGGAATAAGCTGCCATTTAGAAACAAGCTGCATGACACGCTCCAAAACTGAACCTGTAGAAGCCGACGCATATTGAGGAAACATTGGAATTACAATGATTTTTTTACAGTTCATTTCCTGTAATTCTTTCAAAACATCTGGAAGGGCAGGGCTTTGATAACGCATCGCTAGACGAACGATATATTTTTCTCTTTTCGTTTTATCTGTTTCTTTTTTTGAATATTCATCTAAAGAATGTTGTAGTTTTTCGGCTACATCTACTCCGTGATACAACAAAGGCGAACCTCTATCTGTCCATAATTTTTTATATTCTGCTGCTGATTTTGGCGAACGAAAAGGCGCAATAATTCCGTTTACAAGTGCAAAACGAAATGGCGCAGGAACATCAATTACTCTTCCATCTAATAAAAACTCACGTAAATATTTTCTAACATCAGGTGTTTTTGGAGAGTCTGGCGTTCCTAAATTGACAAGCAAGACACCAATAGGGGCATTTTCCATAGCGTTATTTTCTATATCTTTTGTAGTTCTGTATTCTTTATTTTACTAAACTCGGTTCTAACTTGGTGTTAGAGAAAAGAGTTTTTAAATTGTAGTGCAAAAGTACGGAAAATTTATTTTCTCTTTTGTTGGGGTGCATAACAAATTAGCTACGCTGCTCTTCGGGTGTCGCTTAGTCAATTTGTATTACGTAGGGAAATGGCTTGCCTTTTCCCTACTAAAAACGACAATTTGTTATACACCTCTTTTGTTGCCAAAGCAGAATAAACAGAACAGAAATAATAACTAGAGAAATATAGAAGGCTATTTTGAAATTGAATGTGAAACAAATTTTATTTTTATGAAGATATGAAAATAAGTTTTGATTTATGTATTTTTGATAAAGTCTTTCTTAGAATTAAAAAAGAACAAATTATGATTACTTCACTTGACCAACTAGACTTTAATAAAACGTATTCGTATGCCGATTATTTGACTTGGCAATTTGAAGAATTTGTTGAGCTGATAAAAGGAAAGGTTATGCCGATGTCTGCTCCTTCTCGCTCACACCAAAAAATTTCTATTTTTTTAAGTAAAGTTTTGGTAGATTGTATAGAAAATAATCATTTAGAGTGTGAAGTGTATGCAGCACCTTTTGATGTTCGCCTTCTAAAAAATCCAAATGAGTGTTTAGAGAATAGAATCGGAAAGACAGATAAAGAAATTTATACCGTCGTGCAGCCAGACTTGTGTGTAATCTGTGATTTGGAGAAATTAGACGATAGAGGTTGTAATGGAGCACCTGAACTGATTATTGAAATTGTATCTGAAAAAAGTGCAGTTAATGCAAATCGTGATGTTATTGAAAAATATGCGATTTATGCCGAAAACGGAGTAGTAGAATATTGGCTTGTACGTCCACTAGAAAAAACTGTTCAGAAAAATCTATTAAATTTAGCGACTCATAAATATGAAGTAGAAGGATTTTATGGTATCAATGACACCGTTTTTTCTACTGTTTTGCCTAGCCTTGAAGTTGAGATAAATTATGTTTTGAGATAGAAAAATACGAATGTTTTTTTGATACAATTTTACTTCTTACAAAATTCTTTCAAATCTTCTAAAGGTTCATCAAAATCATCTGATAGTTGAATGCCTTTCCAGCTTCCAAAACCTGTTCTTTTCTTATTTTCTTGCTCACTCTCTGACTGTATTTCTTGCTTCGAATTAATGTCGTATTTACTAAACAAAAACTCCATAAAAAGCTGTAATTCTTCTTTTGCCTTTTGTGGTAATTGATTTATTTGTTGTGCTATAAATTGATTATTTTCCATATTTTTCTTTGATTTACTTTACTCCTGACAACTACGGACTTTCTCCTTTTATTTGTTTCATAAATTCATCAATTTGTTGTTGAGTAATATTTTCTTTTTCCATCCATTCTACAATTTCTTGATGATGCGCAAGCTTTTCAAGCCCTTTGAG
>Ga0210042_1002792_pt1 | contig 13031 bp, 8 predicted proteins | sample CryGeymeta201518_FD_183982 | JGI IMG/M metagenome (GOLD analysis project Ga0210042, IMG submission 183982) | Groundwater microbial communities from Crystal Geyser aquifers in Utah, USA - Crystal Geyser metaG 2015-18 (SPAdes) (version 2) | ecosystem: Environmental > Aquatic > Deep subsurface >... | reverse complement strand
TTTAAAGCAAATCAAGCTAGTTTTTAACTTTGTAAATTGAATTTACTCTGATAATTAAAGTCTGTTTAAACACACTAAAAGCAGTATAAAAAGTTTCGTGCGTTTACCCTAGTGTTACTAATAATTACTATTTTGAGAAAAAAAGACACAATGGTTTTATTTTTGAACTGTCATTGAAGAGAACTACTAAACACATTCACTAAAAATAATAATTATGAATACTTTACTAGACGAAGAATACGGAAAATTAGAGTACAATACAGAAAAACATTTTCTAAAACTGACTTTGATAGGAGATGTTTCTGATGAAGATTACAAACACATTTGGGAGCTAAGTTTGGAGGAAGCTAGAAAAACAAAATGTGGAAACGTACTTCTTGACCAAAGACAGATTGGTTTTATCAAAATGAAATCCAGAGCGTGGCTTATTTTGAAATGGATGCCAAAATCAAGACAAACTGCACAAGATATAGAACAACGATTAGCCATTCTTCCTTCCAGACACATTGCACACAAAACAGGATTACAATATCTTTTAGATGCACTCAAAAAAGTGGTGGGACAAGGTTTTACGTCTTTTGATAGTGAAGAAGAGGCCGTTTTATGGCTTTCTTCAACTAAAAATGAGAATAAAAAAGAACAAGAAGCTGAAAATGAGGTTTAGAATAAATATTTCACAATTCACAATTCATAATTCAAAAAACTATGTCTTTCGATTTTCAATCTATGCGTTCTCGTCCTCGTCGTAATCGTCAATCTGCTGCTCTTCGTGCTATGGTAGAGGAAACTTCGCTTTCTGTTGCTGATTTTATCTTTCCAATTTTTGTTATTGAGGGAACAAATAAAAAAGAACCGATTGTTTCCATGCCTAATATTTTTCGTTATTCTTTAGACCAACTTTTAGAAGAAGTTGAAGAATGCTATAATTTAGGAATTCGTGCTTTTGCTCCTTTTCCAAGTCTGACAGATGAGCATAAAGATTCGATGGCAACATCAAGTTATAATCCTGAAAATCTTTATCTAAAAACAATAACAGCCATAAAAACAAAATTTCCTGATGTTTTCATAATGACTGATGTGGCAATGGACCCATACAGCAGCGATGGACACGATGGAATTTATAAAGATGGAAAAATACTCAATGATGAAACACTAGAAATTTTGGGTAAAATGGCAGTTGCACAAGCTCGTGCAGGGGCTGATTATGTTGCACCTTCCGATATGATGGACGGAAGAGTTGGGTATCTTAGGCATGCTTTGGATAAAGAAGGCTTTACAGATGTAGGAATAATTGCTTATACAGCTAAATATGCGAGTGCTTTTTATGGTCCTTTTAGAGATGCCTTGGATTCTGCACCTCGTTTTGGAGATAAAAAAACCTATCAAATGAATCCTGCTAATATTCGTGAAGCTCTTTTAGAAGCAAAGTTAGATGTAGAAGAGGGGGCAGATATGATTATGGTCAAGCCTGCGCTTTCGTATCTTGATGTAATCAGTAAATTAAATCAAAACTCACATGTTCCGATTGTGGCGTATAATGTAAGTGGCGAATATGCCATGATAAAAGCAGGCGCAGAAAAAGGCTGGATAGATGGCGAAAAAGTAATGTTAGAAGTTTTGTTGAGTATAAAAAGAGCTGGAGCAAAGGTCATTTTGTCTTATTTTGCCAAAGAAGTTGCACAGATTTTGTCTAAAAAATAGTAGTGTAAGTAGTTGGACAAAATAAAAACGACTTGAACTTATTGGTAAATGATTTTTATGATCTATATGATGAATGAAGATAAATACAAAGAAAATTGAATGCGCATAAAAAATAATAATTAGTAATTGTAATTTTATTTATCTTGTCTTTTATCTTAAAAATCACTCGCTAATTAGTTATATGTATTATTAATTTTGTACGACTACTTATATATAAAACTGTAACTCCTCGTGAACCCCTTCCTTGTGAAAGAGAAATTTTGTACAAATTAGAAGAAACATTTAAAGAAGTATATAGAATCAATCGTATTATAATTGATCCTTGTTTTACTAGAAATTCAGAAAATAAAGATAATTGGGAAAAAGAAATAGTTGATATAAAAGTATATGACTTTATGGGGAACTTCATTACTCAAACAAAAGAAAACAATATAAACCTTTCCGAATTCAAAGCAGGATTATATATAATTAAAGTCTTAATTAAAGATAATTTTCATACCTTTAAACTTCAAAAATCATGAAATTAAATCATTTTGTTTGTCTATTATTTATCTTAATTTGCTTTTCAAGTTGCAAAGAGGAATCTATTAGTTCAATTACTTGTCCTAAATCGGTGCTTATTGATAATTCATTATTTGATGCTTCTTCTAGTGATGAATTTGAATATGTAGATGCTCAAATAGAAAATAATTGTTTGGTTCTTACTATTCGTTATGGTGTAGGCTGCTCTGAAGTTCAAACTCAATTAGTAGGTAAAAATACTATTTCTGTTGAATCTTCTTCTCTACAACTCAAATTTGTACTTACAGATCATGACGATTGTGAAAAACTCATCACAGAAAAATTTTATTTTGATTTAACTCCTATTCAATTAAAAGATAAAAATAGAGTTTCTATAAAATTAGAAAACTGGCAACAAGAGTTAATTTATCAATATTAGAATGTTCTCTTAAAACTGGATTTATTCTTTTAGTAAAATTAAACCACCTATTGAATCAAAAAAAGATTTTTTAGGTGGTTTTTTAGTTTCCTATTCCGAACAAAGTCTGAATAAAAAATGCTTATACGAAATAATGAATTAAAAAGTTTTGAAAGAAATTGAAGTTTTTTTAGAAAAAAAGATTATTTCGCTTAGTTTTTGTTATCTCAATGATTTAAGAGTTATCTTGCTCAAAAATACGGAAGTTATCATTAGTAGTAACTTTCTAAAACTACTTTAAATTATTTCGTTCTAGCTGCATTTTTAGCACAATGAATTCTGTAAATCACTTTTTTTACCTTTTTGCTCAATTTTTATTTTCCTTTCGTACTCTTTTTACGAGAGTTTTTCTTGCGTTTGTATTTCTTTTGTCTTTTGTTATTTCTACTCATGTTCAGGCACAAGCCATTCCTACAGCCGAACATTATACCATTTATGATTATCATGCTCATCCTCAAAACTGGTCGGTTGTTCAAGATGATATAGGCAGAATATATGTAGCCAATACAAAAGGAGTTTTGGAGTACGATGGAAATACGTGGAAATTGATAGAACTACCTAATTTAGCAAGCGCAACAGCACTCACAAAAGGCAAAGATGGTAAAATTTATGTAGGTGCAGTATCAGAAATAGGGTATTTAGATTCAGATTCAGTAGGAAATAAAATTTATGTTTCCTTATTGGACAAAATGACGAAACAAGACAAAAAATTCTCTACGATATGGAAAGCCTTTTCTACTTCGGAAGGAATTGTTTTTCAGTCTTTTGAAAAAGTTTTTTGGTATAAAAATGAAAAATTCAAAACAATTTCTCCTACTTCAGCCTTTCATTTGGCTTTTCAAATCAAAGATAAAGACAACAAAAATAGCAAATTATTTGTCAGAGAATGGGGAAGAGGAGTACATCATCTTACTTCAAAAGGTTTAGAGTTTATTGCAGGAAGTGAGTTATTTGCAGACGAAAAAATTTATGCTATTTTACCTCAAAAAACAGCTACTTATTTTGTAGTTACCGAACAAAAAGGAATTTATACCTACAATCAAAATACAGGTTTTTTACCCTTTTCTACTTCTTCGGATTCTCTCTTAAAAGCTAGTCAAGTCTATTGTGGGATTCAACTTGCAGATGGTAATTACGCTATCGGAACACGCCTTGCAGGAATTCTAATTTTTGATTCAAACTTTAATTATCTCTATAAAATATCTTCAAAAAATGGCTTGAAAGATGATAGAGTAGCTTATCTCTATGAAGATTCGAACAAACAACTTTGGGCTGCCCTTAGCAATGGAATTTCTTACATTGATGTCGCTTCTTCTTTTCGTTATTTTGACAAAAATACAGACATAAACAGGAATATTTTGAGTATTTCGCCTCCTTATAAAGAGAGTTTGTATATCGGAACAGTACAAGGAATTTTTAAATCAAACTCAGATAAAGCCAAAACAATAAAAGAATTTAATTTATTACCCTATTCAGAGCGAGAAACTTGGAAATTAGGTGTTTATAAAGATATTCTGTTGGGCGCACAAAACCCAGGTATTGCTTGGATAGAAGGGCGAGGAGTGGAAGAGCTTTTGGCTGCCAGTAATCCATTTATTCAAGATTTTGTTGTAGTCAAAAATGATACTTCTCATCTGATTGCAGCTTCTATTGAAGGACTTTTGCTTTTGAGATGGCAAAATAATCATTGGGTTTATATAGATAAAATAAAAGGCTTTTCAGGTGCAGCTACAAAGATTATTCAAGATGAAAACAATGATTTTTGGGTCAGTGATTATAATAGAGGTATTTTTAGATTCAATTTAAGTTCAGATTTTTTAAGTATTACACATTCTGAATTTTTTGGTCAGCTCAATGGACTTCCAAAAAATCAAGGAAATCATGTTTTTGAGCTTGATGGAAAAGCTATTTTCGGAACGCTGGAAGGAATTTATGGGTTCAAAGAAAATACATTTGCTCCTCATCCAATCTTTGAAAATCTAATGGAAAAAAAGGCTATTACTATTTTTGAAAAAGATAAAAAAGATAATTTATGGATAGTAACTCAAAATGAACAAAATAAATTTAGTAGTTCGCAAACGCTACTTATTCAACTCAAAAAAACAGATTCTACTTACAAGCGTTATGATGCACCTTTTTATAAGATAAAACAAATTGTTCAAGCTGTTCGTCCGATTGGTGAAAATTTGGTTTTGATTGGAACAAATGAAGGATTAATTTCTTACAACCCTCTCAATACGATTGCAGACAAACAACCCTTTTCTGTTTTTATTACACAGATAGAACATAGTAGCGCAAAGGATTCGTTACTTTTTGCAACAGATTTTATTCTCAATCAACAGAACAATGAGCAAAATGATAATTCATCAGATGACAAAAAAGTAAAACTTCCTTATGAGCTTAATTCGCTTCGTTTTAGTTTTGGAAGCTCCTTTTTTGAGCAGCGTAGTGAAGTGTATTATCAAACAAAATTAGAGCCTTTAGATAAAAACTGGTCTGCTTGGACAACCGAAACACAAGATAAGTTTACCAATCTTTCAGAAGGAGATTATGTATTTCATCTAAAAGCAAAAAATTTATACGGTGTAGAAAGTGAAGAAGTTATTTTCAAATTTACTATCAAAACGCCTTGGTTCAGACATCCTTTATTTTATCTTGCTTGTGTTCTTGTTCTTGGGTTTTTGGTTCAATATGGAGTCAAAGTTTATACAAAAAGACTAAAATCTGAAAAAAATCTTTTAGAAAACACGGTTAGAGAGCGTACTGAAGATATGCGTCAGGCTTATTTTAATACTCGTGTTTTGAGTAAACTAGGGCAAGAAATTACTTCTACTCGTTCTATACACGAAATTACAGATATGGTTTATCAGCATGTCAGTAAGCTCATGGACGCTTCTGTTTTTGCTATCGGTATTCATAATGAAGAAGACGAAACGTTGGAGTTTCCTGTGGCAATAGAAAATGGTGAAAAATTACCTTATCATGTTGAAAAGTTAGATGATACAGGTCGTTTTGCTGTTTGGTGTTTTATCAATGAACAAGACCTTTTTATTAATGATAGTGAAGTAGATTATGAATTGTACATGACTCATCGCCCCAAAACTACTGTTGGAAAAACTACGCCATCACTTATTTATTTACCATTAAAAATAAAGAAAAAAGTAATTGGAGTAATTACGGTACAGAGTTTTGAGAAAAATGCTTACAATGATTATCATCTCAATTTGCTTCGTAGTTTGGCTGTTTATACAGGAATTGCTATCGAAAATGCTAATTCGTATCATCAAATCAATGAGCAAAAAGATATTATTGAAGATAAAAACAAACAACTTATCTCAAGTATCAATTATGCAAAACGTATTCAGAGTGCCATTCTACCTCCTTTAGATGCTATTCAAGAAGAGTTTGAAGATACTTTTGTTTTGTTTTTACCTCGTGATATTGTAAGTGGAGATTTTTATTATTTCAATAAAATAAACGGAAAATCTATCATTAGTGCTATTGATTGTACAGGTCATGGCGTTCCGGGGGCATTTATGTCTATGATTGGATATGAACTTCTGAATGAAATTATTTTAGTCAAACACATCACCGAACCTGCCAAAATATTAGAAGCTCTGCATGAAGGAATTTCGAAAGGATTGCGCCAAGAACAAACCTTCACGCAGGACGGAATGGATATGACCCTTTGTACGTGGGAAGAGAAAACAAATATTTTAGAAGTCGCTGCTGCACGTAATCAAATGTATTTGTTTAATTCGGAAGATAAAGAAAGAGTACTTGAAATAGAAGCTGACAGACAGTCAATTGGTGGAAAAATGGAAGAGGGTTTTGAGTTTAAATCGCATCAAATTCAGATTCAAAAAAATGATACGGTTTATTTACTTTCAGACGGTTTCCAAGACCAATTTGGAGGATTACAAGACCGAAAATATTTGCGTCGTCGTTTGAGAGAGTTTTTACAAAATCATCAACATCTTTCCATGACACAACAGCGAAGAGCTTTACAGCGAGAACTTACCGAATGGAAAGGTGATAAAGAACAGGTAGATGATATTTTGATTATTGGAATACGGTTTTAGTCGAAAAAAGGTAATTAAAGTAACTGTTTTGTTGTATTATCTTGGGATTTTTATTATAAATGTGTAACTTTGATTGAATGGGTGTATAACAAATTGTCGTTTTTTGTAGGGAAAAGGCAAGCCTTTTCCCTACGTAATATAAATTGACTAAGCGACATCCGAAGAGCCGCGTAGCTAATTTGTTATGCGCCCATTAAACATATTAATACTAAATTTAATTGTATCAATTTTAGAAAAAAAATATTTTATAGTATTTCTAAATCTACTACCTGCTAATGCCCCACAAAAATAGTTTATTAAATTTATTAGAGTTAAAAAGACAAGTGTTTATAAAAGTAAACAGAGAATCTGTTATACAACAGGTTTTTTCTGACGAGGGAAAGGTATCTTCATTCTCAAAAGCAGAAATCAAACACTTTGAAGCAATAGTAGGTGAGAGTTTATTAAGTTATTTTCCAAATGATACAGAAGGTCATATAAATGAGTTAGTCTTCAAAACTGTTCATTCTCACAGCATTGCGTCTATTACATTCAATCAAATTCTGCATACTGACTTGCCTTTTTCTATAAAGATGCAGGCCATGCCTTTAGAAAATTCTCAAGTAGGAATTTGGCTTTCTATCTATAAAGAAGATTACATTTCTACAGATTTTTATGAGCTACTTCCTGTAATGTTGCTTTATTTGAATGAACAAGAAGAGGTTATTTGGGCAAACAAACAATTTTATAGAAAATCTAAATTTGATGAAAGTCAATTAGTTACCGAACATGTAAGAGAATTTTTGAAAATCAATCTCAAAATTTCTCAGCGAGATGCTCTAAAAATGAAAGACCATACCCTTCGAACAGAATATGAGCTTTTATGTGGTGATGGAAGTAAATTAATTGTCATTGTTTCGGCTGTCAATCAGTATGATAATGAAGGGAATTTTTTAGTTACTTCTGTGGTAGTCAGAGATGTTACTCAGATGAAGCATACACAAATAGAATTAGAATATCAAAAATTAGCTATTGATGAATCGGCTATTGTAGCTGCTGCTGATGTAAAAGGAGATATTATTTATGTCAATGATAAATTTTGTGAAATATCAAAATATTCAAGAGAAGAACTATTAGGACAAAACCACAGACTTTTAAAATCTGACCATCATTCCGATGAGTTTTTTGTGAATATGTGGAAAGTCATTTCTTCTGGCAAGGTCTGGCGTGGTGAAGTTTGTAATGTAAATAAAGAAGGAAATAAATATTGGGTTTATACCACGATTATTCCTTATATGAATGAAAAAAATAAGCCTTATCGTTATCAAGCCATACGTTTTGAGATTACAGAGCGTAAAAAATTAGAAGCTGAAATTGTACAATATACACAAGGATTAGAAAAGTTAGTAGAGGAAAGAACGCAAGAATTAAGTCAAAAAACAGAACTGTTAAAGGAAACGTTTGAAGAGGTAGTGCAACAAAACGAAAAGCTAGAAGCAAAAAATAGATACATTCAGCAAAGTATCAATTATGCCAAGCGTATTCAAGATTCTATCTTACCAAAAGAAGAATTATTACCTTCTGAATTAAAAGAGCATTTTGTGCTTTTTCAACCCAAAGATGTTGTAAGTGGAGATTTTTACTGGTGGTATTATAATCAAGATTTAGAATGTTGTGTCCTTACAGCTGTAGATTGCACAGGTCATGGCGTACCGGGGGCATTTATGTCTATGATTGGAAGCACATTATTAGATGAGATTGTAAAGACAAGACACATTACAAATCCTGCTGATATTCTCAAAGAAATGCAAGAACAAATTGCTGATGTTTTGAAACAAAATATTACTAATAATAGAGATGGAATGGATATGGCTATTGTAACACTCAATAGAGGAAAACAAAAAATTTATGTTGCTGGGGCAAAAAATCCTGTATTTTTAATTCAAGGTAAAAATGAATATTGGGTAAAAGGAGATAGAATGAGTATTGGTGGAAAGCAGCGTCAGTTGGGCGATTTTACTACTCATGAGTTTGATTGGATAGAAGGAACACAGATTTATCTTTTTTCAGATGGCTATCAAGACCAGTTTGGAGGAAAAGATGGATACAAACTAATGCGTGCGAAGCTAAGAAATCTTATTACTCAAAACAGACATTTGCCTATGCAAGAACAAAGACAAGTTTTATTAGATTTCTTCCAAGAATGGAGAAGTGGATACAGCCAAATAGATGACGTTTTGGTAATGGGATTTCAATTATAAAATCAAAAAAAATACTCAAAATAAACTTTGTAAGTAGTTTCATTCTTTCATTTAAGCGACAGTAAACTAATTTGTTTTTATAAGAAATAAATCAAAAGTCTATTCAGTTTTTAATTGGATAGGATTTTTTTGTATCTTCGTTAAAAGTAAAATCTAAAGAAAATAGAACTCAAAAATAGAATAAGAAAAAAATAAAATGAATATTTCCATCATAAAGCCTAAAAAAAAACGATTTAATGTAACTGGAAACTGCTATCCTCATTTGCATTACATGATGGATATTTCTGCCAAAATGAAAAAAGTAGATGAACTGATCGATTATGGAGATTATTTTACTATTAGTCGTCCTCGTCAGTATGGAAAAACTACGTTGCTTGTTTCCATAGTTGATTCTTTAAAAAATAGCAATGAATATTTACCTATTCTGTTGAGTTTTGAAAATATAGACGAAAAATTGAATGCTACAGAAGCAACTTTAGCACAATCATTTATTAAAAAACTTACTACTGATTTACTAGAAATCTATCCTCATTTAAAGGAAAAATTGGAGGAAATAAGCAATCAAACAAATTCTATGTTTGAACTATCTTATTCCATCACTAAAGTCATAAATCTAATAGATAAAAAAATAATTTTACTTTTAGATGAGGTAGATGCAAGTAGTAATTATGTTCCTTTTTTGAAGTTTTTAGGCATTTTGAGAGCAAAATTTTTAAATCGTTTTTCTCAAAATGATTATACATTTCATAGTGTAATTTTAGCAGGTGTTCACGATGTAAAATCGTTAAAATATAAAATAAAAAGTTCAGAGGATTTACAATATAATAGCCCTTGGAATATCGCAGTAGATTTTAAAGTGCCGATGGAATTTAATCCACAAGAAATTATTCCGATGCTTTCAGACTATAATGAAGCTGAAAATATTGGAATGAATGAAAACGAACTAGAACAACTAGCAGAAAAATTATATTATTATACTTCGGGTTATCCTTTTTTGGTCAGTCGTATGTGTCAGATTGTGGCAGAGGATATTTTGCCTACAAAAGAAACGAATCAAGATAAGAATACTCAAAAATGGACTTTAGAAGATATTGATAGCGCATTTTTCTTGATACAAAAAGAAGTAAACACCAATTTTGAGAGTTTGATAAAAAACTTACAAAACAATCAAGATTTATCTAATTTGGTTTCTGACATGCTTTTGGAAGGTAGAATTGTTCCTTATAATGCTCGTAACACAGTTATCGAAAAAGGAATATTATATGGCGTTTTCAAACAGAATGGAACAGTAAAAATTAATAATCGAATTTATGAACAAATTATCTATGATTATTTAGTCGTAAGTATAGATATTGATAAAGTAAAACCTGCTTATTTTACTGAAAATAAATTTGTTTTACCAAATAAGGAACTCAACTTTGAACTTATTTTACAGCGTTTTCAAGTTTATTTAAAGGAAAATGAGAGTAGAAAAGAAGAAACTTTTTTAGAAAACCAATGGCGATTACTTTTTATGACTTTTCTTTATCCGATTCTAAATGGAAATGGTTTTGCTTTAAAAGAAGCACAAATTTCAGAAGAAAGAAGACTTGATTTGGTGGTCATTTATCACAGTCATAAATATATTGTAGAATTAAAACTATGGCGAGGTGAGGCTTATCATGAAAAAGGAATTTCACAACTCTACGATTATTTGGAAAGGCAAAACAAAGATACAGGCTACCTAGTCGTTTTTGATGACCGAAAAGAAAAAACTACTCAACTAAAATCCGAATGGATAGAAATAGAAGAAAAACGGATTTTTATGGTTTGGATATGAGAGTTTTGAAAAAACTCTGACAATAGTTTGAAATTCAATCGTTTTTGAACTATTGACAGCCTTTTGAAAGGACTGTCAAAGTTACAAGAAAACTTTGTCAGTAGTTTTTCGGTAATCCGAAATAACTCTGACAATAGTTTAATAAACTAAAATCATTTTTTAAATTTAGATTTTTAGTTGTAATTTAACTGAACTTATATCATTTTAATAAAATAATGAAAATATCTATTTATCCTCCTTGTGGATTTTCAGAAATTGGACAACGAGAAAATAATGAAGATGCTTTATTTCCTTCTTTGGAGTTGGCAAGTGAAAATCATAATTTATTTATAGTTTGTGATGGCGTGGGAGGTTCTGATAAAGGAGAAGTTGCTAGTAAATTAGCTGTTGATTCTATTTCTGATTATTTATTGAATACTTCACAAGATTCTGTTGATGATAATAGTATTCAATCGGCTGTAAATACTGCATTAGATAAATTTGATGAAGCAATAAATAATGATGAAAGCCTAAAAAAAATGGCTACAACATTAGCTTTATTATTTTATAATGAAAACGGTGTTTTATTTTCACATATTGGAGATAGTCGTATTTATCATATACGAAATGAAACTATAATTTATAAAAGCAAAGACCATACTTTTGTAAATCAACTTTTAGAACAACAAATTATAACAGAAGAAGAAGCAAAAGCATCTAAAAAAAATCAACTTATAAGGTTTATTTCAACCACGAATAAGAAATATGCAAAAGCTGAAACATACCTACAAATAGATTTACAAGCTGAAGATTATTTATTATTGTGTACTGATGGATTATTAGAAACCATTTCAGAAGAAGATTTATTAAAAATACTGAATAATAAAGATAAAAGTAACTATGATAAAACAATAGATATTTGTAACTTATCACTTCAAAATAATACTAAAGATAATTATACAGGTTATTTAATTCAAATAAAATCCGTTGCTGCAAATTAATTCTATTTACTTTTATACTTTACTTATGTATCATTCTCACACTCTTAAAACAGGTTCATTACTTCAAAATAATAAGTATAAAATAGTAAAAGTTCTAGGCAATGGAGGTTTTGGAATTACCTATTTAGCACAACACAACTTTTTAGAAAAAGAAGTAGCCATCAAAGAATTTTATACTCCTAGTTTGTGTACACGTAATAGCGATGGACGTTTAATTGGTTTATCAGAAGAATTTGAAACAGGTAAAGAGAATTTCTTTTCCGAAGCACGAACCCTAGCAAAATTTTCAAATAAGAAAAATATTGTTCAAGTAAATGATATTTTCAAAGAAAACAACACTATCTATTTTGTAATGGATTATGTAGAGGGTTATTCTCTACAAGAACTTATCGATACCAAAGGAATATTATCTGTTTCACAAGCTATCAAATATACAATAGATATTCTTTCTGCATTGATAGAAGTACATCAGCATAATATTTTACATAGAGATATTAAACCTGCCAATTTATTAATACGAAAAATAGATAAGGAAATTATAGTAATAGATTTTGGAATAGCTAGAGAATTTACACAAGACGAAACATTAACACAAACGGCAATGGTTTCGGCAGGATATGCACCACCTGAACAAAGTATTTCACGCCATAAGCGAACGGCTTCAATGGATTTGTATAGTGTAGGAGCTGTTTTATATTTTTGTCTTACAGGAAAAAGACCTCAAACAATAAATGAGCTTTCAATAGAAAACTATATTTCTGCGAAAGATATTAATTCTGCAATACCTAAAAATCTTGATGATTTAATAACTAAAGCTATTGCAAAACGACCTAATGAGCGTTTTCAAAGTGCAGAGGAAATGATAGATGGTTTAAAGGGTTTATCAGAAGTGGATTTGATAAAGCGTAAGGAAGTGCAAAATATTGTAAAAAATGAGAACTTAGCAATAGAAAAAAAAGCTAAAGGTAATACAGAAGTAGTGATAATTCCTGCTCAATCTCCTAGCAAATTAACTCAAGTTAGATTACCTCTTTTTACAATAATCTGTCTAACTATATTAGATACTTTTATAGATTATCCTAATAAAGCTGAAACAACTATTACAATTTTATTTACTGTTCCATTTCTGATGTTGATAGCATTATTTATAAATCGACAAAATACTACACCTCTACATGTAATAATCTCTTTAGTAGTTTTAGGTTTCCAGTTTAATGATTCTCTAATTGA
>Ga0210042_1002791_pt1 | contig 13037 bp, 11 predicted proteins | sample CryGeymeta201518_FD_183982 | JGI IMG/M metagenome (GOLD analysis project Ga0210042, IMG submission 183982) | Groundwater microbial communities from Crystal Geyser aquifers in Utah, USA - Crystal Geyser metaG 2015-18 (SPAdes) (version 2) | ecosystem: Environmental > Aquatic > Deep subsurface >... | reverse complement strand
TCTGATTCATATAAAATTTATCTAAAAACCTGTAACGCTATTTCAGGACAAGACATGTTGTTATATCATTTTTCAAAATTCTATCAAAAAGAGCAATTTCAGTTTTATTAAAATCAAATTCTGTTGCAAAATCAGTTATCAAAATTTGTAATTCTTTGTAAGCTGCAAACTTATCTTGTTCTTTATTATTCTGAATCTGTTCTAACAAAATTCTAGCAAATTCAGTATAAATAAAACACGAAAAAACGGAGCGAAAATGCATGTGTGTAATGGAAGAAACTACCGAAACTAGCTCAAAACGTTTTTTTATAGAATCTTCAAACAAATATCCTTTGTAAAAAACGAGTGGCAAAATTCGCATCAAAGAACCATTTCCATTCGAATATTCGTTTGCTCCTCCTGTCAAAAGTGGGTTTTCTCCTTTTTTCAATCTTTTTATGGCATTTGTTGTCGCAATTCCAATATCAAAAACTCTTCCGTGAGGAGTCCAAAAACTTTCATATTTCCATTTTACAAAGTTATTTGCAATATCATTTATATCATAAATTGCTTTTTTAGTAGAATTTTTGGGCGTTGCTAAACTCTCAGCCAAACAAAACGCCATCGAGCTATCGTCCGACCATGTTCCTTTGGGTTGTTGGTGTGTTCCGAATTCTCGCATATCCGTAACTGGATTTTTGGCAATATCTTCTCTACTTCGAAATTCCACAGGAACACCCAAAGCATCACCGATAGCAAAACCGAAAAAAGCATCTTTTATTTTTTGTTTCATAACTTGTAAAAATTGGGAGTTAGGAAATGGAGATTGGAAATAAAATACAATATGCGTAATTTTTGATTGAAAACACTTGAATTTTGATTTTTATATTCAAATTTTCCCTCATTATTCCTTATTTTTGTAATCTAATTCTGACTAAAAAAAATCAAAACAAACTATAAAATTGCGTACAGAAATAAATAAACTTGGCGAATTTGGACTTATCGAACGTATAGCTTCAAACTTTCCACTTCAAAAAAATACTTCCAAAAAAGGAATTGCAGACGATGCAGCCGTCATTGAAATTGAAAATGGCAAACAGCTTTTGGTTTCGACGGATATGCTCGTCGAAGGCATTCATTTTGATTTGTCTTACACGCCTTTAAAGCATTTGGGGTATAAAGCCGTTTCGGTAAATGTATCCGATATTGCTGCTATGAATGGCATTCCTCATCAAATTACGGTCAGTCTTGCGCTTAGTAATCGTTTTTCGGTTGAGGCCGTTGATGAATTTTATGAAGGCGTAAAATTTGCGTGTCAGGATTACGGAATTGATTTGGTGGGAGGCGATACGACAAGCTCTCCAAAAGGATTAATCATTTCGATTACTGCGCTCGGTCAAGCTAGTCCAGAAAAAATTGTGTATCGCAATACAGCCAAAAAAGGCGATATTTTGTGTGTTACAGGCGATTTGGGTGCTGCTTTTGTAGGTTTGCAGATTTTGGAAAGAGAAAAAAGAGTTTTTTTAGATGCGCCACAAGCACAACCAAAACTTGATAATGTAGAGCATGTAGTCGCAAGGCAACTAAAACCAAAAGCACGTATGGATATTATTTATGAGCTAGAAGAACAGGGAATTTTGCCTACTTCTATGATGGATATTTCGGACGGCTTGGCTTCTGAAATTCATCATATTTGTCGTCAGTCAAAGGTAGGAGCAATGATATATGAAAAAAATATTCCTATTTTGGATGAAACAGCCATGACAGCAGCCGAAGAATTAAAACTTAGTCCTCTGACGTGTGCCTTGAATGGTGGCGAAGATTACGAACTTTTATTTACTATCAAACAAGAAGATTTAGAAAAAATTGAAAAAATAGTAGATGTTCATTTGATTGGCTATCTTCACGAAGCCAAAAAAGGTGTAAAAGTTGCTATGAATTCAGAGCAATTAATGGATATAAAAGCACAAGGTTGGAAGCATTTTGAAGAAAATGAGTAACCAATTTTAAATGATAAATTATTAGTGATGGGTGCATCTCAAAATGTCGCTTTATTAATTTTATAGTTGTAGGGAAAAGGCAAGCCTTTTCCTAAACTAGCACTTTGAATTGGAAAAATGACTGTATGAAAGGAAAAGGCAAGCCTTTTCCCTACTGAAAACGACATTTTGAGATGCGCCCTTAGTGATTAATTGTAAATTAATTATCTTTATTTTTTGAAATTGTATTTTCTATTTTTGTCTGTGAATTCTGTGTTTATAAAATAAACGTTATCACGGTTAGTTTAGTAATGTTCATTTTTCCATAGCGACAGGTTTGCAAATCTGTCGCTATGGAAAAATAAGAATGTTTTGCTTTTCTCTAACTAATTGATTGTTAGACCTGTAAATAACTGTGATAATGTTTATTGTAGTTTAGGAAAAGACAAGCCATTTTCCCTACAAATAAACGCAAACTATGTATTTGTATTACTTCTAAAATCTAACTTCATACTTCTAAATTTATTTATATGTCTGTTGCTAACTCTTCCTCTGCCAAACGTATTACTACGCACTCGTTGCAGGAAATGAAAATAAAAAACGAAAAAATCTCTATGCTTACGGCGTATGACTTTTCGATGGCTCAAATTCTTGATGCTGCTAATATTGATGTTCTTCTAGTGGGTGATTCTGCTTCAAATGTGATGGCAGGACACGAAACAACCCTTCCAATTACGCTTGACCAAATGATTTATCACGCTTCTAGTGTAGTTCGTGGTGTCAAACGTGCGCTTGTGGTGGTCGATATTCCTTTTGGTTCGTATCAAGGAAATTCTCGCCAAGCTCTTGATTCTGCTATCCGAATTATGAAAGAATCGGGCGCACATGCCGTCAAAATGGAAGGTGGAGAAGAGATTAAAGAGTCTGTTATGCGTGTGCTTTCGGCTGGTGTTCCTGTCATGGGACATTTAGGGCTTACTCCTCAATCTATTTACAAATTTGGTACTTATACTGTTCGTGCAAAAGAAGAAACCGAAGCTGCAAAACTTATCGAAGATGCCAAAATCTTGCAAGAATGTGGTTGTTTTGCTATTGTTGTAGAAAAAATTCCTTCCAAGCTTGCCGAAAAAGTATCTAAAGCGATTGATATTCCAATTATCGGAATTGGTGCTGGGGGTGGGGTCGATGGGCAGGTTTTGGTTTCTCATGATTTATTAGGAATCACAAAAGAATTTAATCCTCGTTTTTTGCGTCGTTATGCTGATTTGAATGAAATTATGCAAAAAGCTGTTGAGGAATATATCAAAGATGTAAAGAGTGAGAATTTTCCTTCTGAAGAAGAAAGTTATTAAGTTTTATTTGGCTAAGAAACTTTGAATTTTGATTCAAAAAAAATAATTTAAACGTCTGATTGATAAAGTATTAATTTTATTAATTAGATGTTTTTTTGATTCAAACCCAATTAAAAAATTATGGAAGACGAAAAAATTACTTTAGAATACGATAAACCAAAATGTAAAATTTATCATTATCAAACTATAAATACGGTAGTTTTGGAATGGTCGGGTTATGCTTCTCACGAAGAATTTGTAGAAGCCTGTGATTTTTCTTTGGAACTTATGATAAAAAATAAAGGTAGCAAAATGATTGCTAATAATCTAAAATCAGAAGTTGTAACTCCAAAAAATCAAGACTGGCTCACTCCAATTTGGTTTCCGAAAGCCTACGCACAAGGGTATAGAACTTCGGCTGTTATTGTTTCGAAAAGTGTTTTCAATCAAATAACTGTCAAAGAGATTGTAAATAAAATGGACAAAGGAAAATTTACGGTTCAGTTTTTTACTAATTTACAAGATGCAACTGAATGGCTAAAAACAGTTTAATAAAAAATGAAACGCTTTAAACTCAACCGAAAAAAAGCACTAAAATACACAGGGGTTTTGCTTTTGATTCTGTCTGTCTTAGCTATTTGGCAAAGAGAGCTTATCGCTTATGGACTTTTGCAACTTGCTGGACAGTTAGAAGTAATGAATAATAGTCGTCGTTTTGAAGAATTAAAAAAAGATACCAATTTTCCAGATTCTCTGAAAGCAAAAATCAAGATTATTGAAGAAGCTAGAAAGTTTGGAATGGAAAAATTAGGAATGAAATCTTCTCAAAATTATACCAAAATCTATGACCAAAAAGGAGAGGACATTTTATGGAATGTTTCGGCTTCTTATCCGTATAAATTGGAGGCGTATGAATGGAAATTTCCGATAGTAGGAAAGTTTTCTTACAAAGGATATTTTGATTTAGAAAAAGCAAAAAAAGAAAGAGATAGATTAAAAAATGAAGGAGAACGCATAAATGATAAAACTATTAAATTTGATACAAATATTCGTTCGGTTTCGGCTTGGTCGACGCTTGGTTGGTTTGAAGATGTTTTGCTTTCCACTAATTTAGAAAGAGATGAAGGCGATTTGGTAGAATTAATCTTGCATGAACTTACCCACGCCACGCTTTATGTAAAAGACAGTGTGAGTTTTAATGAAAACTTAGCGAATTTTGTAGGAGAAGAAGGCTCAAAATTATTTTTGGAGGAAAAGTATGGTAAAGATTCAGAAGAGTTAAATGATTATATTTTTTCGCTTCAAGATTCTAAAAAGTACAGAAATTTTATGCTTTTGGCTTCTAGTTCTTTAGATTCGCTGTATAATTCAAGTAGTTTTTTGAATGAATTTTCAGAAAATCAAAAAGAAATTGCTAAACAAAAGTATCTCAATTTTATTAAATTAAAAATAGATACGGTTTCATTTTCTAATAAAAATTGGTCAAAACGTTTTCAAGAGCGAGAACTCAATAATACTAATTTTATGAGTGTAAGAAGATATAATTCAAGTCAAGATACATTGAAAATTATTTTTGAAGAAAAATTTAATCAAGATTTAAAAGCATTTTTGAAGTATTTTGCTGATAAATATCCATCTTTATAAATTTAGAAGTCAGATTTTAGAATGAAAACCAATTTTATTTCCTAATTCCCAATCCCCAAATCCCATTTCTCATGCCTTTCATACGAGTAGAACATATCGGTATTGCAATCAAAAGTTTAGAAAAATCAAATGAGCTTTTTGAAAAACTATTTGGAAAAGAACACTACAAAGTAGAAAAAGTAGAACGAGAAGGCGTAAGTACGTCGTTTTTTCAGTTGGGAGAAACCAAAATCGAACTTTTAGAAGCTACCACAGAAGAAAGTGCCATCTCAAAATTTATAGAAAAAAAAGGAGAAGGAATTCATCATATTGCCTATGAAGTGGATGATATTTATGCTGAAATGAAACGATTAGAAAACGAAGGGTTTACGCTGTTGAGCCAAGAACCAAAAACAGGAGCAGATAATAAATTAATTTGTTTTTTACATCCAAAATCTACAAATGGTGTTTTGGTGGAGCTGTGTCAAGAACGAAAAAGTTAGAACCTAAAAAAAAATAAGATAAATGAAAACAGAACAAATTTTGTAGTTACAAAACAAATTTGTAATTTTAGTTAGAAGTTTCTTAAAAAAAAAATTTAAAAAAAACTATCCTAAAAATAAAGGCTCTTAATAGATTTTGTACTGATAGTAATAAAAACTTGATTAACTCATTTATTAGCAAAATATTAGTTCGTTTTTTCTATAGCGCAGGGTTTGTAAACCCTGCGCTATGGAAAAAACAATACTTTTACAGAATAAAATTTGGTAATCACAAAACTTGTTTATTATCAGTCCAATATCAGATAAGAGCCAAAATAAATTAGTATTCTTTGACTCCATGGTAAACTCTGAGATAAATTCTGATTCTGTTCTTTCTCCTAACGAACGTGTAATGGTTGCTATTGTAGCTATTATCATTCATATTTTTTTGGCGATTCTTCTTTTTTTTAGCTCTGTTTGGGAGCGTCCTATTCCTGCACCCGAACCTGCTGGGATTACTTTAATAACTTTTGGAAATGTAGCTACACCTACCGAAACACCTTCGCCTTCTCAAAGTGAGTTTACTCCGTCAATTACTGAAAGTGAAACAGAAGAAGTGGAAGTAGAAGAAATACAAGATATTATACCTCAAAAACAAACTCAAACGCCTGATATTCAAGCAACTAAAAATGACAATACAGTAAGTGTTCCTGATACAAAAAAGGAGAAAACAGAGGAGAAAATAGAAAAAAAGGAAGAAAAGGAAGAAAAGAAAGTTGAACCAAAAGTAGAAAAACAAGAAACGAAGCAAGAACCAAAACAAGAAAAAAAGGAAGAGAAACAAGAAGAGAAAAAACAAGAAACACCAACTCCAGTAAAAGAAGAAAAAAAGAGTGAAACTACAAACAACTCAAATGAAGAAGGAGATGCAAAAACAAAAGACAAACAAGGAAACTCTGACGACCCAGAAGATAAAGGAAAAATAGGTGTCAAAGATGGTGCAGAAATTAGCGTTGTAGGCTGGAGATGGATAACCAAACCTAAACCCAACGACACATTAAACGAACAAGGAAAAATAGTATTCAATATTACTATCGATCAGAATGGAAATGTAATCAAGGTTGATTTAAAAGAAAAAAGTCCAAGTATTGGTATTGCCACTTATACAGCTTATAAAAATGCTGTTTTGAATACAAAATTTGAACGTACACTTTCCAAACCTGCCACAGAATCTACAGTAGGAACACTAACATTTAATATTAAAGTAGGAAATTAAACTATTTTTTATCAAACTATTTCTATAAGCACAAAACAAAATCTTGTGCTTATTTTTTTTGGAAAAAAATAGCCTTGGGTTTTGTGGGTGCATAACAAATTAGCTACGCTGCTCTTTGTGTGTCGCTTAGTCAATTTGTATTACGTAGGGAAAAGGCAAGCCTTTTCCCTACAAAAAACGACAATTTGTTATACACCCGGTTTTGTTTTTATAGTTTATTTTACGATATTTTCGTTATGTTTGCATAACAAACCTAAAAAACACACACATTTTTCTACAATTAGTATTTTTTTTTAAGAAAAGTGATTAAAAAACACACCATTAATTTAATTCTGTGATTTTTCTAAAAAACTAAAACATGACTTCTATTCTCAAAAAAATTAGCTTATCTGCTCTTCTTACTTTATTTCCCTTTTTTGTTTTTGCTCAAGAAACAGAAACAACTTCAACTCTTAATACGGGCGATACAGCGTGGGTTTTGATTGCAACTGCCCTTGTTATGCTGATGACTCCTGCTGGTTTGGCACTTTTTTATGGTGGACTTTCGCATAGCAAAAATACCTTAAATACTGTCGGAATGAGTTATGTTTCCTTTTGTGTTGCTTCGGTGGCGTGGGTTGTAGTAGGTTATTCGCTTGCCTTTAGTGAAGGAAATGCGCTTATAGGTTCTTTTAATAATTTATTTTTAGAAAATATAGGTATCAATGAAATAGCTGACGGAACTTCTATTCCTAAATTACTTTTTGTAGTTTTTCAAGGAACTTTTGCTGCGATTGCTGTAGCTATTGTGAGTGGTTCGGTTGTCGAACGAGTGAAGTTTTCTTTTTGGCTTATCTTTTCTTTTTTGTGGGTTTTGCTTGTTTATAGTCCGATTACGCATTGGGTTTGGGGAGGTGGATTTTTGAGTAATAGTGGCGAGTTAGATTTTGCAGGTGGAACAGTTATTCATATCAATGCAGGTGTAGCAGGACTTGTATTGGCTCTTTTGTTAGGAAAACGAAAAGATTTTGGTAAAGCAACCGAAATGCCTATTTCGCTTACGCTTACTGTTGTCGGTTCGGCTCTTTTGTGGTTTGGTTGGTTTGGATTTAATGCAGGAAGTGCTTTGGGAGCAAATGGAACGGCTGCAAATGCTCTTTTAGTAACCAATGTAGCTGCCAGTATTGGAGGACTTTCTTGGATAGGAATTGAATGGTTTAATAAGAAAAAACCTAGTCTCTTGGGCGTTGCTTCTGGGGCTGTTTCGGGTTTAGTCGGAATTACGCCTGCCTGTGGGTATGTGGGTGTAGGTGGTGCGCTGGCGATTGGTCTTATTTCTGGTCTGATAGGTTATTATGGTGTTATCAAACTCAAACATTTATTAGATTATGATGATACTTTAGATGCTTTTGGAATACATGGTTTGGTCGGAATTTGGGGTTCATTAGCTGCTGGTATTTTTGCAAATCCTGCTATTAATACTGATGCTATTGGTGCTTTGTATGGAAATATTCAACAATTAGGTGTTCAATTATTGGCTATTTTGATGGTCATTGCTTATTCAGCTATTACCACTACTATCGTTTATTTTGTAAGTTCGTTTGTAACAAAAGGCGCACGAGTAGATGAAACAATGGAAGCAACAGGACTAGATGAAGCCTATCATGGAGAGAAAGGATTTAATATTCAGTAACTCTTAAATTGTGGGCGCATCTCAAAATGTCGTTTTTAGTAGGGAAAAGGCAAGCCATTTCCCTACGTAATACAAATTGACTAAGCGACACCCGAAGAGCAGCGTAGCTAATTTGTTATGCCCCCCTTTTGAGTTTTAGGGAATTTTTATTTCTCTAGTAATTCTTATTCACCAGCTCTCGCTCCCTCGTTTCAAATTCCTTGCCCCTACTTCGGATTTGTAGCCCAAACAGTTGCATCAGTAATAAAACCGACATCGTTCATAGAAAGAAGAGAAGAAATAGTATGAGCAATTTCGATTCCGTGCAGTTTACTTTTATTTTCTTTGTCTTGAGTAGCTCCCACTTTATCAAAAAATGGTGTTACTACTTCACTCGGATTGACTTGCATTACTCTGACATTGTATTTGCGAAGTTCTGCACGCCAACATTCTGTCATGGCAGCTAAGGCAAATTTGCTAGAACAATAAGCTGTTCCGTTTGCAAAACCTTTTTGAGAAGCCGTAGAAGCAATATTTATGATATTTCCATATTCTTCTTTTTGGAAATGTTTGGCTGCTTCTTTTCCTACCATAAAAGCACCTTTTACATTTACTTCCCACGTTTTTGTAAAATCTTCTACCGAAGTATCGACAAGAGAAGCAAAACTACCAATTCCGGCATTATTTATTACTACATTAACTCCTCCCATTTCTTGAAGAGCTTTTGCGAAGAGATTTTTGACATCGGCTTCGTTCGAAACATCGGCAGTTGTTCCTTTTATTCCCAATTCTGAAATAGCTTTTTGTACGTCTTTTGCGTGTCTGGCACAGATAAAAACATCTGCTCCTTGTTCTTTTAAAAGTTTGGCTGTTGCATAACCGATTCCTGTACTGCCACCTGTCAAGATTACTTTTGCGTCTTTGATTTGCATAAAAAATGAGTGTAATTGATTATTGATTTAAAAAATGAATTATAAAAATAAGTTCATTTCATTCAAAGAAATTAAATCCAATATTGTTTGAGTTTTATGATAAACTAACCTTAAAATAAATTAAGAATTTAGATTTTATAAGTTAGAATGGAAAGAATAAAGCTGATTATGAAAAAATAATTCTGAATTTCCCAATCTCTCGCTCCCAATTCCCATTCCCTCGCCCCTAATTCCTAATAAAATTCATACGTTTCCTTCCAAGTCTTGACAGGGTCTTTATTAGGAATAACTTCTCCTGTTTCTTCGTCTATCTCTATTTTTATTTTTTGTCCCGTCGTAATTTTTTTAATCTTAAACTTTGGCAACTCTTGGGTATAGTAAAAAGGCTGATTGGGTTTATAGACCTCTGTATCCATATTATAAAATGGAATAACTACATACCCATACAACTTAAATTCTTTAGGTAAATCTCTTTTATTTTCAGGATAAACATACAAGAAAAATTCATTTTCAAGGTTTCTAGGAGGTAATTTTGGATTGTAATACGTTAGTTTGGTCTTGTCTTCACTCAAGTAAACACCAAAAAACTCACTATCTATAATTCGGTTTCCATCTATATCTTTTACTTTGTAGGTATTTTTGGCTGCTTCTTCGGTACTTCTTCCATTCATAATCATATTATAAGTTGGTTTTTCGTCGATGCGCCAACTAAAATTATTAAGCTCTGAATTTTTCTTTGTGATAAGCTGAGGAGGAATTACTTGTCCTTCTGGTTGTTGTAAAAACAGTATTTCTTCTAGCTCATTATCTGCAATAAATTTCATAATAATATTACTACATTTTATATAATTCATTCCTTTTAAGAGTGTTTCTTTATCTTTTTGTTCATCTAAAATAAAATAAATACTCTCACCATTTCCATCTATATTTACCCGTTTTATATAACCACTATCAAAAACGGCTAACAAATTCCGACCTTTTATTTGATTAAATTGTCCAAAAATATCAGCTGAAATAACAAATGCTTTTTCTGTAATGGTAAGTGAATCAACGGTATTATCTCTTAGTTTGGCTTTAATTTTCGTTCCTGAAAGTTGGTTTGAAGTATTCCACAAAACAGGGTCATAATCAAAATAAATAATCGAATCTTCTAAGTCATAATTCAATGAATCACAAATTCCCTGCAAATCTTGCTTATAAATCTTTACATTTCTATATCCATAAAAACGCTGCTGTGCTGCCACACTATCATTCATCGCAATCAAGGTATCAGCCGAAATATAAAGTGTGTCATTTTTGAAAGGTTTTACCAAAAGAGCATCTCCATAAGCATCTAAACGGCTTGTTATTCCATCATAATAGGCTTCATCTCCAAAAATGGTAATTTTTTCTTTCTTATAATAAAGCTGTACATTTTCTTTAAAAACTCCTTTTTCAGTCAGATTATCATAATCAATAAAATTGGCTGAAATGATATACTCTCTGTTTTCGATGCGAGTAGCCACATTTGCACCTTCTGCCGTTTTCAGAATACCCGTTTGAGCATTGATTTGTGTTCCTTTTACGGCATTGATTGTTCCGTCTTTGTTGATTATTTTTCCTTCTGAATCAAAAAATATTGTTTTGGTAAGCGTATTGTAAGCTACTGAGTCAGCAAATAATTGTTGGTCTGGGCTAAGCGCCTGTACATTGCCACGAAAAGTAGCTATTCTTGAATTTGTGTTGTAATAACCTTTATCACTTGTCAGTCGTGAAGTTTTATCTGTAACAGTTCCTCCTTCAAAATAATAAGCTGTTTTGGTCTTGAGATTATAATTTAATTTTCGTGTTCGGACGGTTTTTTCTTGGTCTTGCATCACTACATTGCCTCTCACTTTTGCCACTTTTGTATAGCCGTCATAGTATAATGTATCGCCCACCAGCGTAAGGCTATCCTGCTCTACAAAGCGAATATTTCCAAACGCCTCAATTTGATTTCTATCAATATATTGAAAAACACTATCGGCATACATGACGGTGTTTTTCTGTTTGAACTGAACTTGTCCTCGTTCATCTTTTTTTAGAATACGTACTTTTTCGCCATTAGGAAGCACATCGCCTTCCAAAACACCAGCTTTCAAAAGTTCTACTCTTGATACAGCTTGGGTGGTATCTTCTATGGTTTCTAAAGTTGGTTTTTTTTCTATGGTTTTGTTGGTTGCTTTTTGAGCAAAAGAAGTTTGAGGAAATACACTTAAAAGAATGAAAACTAGAACAAATAAAAATCTCATAAATCTCTTTTTTTGAACGAATAAGAAATGACTTTGAATTAATTTACAAAGTTACTCTATTTTAATTCTATTTTAGGGTAAACGCACGAAAGATTTATGCAAAAACTAATTCTTCTAAGTAGTCTTTATTAAGGCTTGCCTTAAACTTTTTTTTCTTTAAACTTAGTTTTTCGTCGGAACGTTTTATTTTGTTTAAAGCTATTTTTCTCATACTGTTTAAATTTACTTGCGCATGTCCAGTTCTGCATCTATTTTTATCTTCCTCAAAAGTCATATCTAAGTGCCAATGGAGTTGATTTTCTATGCCCCAATGTCCCCTAATATTTAGATTGAAATAGTGCGCTGTTGCTTCTTTACTACTGATGTAATACCTTGTATTACAAGTCGTTATGTTATTTTCTACTCGTTTATATTCTATTCTAATACTCGTTTTAAGATTTGCCCATTTACTGCTAAAGTATTCTTCTAGTAAGTCCTCTGCTGGCAGCTTTTTACATACCCTAGTTTCTATTCTACCGTGTTGATTATCACAGGTGGTATCTATATCTTCGGCTACTACTTTAGACCAAATTAACTCGTCATCTACTTCTTCAAATAACGTTTTTTGGTTCTTTTTGAGAGCCAGTATATAATCGGCTTCTTTATCAATAATCTTTTTGGCTATATCTTTTTGTGTTCCGATAGCATCAATAGTTATAGTAGAACCTTTAATATCGATACTTTCTAGAAGTTTAGGAATAGCCGTTTTTTCATTACTTTTAGTGTTTACTTTCTGCTGACCCAAACACAATTTATGTTCATTAATCCAAGCCGTCACAACAAAAAGGCCTGTATTACCTTTACTTTTAGGGGAATATCCTTTTATTTTTTTTCCATCAAAGTTGATATGCAAACCTTCTAAATTACGGATAAATTCAGCCCCATCATTCTTTAACACTTCTAATAAAGCATCAGGCTCTAAAAGCTGAAAAACCCTATTAAAAGTATGGTGAGAGGGTGTTCCATTTGACAAAGAGATATACTTTAGTAGCCAATCACGGCGTTCTCTGGCGAAAGCCTCCATATCCTCAAAGTCTAAACCATTGGAAAGTAAGGTGCAAAGAGCTATAAAAAGAATATCAGAAAGTTTAAAACTTTCCAAGGCTGACGAGGGTCAGAAAGATGTGAAAATAAAACTTCTACAGATTTGGACATAATTGAAAAGTAGTAATGAGGATAATAAAACTAAATATAAATATTTTTCGTGCGTTTACCCTAATTCCATTTTTAATAAACTTATTCAGAAAACAAATGATTTTGTGTTTACTTAATAACTGATAAAGCTATTTAACGGATTTTTTAAAATTTTCTCTCAAAAGAGTTTATTCCTTTTTTTCTAAACTTTATTTTCTAACAATCCGTACTTTAATATATACTATAGGGTAAACGCACGAAACTTTTTATACTGCTTTCAGTATGTTTAAACACACTTTAACTATCAGAGTAAATTCAATTTGCAAAGTTAAAAACTAGCT
>Ga0210042_1002766_pt1 | contig 13115 bp, 9 predicted proteins | sample CryGeymeta201518_FD_183982 | JGI IMG/M metagenome (GOLD analysis project Ga0210042, IMG submission 183982) | Groundwater microbial communities from Crystal Geyser aquifers in Utah, USA - Crystal Geyser metaG 2015-18 (SPAdes) (version 2) | ecosystem: Environmental > Aquatic > Deep subsurface >... | reverse complement strand
CTTGCCGGTCTCAAGCGGGGCGCTCAGAGACACGTTCGGACCTGCGGACGCGGGCTCAGTTCGCTGTCGGAGGGCGGTTTTCCTGCAACGCGCGCGCGAGCGCTCTCCCAATGCCCCCGGTGGTTTGCTTGGGAACGGCCTCCGGCCGGCTCTCACCGCCGCCCACCTGCGGCCGTGTCGTTGGGTCTGCTTATCACCGCCGCCGCGTCGGCCGGCACCGTGTCGCTACCGCCAAGCAACCGGAAGCCGTCCACGTGGAACTCGGCACCCCAGTGATTGCCTCCGAACCCCGAGCGCAGGTAGGCGACGTCGGGACTGGCAAAGCCCAAGTCCTCGACCATGGCCGCAGGCCGCAGCGGCGCGATCGCCTGGAGCGTCTCCAGCAGCGCCACTTCCGCGCGGTGCCATTTGCCGTCGGCCGTCACGCCCTGAATCTGCCCCAGCGACGTGACGCCGGGACCCGGTTCGCCGGCGGTGAGCAGCCAGGCATAGTTGCGCCACCCGACCCGCGCGACCAGGTTCACCTTCACGTCGGGGCCGGTCCGGTAGGAGAAGGCGATCCGCGGGAACTTGGCGGGGTCGAAACGCTGCACTCCAGCCCAAACGCGCAGGTCGCCTCCCGACACCGCCGTCCGAACTCGCAGGCTGTGCCTACCCTCGACTGCGGTGCTGCCGTCCCGACTGAGAAGGGCGCCTTCCGGCCGGTCCTTGCCTGTCCAGCCTTCGAGACCGCTCTCGAAGCCGGAGACCAGCGCTACCGGTGGGCCGGCGTCAGTGCGCCACTTGGACGGGCCGTCGGCCGACACCGCCCGGGGCATGACCGGGCAAGCCTGCCACCCAGCCGCGGTTTGGTACCAGGCGCGGGCGCGGGCGACCATGAGCCCGTTGTTCCAGGTCCACAGGGCGATCTGTCCACCCGGCAGCGGCTGCGGGTCGTCGTGCTCGAAGGCGAGCTTGCCCTCGACGAAGGCCCTGAGATGCCCGCCGCTCTTCTCAATCCGCAAGTGGAACCAATGGCGGTGGAAATCAGCCAAGCCCGTCGCGTCGAGCCCCCGCACGTCGGTCTTGGTGAACACAAGCTTTGGGTCTTCGCCCAGCACCGTCTCGCGGCGCATGAAGAGGGTTGCGGTGTTGTTGCGGCCGCCCATGATCAGGCTGTAGCCGCTGCTGAGGTCGCGGCCGTCGCCGCAGAGGGTGAGGCAGACATCGCTGGGATGGCGGTACCCGCCCTGGTCCGGCATCACGTCCATCTTCACCGCAGCGAACGCTTCCACAACTTGGTCGCCCACGAATGCCTCCTTGCTCCAGAGTACAGGAGACGAAGGCTCTCCACGCTGGACGCCGCAGAACCACGACCAGCCCGGCGAACAGGGCCAGCGGTTCGCTACCTCCCAGACGCCGCGCCCGGCCCACCAGTGGATCGGCGCAGAGGAGAAGGTGTTGTCGAGCAAGTGGTCTGAGTAGGCGCGCACCTGTTGGAGCCCCACGCCCCTCCAGTCAGCGTTCAGCCCGACCCGTCGGCCGGGAAGGACGTCGCCGTCGTGGAAATGCGTCAGAAGCTGGTCGTCGAGCGTCACCAACACAAAGGGGCCGCTCTGCGATAGCCGCAGGACAGCCCCGGGTTGCAGGCTGCCCTCACCCTTGGCCACCTCCGTGCCCGCGCGCTGCAGCGAGACCTGCAGTCGGCCACCGTCGGCCGGCGACCGGGCCGTTACCGTGTACCCCGAGTCGAGAGATTGGCCGTCGCCGTGGATACAGAGCCGCACCGTGCCTTCGGTTTTGGCGGCTCCCGGCAGGGGCAACTCGACGACCGGCTCGCCGAAAAACACGCCAGTGTGCCAGGTCACGCCCTGCGCGTCCCGCTTCCAGACGCTTTCAGGCGCAGCCCAGGTGTTCATGGTGTATTCCCGCGTGAACTGCTCGGTAACGTCCGGCAGCGGCGCCTCCTCCCCGGGGAACCGGACAACCGCGTCCGTGAATCTCGCGCCCGCGGCCCCCTCGCCGAAGAAGCCCACTTCCCCGCCTGTCAAGCCCGGATCGAGGGCGTCGAGGACTTGGTGCCCGTCCACCGACACGTGGAACCGCCAGCGCTTGGCGTCGACCTCCACTCGGTAGGTCCGCTTGCGATCGAGCTTCGCGGCGGTCGTCGCGAGGACAGTGGGCTGCCCGTCCCTGACACAGACAAGTTGTTGCTGGTTGGCAGTCGCCGCGCTGGCGCCGCCCCAGCGAAACAGGTCGTAGTTCCTTTCGTCGCGGTACCCCACGCAAAGCCCGATGCCGGCTGTGTCGCCGGGCGTCACCCGGGCGCTGTACTCGTAGTCTCGCCAGTCCGGCGATCCTCCCACCGACAGGCTCGCGCCCGGGTCCAACTTGCGCCGGAACGCAGCACTGCCCGCATGCTGTGTCACCCAGCGGCCGCCGACATCGCGCCACTTGCCCACGCTTCGGACGCTGAAGTCTTCCGCAAAGCCAGGGGCAGGCTCCACCAGCACGTCGTCGAACTGCGCGTCGGCGCAGTGGTCCGCGAAGAGCCCGAAGCGGCCCTGACCAAAGGCGTCGGGGCGCGCGGTCAGGGCGGGAACGCCATCCACCAAGGCCGTGCAGCGCCCCTCGCAAACCTCGATGGCCAGCCGGTACCACTGCTCGACGGCGTACCCGCCCGGAGCGCTTGCCAGCACCTTGCGCCGGCCGTCGCGCACCTCGACCAACTGCCTGGCTGTTTCGCCACCCTCGCCGCTCGCGAGCCGGAACAGGAGGTAGTTGCCGGCGTCCTGCACGTAGGCGGCCAGCCCAACGGCGCCGGCATCCGCCGGCCGGACCGACACCGACGCCCTGTAGCTGTCGTAGAACCAGTACCCCGCCGCCGTCAATGCAACGTCTGTGGCCCTTGCGCCAAAGGAGAAGGGATTCGCAGTCTCTTCGACCTTGAACTGCACCGTCTTGGATCGCTTGATTCCAAACTGCCCCGCCAGAGTCTCCCACTGACCTCCCTGCCCGGAGACCCGCGTGAAGTCATCCTCGAAGTGCACCGGTTCGACCGGCTGGACCTGCACGTCGCTCCAGCGCAGACCGGCGCCGCGAACGCCGGTGCCAACGCGGCCGCCGGCGACTTCGTGCTCGTAGGCGCGGGCGATCACCTTCCCGTCGGCGAGGAGCGCAATGCGCCAGTCGCGCCGTTGCAGCGTGAGGTGCAGCGGCTGACCTGCGGGCGGCTTCCAGTCCACCAGGTCACCCCACCTGTGCTCCTTGCCCGAAGCGACTTTGACGAATCCCACCCCGTCTCGATGGAGTTGCGCCGCCAGGTAGTTGCCTGCGTCCCGGTAGTCGAACACGATCTCCGCCAGCGCGCTCCCCGGCCAGGTCGGCACGCCCGTCAGTGTCGCCCGCACACTGAACTCACCTTCCGTTTGGTCCTCAAGGAACGAGTAACTCAACGGCTCAGGCGACGCGAGGCAGCACGTCGCTGTCACCAGGAACAGAAGGGCGCAGCCACACTTCAGGTTGGTCAACGGTGTTCGCTCCTTGCGTAGACACGCACAGCATCCCCCGCCATCCAGAGAACAGCCCCGCGGAGAAAGCACCTACCGAACTGACCCCGCTCCCAGGAATTCGCCAGTCGAACCGGACCGCACTTCAGCGCCTGCCTGCTCAGCCGCCAAGAGCTCTCGCCAGTTGCACGACGACAGAGCTGCCGGCCGGCACGTCGACCTCGCCTGACCAACCGCCGAAGCGGGGCGCCTCGAAGCCGGAGACCAGCTTCGCCTGCAGAGGTTGGTCGGTGGGGTTGTGTGCCTCGAGCCTCGGCTTCTGCTCGTCCGCGCCGACAAGCGTGAGCCTGAGTTCGGGCCGGTCGCTCACGAAGACGTTAGCGCACCAGACGTCCACCCCGTCCTCGATGGCGACCTGGAAGAGCGCCTCCCCCTCCAGGGCCGGCACAAACACGAAGTGGCTCAGCTTCCGCTCGTAGAAGGCGAGGCAGCCGTTGTCCTGCACGCCGCGCAGCCTAATACTACAACCGTACTTAGCTCGGGGCAGGTCTCCGACCGCCCCGAAACGCTTGACCGGAAGGTCTCAAAGGGCTGCGAATCCACGGGATTCGAGGAGACCTGTCGGTCCGGGGAGCGGCGGGGTCAGGAGACCCTCGCCGAGCACATTCGCGCTAAGTACGGTTGTAGTACGAACCGGCAGGTCGATCACCATGCGGCGGGGGCCGGCCGTCCACTGCGCTTCGTGGGCTTCAGCCTGAAGAGTGAGAATGAACTTGGCGTCCACCAGAGCCCCTGTCCGTACCGCAAGCGGGTAACCGCCGGTTCCGCCGCCCAGGTTCAGCGACGCCGCCAAGTCCCGGGCTGCCTCGCCATAGGGCCTGCCGTCCTCAAGGAAGCCGTTCAGGACACGGAACGGCACTTCGGTTCCGGCGACTACGCTCTGCTTGGGCTCAGCCAGTCCGACACTGAAGCCACCCAGGCGCCCGGAGCCTTCCTGCGGTGAGACCTCAACCTGAAGCGGCGCGTCGCCCAGGTTGGCCAGGAACGGAGCGCCGAGCAGCGGACCTGCGGCCAGCACGCCACCGGGAGCCAGCTTGTCAGCCTTCCAGGTGATGGGTTGCGACACGGAGAGGCCGCCGGCTGGCTCGTACTTGCTGAGCGGGTGGATGTCGGTGGACCAGGTGGCGGCCACGGCCACCGGAACCGGTTGCACCGCTTCGGAGAGTTTCAGGTCGGCCTTGAACCGCACCCGCCCTTCGAGCAAGGCGAGCGAGCCCCGGTAGTTCGCGAAGGACCTGGCCGCCGACGCGGGCCGATGCCAGAAGTACTCCAAGCCCGCCCGGCAAGAGGGGATGATACTCAGCAGCTCTTGGTCGGCGAAGCGCGTCTCGCCCACGGGTACCGCAGTAGCCGACTCGCTGAGGTTCTCCGGCAGGGAGAAGCGGACGGAGCGGCGCGTCTTGCTGCGGAACGCGTTGCAGAAGTAGCTTGCCAGCACCAGCTCCATGGGCCGCTCGTGCTTGTCACCTGCGGCGAGCTCGCCGCCTTCTGAGAAACCCACGTAGAGGTAGGGCGCCTGGACGTAGGCCTGCCGAACCATGTTCTGCAGTCCGTCCCAACCCCGCCAGCCGTAGAAGTAGGGCGGCCAGTTCGGTGAGCTTCCGGGGAATTCGTGTCGCGGGGAGTGATAGAACGACGTGTTGGCGTTCTGCAGCGTGTTCATGGTGTCGCCGCAGTAGTAGATCCCGGCGGTGTTGGTGTAGGCGAGATGGGGGCTGCTGTAGGCTATACCCGCGAAGGTTAAGAACACACCGAAGTCCCGGTGGGACTTCGGCTCCGTCTGGGAGGATACCCTCTGTCCCACGTCTGCTGCACGCCTGCCGGGGAAGTTCCGCGAACTTCCACTTCGGTGTGTTCTTAACCTTCGCGGGTATAGCTTCCCCCGGGCATCCCTGACGCGCAGGACGAACGAGTTCTGCCGGTCCATCACCCCCACGAAGCCAGCGGTGAAGTGCTTCGCCCCCTGCGGCAGGAAGCGGTGGTGGACCTGCTTGTTGTTTGTGAGAAGGGCTACCTCTGCCAGCCCAACCTCGCTGGAGGCGCTTACTCGCACGGCGAAGTACTGCGCGCCCGCGGTCAGCGGGTGACGCGTGATTCGGCGCGTCCACCAGTGGGAGCCAAAGTCGGTATGGGGGGCCTGGATCCCGGGCGCGTGGGGCACAATGCCCAGCCACCCAAGGGCGTCCGGCGTCTTCTCCGCCAGCTCGAGCCGTTCCTGAAGGCCGCTGTACGGAGTCACCACCAGCACACCGCCCCCGGCGGCAAGGTACTTCTCGAAGAGCTCGCGGTGCTTGTCCGCCAGCTCCCAGTCGGGACTCACCAGCACCTCGAAGCGGCTGATCTGGTCCCGCTTCATCGTTCGTCCTACGCTTCTCCGAAAACTGCCCATATCAAGTGGGTGTTGTTCCTCCGTGGGCCGACTGGTCCTTGCCGGGGTACCCGCATTCACTCCACCGGCACGAGGCGCAGCGACGCGATGCGCACGCCTTTGCCTTCCGCGCCGGTGGGGCCAAACCTGAGCTGCTGGACGCCGCCGTTCGCGAAGTCGATCACCCCAACGCGGTCGGTGCGGAACCGCGGCAGCGCGCCGCCGAACGCCGCGCGCGCCGGTCGTTCGCCGGAGTCAATCAGCGGGAACGTCAGGTCGGTATCGCCGCAGTGCACGCGCCACTCGGAGTAGTCGTCCTCGGCCGGACAGGTGTACTCGATGTCGAGGTAGAACGCCCCCGACTCAACCGTGCGGAATGTCCACGTCGCAGCACTTCCCGCACCCTCCCAGCCGGCGACGCACTCGGCGTGCTTCCAGTCGCCGAACTTCTCCATCCACTGGACGCCGGTCTGCTTGCAGCCAGTCAGCGCCGCAACGCCGCTCTCCAGCGTATTGCGGCAGCGGTTGAGGACGAAGGCCTCGCGGCGCGCCTCGACAGCCGCTGCCAGCTTCAGCGTGATTACCGGAATCAGGCTGTCGGGGCGGCTGGCTGGGAGTGCGATCGACAGCCCGTCATCTGCCGCGGTCACGGCAAGCTCTGCTCCGGTGTCGGTCTGCGCGCTGCTCACCTGCGTTCTGAGACCGGGCACAACGAGTCACCCGTCGGCCGGCCACTGGAACACATGCAGAAACAGCGTGTTGCCTCGGGCCGTGCACTCACCCCACGCCAGCGGGCCAAACGGCGCCGGCCCGGCGCCGTGGATGGCTTCCTCATGCGCGTGCACCCAGCGGCCCACTTCGCGGAGAATGCGGGCCGACTGCTCGGGAATGCGGCCGCTGCCGTCCGGGCCGACGTTCAGCATGTACGTACCGCCGCGGCTGACCACGCGCACCAGGCGTTCCGCGAGTTCACGCGGGCTCTTCCAGTTGTGGTCATGCCAGGCGTACGCCCAGGTGTCGTCGTGGGTGTCGGGGGTCTCCCAGAGGCCGGGGCGCGGAAGGCGCGGAATCTCCTGGTCGCCGAGGGTGTCGTAGTCGCCCAGGTTGTTGCCGATGCGGCTGTTGACCAGGCACTGCGGTTGGAGTTCGTGGACGAGGTCCACGAGCTTCTTCGACTCGTCGGGCGTGATCGGTCCCGGCGTATCGAACCAGATGCCGGCCAGCGGACCGTAGCCGCGAAGCAGCTCCTCAATCTGCGGGAGGGCCTTGGTCTTCAGGTAGCGCTGGAAGTCGCGACCCTCGTTGGGTCAATCCCAAGTGTTGCCAACCGCGTCGCGCTCGTGCCAGTCCTGCGTCTGCGAGTAGTAGAATCCGAGCCGGAGCCCTTCGTCGCGGCACGCCTCGGCGAGTTCCGTGAGCGGGTCGCGCTTGAACGGCGTCGCGTCGACGATGTTGTACGGGCTGGCGGCCGACTTGAACATCGCGAACCCGTCGTGATGCTTCGACGTAATCATCAGGTGGCGCATCCCGGCTGCCTTCGCCAATGCCACCCACTCACGCGCATTGAAGCCGGTCGGGTTGAAGCGCGCAGCGACCTCCTCCTACTCCGCCACCGGGATCTTGGCGCGATTCATGATCCACTCGCTGATCCCGTAGTAGGTCTTCCCGTTCCACTTGCCACCCAGGTCGGAATACGGCCCCCAGTGGATGAACATCGCGAACCGCGAGTCCTTCAATCACTCACCACGGTCCTCGTCGGTCCCTGCTGCCTTGCCGCTACCCCACATATCGGCCGAAGTGCCATCCATCTCAGTCGTCTTCTCGGCCGCGTGCGCGACTCCCAAGGCCGAACTCAACAGTCCTGCCATCGTGTTCCTCCTCGCCGATCTTCCCATGGTTCTCTAGTCGTCGCTGCCGCAAATCGGGACTGTCCACTTGCCCAGCTCCAGTGTCTCGCCTTCCTTGAGTGCCTTCTGGAACACGGTCACTGCGTTTGCCGAGACCGCGTGTCCCTGCTGATTGAGGAACAACACGAACTCCGGGACGGCGGCTCTGAGGAAGCCCTGCCGGGTCAGCGCCTCCGCCTGGCTGTCGCGGTTGCGCGCGGGTGCCGGCGTCAGCACATACACCGCGCCGGGCTTCCGGCAACGGGCGCTCGCCCGGTCCATGCTACTGAACAGGAACCGCTTGTCGCGAAAACACTCGGGGAGCTGATGGCTGAAGGTGTATGACCGGTCGGAGAAGATCGGTTGGCCGACTGCGACCGGCCGCAATTCGCCCGCGATCGCCTCCAGTTCGGCCGGCGGGTCACCCAATAGGGGAGCCGCGTCAGCGCTATTCTTGAGGTTGAGGAAGCGACCGTCTTTGAGCCACGGCTTGGGGTTGATGCCGGTTGCCTGGTTGATCAGGACGCGCGTACGCACCGCCGCGCTCACCGCCTCGCCTGCAAGCACATCCTGTTCGGTGAACGTCGCCATCAGGAGGTGCTTGTCGTCCGCGCGGTTCCAGTCGTAGATTATGCGGATCACGCCGTCGGGCGATTGGGTGCCGTCCGGGTAGGAGACTCCGTTGCGCTCGTCCAGCATCAGACCGCCCTGCCAGGTCGCTCCGTCGTCCGGCGACACGAACGCCATGAGGTGTGACCGGCCGGTTTGCTGGTCGAGGGAACCGTGTTTGACGAGGAGCAGATTCCCGGAGAGCAGCCGCCGGATGAAGAAACGTGAGGCAGTGTGAGGGATGCCTGACGGGGTGACCGGCGTCCAGGTGCGCCCCTTATCGCGGGAAACCGTTTCGCCGATGCCATACGTCGTGCGGACCAGCATCCACAGGCTGCCGTCTTTGCGCTCGACCATCATGGGTTCGTCGCAGTTCCGGTCTTTGGGGTCGGGTATCGTTGCCGTCCCGCGCAGTTCCCATGTCTGGCCGCTGTCGGCGGAGGCGACGACCCGGCAACTGCCGTCCTGGTGCCAGATGGCGGTGGCCAGCAACCAAGAGCCGTCGGACGTCACAATGGGCTTGCACATCATCACCCCCGGGCAGACGACGCGGGGTTCGGTCCAGGTTGGGTTCTCTGAATCGGGATCGGCCGTGGTCATGGCCCACAGTTGCGTGTCACCCGCGCCGTTCATCCACCAGAACAGCCAAAGGCGACCGGCGGGGTCCAGCCACGGACACGGATCGGAAGTGCGGAGCGGGCCGTCGCCGTCGGGGTCGATGACGAACTTCAGGTCCGACCACGTCTTGCCATCGTCGTTGCTGGTGACGCCGACGACGTAGTTGTACCGGTCTTCGTTCTCTTTGCCGGCATACCACACAGCCCAGAGCCGCCCTCCCGGCGCTCGCTCGAGACCGGGGATGCCCTGGTACTTGCGCGCCTCCGGCCCGTATTCGGCGCCGGGGCTGAAGTTCACGTGCAGGGAAGTCATATCACGCTGTCCCTTCGCGTCTTGTGGGTGCACTGGGGTCGTCCAGGAGCACTGGCTCAGGAGTGCCAGCACAAGAGTCAGCTTGGAGCGGTGCGCTCCCCTCATTGGTGCCTCCGGTGTTCAGAAATGCGCCCACGACATCATAGCGCCTCCGCCGCGACAGCGCCAAGGCGGTTGAGGACAACAGCACCAACGTGTCGTAGCACGCAAGGAACCGAGCGTCGCGGAGGTGGCGGCTGAGCACCTGCTCGAAGGGAAAGCCGTTCCGCGCGAACACGCCGGCATGGCGTGGAGCCCAGTCACCGCCGACACCTCGCAAGGCCTGTCGCAGCGGCAGCGAGGGTTTCGGGGGCGTCGCGGAGAACCAGATAGAACTGCCGAACGGCCCGTCGTCCTGAAGGAGACTCGAATGAGGTTCCGTGTAGCCCCCCTGCTGATTCTGACCGCCCACGCGTGTTGCCTTGGGGCACCCGCAGAAGACGCCGCCAGCCTGGTGCAGAACCCGAGCTTCGAGGACGGCGGCGCGACCATCCAGGGCGTGGGCTACGTACGACAGGGCAACCCGATTCCCGGCTGGGAGGCGGGAGCTGACGGAGAGTGCGCCCGGAACCCGCTGGGCGCGGCATTCTTCGACAATGGCGCTACGCCGGACGGCGCCATGATCGCCGTGCTACAGAACCGAAGCACCTTGCGCCAGGAGATCGGGCCGTTCGAGCGCGACCGAGTCTACCGACTGCGGTTGCGAGCGAACGGCCGCGCGGCCGACGAGACGGTGTCCGGCAAGCACGGCCTGCTGGAAGTTCGGCTGAACGACACGCAGCTCATCGGGCCGGTGGAAGTGAAGCCCGTGGAGCCTGCCGGCCGGCACGAGACGGAGTTCCGCGAGTTCGAGGCTGTCTTCTACACCGGTGGCGGCAAGTTCTCACTCGAGCTGGCGCAGACGCACCCGACAGACGGGATCTCGGTACTCGTGGACGATATCCGCATCGAGACCGATCCGGCTCCGCTGACTGCGGCAGTCCGCGTGAACCGGGCTCGCGTTCGGCCTGCGTCACTTCCCCTCCCGGGGGTGGACTTTCGCCAGACGCAGTGGATTTGGTCGCCCGAGGACGCCAGCCCACTCGAGAAGGCCCCACCCGGTGTGCGGTACTTCCGCCGCACATTCGACGTCGAGGACCCCGCGAAGGTGAAGCGAGCATTCCTGGTGGCGTCCGCGGACAACCGGGCGGAGGTGTTCGTCAACGGCGCCGACTGCGGAACGGCGGCTGGATTTGGCCAGTGGTACGAAATGGACTTCGGGGAGTGCCTGCGCCCCGGTCACAACGTCGTCGCCGTGGAGGCGTGGAACGCGGGGGAGACCCCGAACCCCGCCGGGTTCGCCTGCCTGGCTCTGCTTCTCGACCAGGGCGACAAGCCGCTGCTCATCCTGCCGACGAACTCGGAGTGGCGGTGCGCCCGCGGACCGACCGAGGGCTGGCAGGACCCCGCCACGCCCGACGCCTCCTGGCAGGCGGCCGCCGCCCTGGGCGCAGTCGGGTGCATGCCGTGGGGGAACTTCGGCTTCCTGACGTGGCTCGTGCCGGCCGACTTTCCGGAGTTCCAGGTGCCTGGTCAGGAGAAGTACATGGAGCTGGTTCGACAGCTCTTCTGGCTCCATTACCCCGGGGCCGGCCCCAAGGGAACGCTCTGGGATGGCTGGCTGCCCATGTCCTCCTTGTGGCCGGCGGCGGGTGAAGAGCCAGGGATCGAGACGCACCGCGCCTCGTGGCGCGGTGCGTTGCTGCACCGGCGGATCGACCACGAGGGCTACGTGAGCACCCACCAACACCACGGGTTCGGTCACGGCGAAGGCTGGCCTTTCCCGACGTGCTTCCAGGCGGAGGGCGTTGGCTGGCAGTTCGCGACGGCGCACAACGCGTACCGTGTGGGCGCCACCCGCGATGTGTCCCAGTGGGGGCTGACAGGCTTGCAGTCCGCCGGTTTGGACGAGGTGGCAGGCTGGTCCCTGCGCGTGACTGCTGACACCGCCCAACTGGTGACGCCGAGCTTGGACATCGACAGCTTCGTGGCGCCGTTCGTTCGGCTTGAATGGCAGCCGGAGTTCCCCAAGGCAGCCGAGGCGACACTCGAATGGGCGACCGCAAAGGCGCCGCAGTTCAGCGCCGACCGCAGCCTGCCCCTGGGTCTGGAGCCGGACGTGCAAGGCGGCGGCTACACCCACGTGCCCCTCTACCGACACCCCGAGTGGACGGGCCGACTGACGCGGCTCCGCTTCACCTTCCACAACGCCCGGGCGGGGACCTTCCGGCTGTTAGGGCTCCTCACCGCGGTGGACACGCGCCACCCGGTGAACAACACTTGCTACCTGCAGGGCTGCACGGAGTACTTCGACTGGACCGGTGACCTGAGCTTCCTGCGCGAGAACCTCAGCCGGATGAGGGCGGCCTTGGCATTCGCCCTCCGCGAGTTTGCGGTCGAGGAGAACGGCTGTGTGCGCGTGCCCTGGGTTGGGCACGAAGGCACCGCCGGGTGGAGCCGCGACGCCGACGGCGGCAAGGTGCTCCATTACGGCCGCGGCGTGGGCGCCAACTACTGGGACCTGCTCCCTTTCAGCGGGAAGGACTGCCTGGCGACGATCTACCTGTACGATGCGCTCCGTCGCATGAGTAGGCTGGAACAGAACATTGCCGCCCACCCCGACTGGGCGCTGGCGGCGCCCGACGCCGGGCTGTCCTCGCACCGGCTGCAGCAGCTTGCCGACAGCGTTCGCGAGCGTGCAAGTCGGCTGTTCTGGAATGCCGACACCGGCCGCTTCGTCGCCTGCGTCGACGCCGACGGCGCCGCCCACGACTACGGCTACACCTTCGTCAATGCCGAGGCGGTGTACTACGGCTTCGCCTCCAGCGCCCAAGCCAAGTCCATCGTCGACTGGCTGGACGGCCGCCGGTTGGTGGAGGGCGACACCTCTGTCGGCGACGATCTATACCACTTCCGCTTCGGCCCACGAGCCAGTACCCGCCGCAACACGGAGTGGTACTCATTCGTCTGGCAGAACCCGGAGGACATTGCTTGGGGCGGACAGGTGCAAGACGGCGGAGCCGTGCTGGGGTTCGCGTTCCACGACCAAATGGCCAGGCTGAGGGCTGCCGGTCCCGACAACGCGTGGAAGGCTTTGCGGCGCACGCTCGACTGGTTTGCCGACGTGCGCGCCGCCGGCGGCTACCGCGCGTACTACGCAGTCCCGGGCAGAGGCACGCTGCAAGGCGGCGGCCCGCCCGGCGGGTTGGGGATGGACTGCGAGTTCTTCGAGAGCGTGCTCGTACCGCAGGTCATGCTGTACGGGTTCCTCGGCTTCCAGACCGACCCCGCCGGATTCGGGCTCGCCCCGCAACTGCCTACCGAGTGGCCGGAGTTGCGCGTCAACCAGATCCACTTCCGAGACGTGGTGCTGGAGATCACGGTGACAAACGCCAGTGCGCAGTTGGTGAGCCACGGCGACCACGACCTGCGCGTGCGGCTGACGGTGCCGGCCGGCTGGACGGTGAAGGGGCGCACCACGCGCAAAGGGACCGCCTCTGCCGGGGCGGACGTGTCGGCTGAGGTTCTGCTAGGGCGCGACAGAACGTTGGCCCTGGTCAAGCAGGGATGAGTGGTATCGCCGCGCGCTCGGCGAGGGTGTCCCGACTGCACTCGGCGAGGCTCCCCTGACCGCGCTCGGCGAGGGTCTCCTGACCCCGCCGCGCTCCCGACCGAAGGTCTCCAGGTCCCCTTCAG
>Ga0210042_1002762_pt1 | contig 13123 bp, 13 predicted proteins | sample CryGeymeta201518_FD_183982 | JGI IMG/M metagenome (GOLD analysis project Ga0210042, IMG submission 183982) | Groundwater microbial communities from Crystal Geyser aquifers in Utah, USA - Crystal Geyser metaG 2015-18 (SPAdes) (version 2) | ecosystem: Environmental > Aquatic > Deep subsurface >... | reverse complement strand
CTTCGGTACAGACTTGAACAAAATAGAAAATACATTTTAAAAATACCTACTAGTGATTTTCCACAAAAATTGTCAGATAACCAAAATTTTTCTTGCCAAGTAATATGTAATGATATTTCTGGCTCGTCTAACAACACCAAGTCATTTTCCTTGACTTTAAAAAGCATTTCATACAATAAAACTAATTGATGCTGTTCGCCAGAAGAAAGGTCGTTGCTATCTAGCTCCTCACCTTTATCTGTTAGAAAAGAAAAACCCAATTTTTTTTCAATATTAACATTTTTAAATTGAAATCGGCTATTGATTATACTTTTGAACAATGTGATTTTTCTCTCTAAACTGTCAAAAACAGATAATTTTTCTTTGACATCTTTAATATACAAGGCTAGAACATTTAAAGAACTATCTTCTATATTTTCTGGTATCTTAAAATTTACATCTTGTACCTTTTCTTTATCCCATAACCCTACTTCTTGTAGTTTTTTTCTTCGCTCTTCTAAATTGTTCAGTTCGTTTTTTATACTTTCAATCGTTAGTTTTTCTTGTTTTTCTTGAGTTATTAGACGATTAGGAAAACTACGTTCTAAATTTTGGGATATTGTGGTATAATCATCTAATACAGACTCTATCATTTCCTTTAATTCTGAGGCATATCGCTTTACTGAATTAGTCATGAATTGTTCTGAGTTACTAGAACTCGTTGTTCTAATTAGTTTTCTTCTATCAATAACTAAAAGTCTTTGCGTTTCTATAAAATGGATATTTAAGTTGTCTTGTATTGTTTTATACCAATCAGGCATTTTTGTGTCACTAGAAAAATGAGAGTAATGGGGAAAATATCTTTCTTGTATTTCGCTAGTAGTTAGCTTTTCGTTTGTACGCCTACTTATCCAAGTATTTTCACCTATTTGACGAAAATCAGTTTTCATGCTAATTATTTTGCTAATTCTTCTGTAATCCTTTTCTGAAGGTTGATAATAAAGTTTGTCATTTGTCTTGTCAGAAAAAGAAATAGTATATTCATATACATTAGAAAAAAGCTCTTTTTGTTGTAAAATTTCTATTTTATTTTCGTTGTCCAAAACAACAATAAAAGAATCAAAAGGCACTTTCTCAAAAATAGAAAACTCCATTTTCAGAAGCCCATACAACATTTTTAAGATGATAGTTTTTCCAAAGCCATTGGGAGCATGAATTATAGTTATTCTATCTTCTTGATTGAAGGGAATAAAATGCTCAAAAGTGTCAAATAAGCCTTTTATGTGTATGCTCTTAATTCTCATGGTTTTAATTTATTATTTTTATGCTAATATACCCAAAATTTGTAAAACCAGTAGTTAATTTCTTAGTAGGGTAAACGCACGAAACTTTTTATACTGCTTTCAGTGTGTTTAAACACACTTTAACTATCAGAGTAAATTCAATTTGCAAAGTTAAAAACTAGCTTGATTTGCTTTAAACGAGTACATTTTTTTTTCGTGCGTTTACCCTAATTTCTTAGTTTAAAGTAAAATTAGATAAAATGTTCATTCTTTTCTTAACAGAGATAGGCAAAAAAACTTTATCTTGCATTCAATCCAAAACTAACTTTAAAAACAAAAAAATGAATCAAAAAGCAGATTGGAAAGTCATCGAAGAATTGAATAATATCAAATTTGAAGATATTACTTACAAAAAATCAAATGGAGTGGCTCGTATTGCCTTCAACCGTCCAGAAGTCAGAAATGCGTTTCGTCCAAAAACTGTTACCGAATTATATGTAGCTTTTTTAGATGCTAGAGAAGACACTTCTATCGGAGTTGTTTTGCTTTCCTCAGAAGGGCCTTCACCAAAAGATGGAGTATATTCGTTTTGTAGTGGTGGCGACCAGCGTACACGAGGGCATCAAGGGTATGTAGGCGAAGACGGAATGCCAAGACTTAATATTTTAGAAGTGCAGCGTCTTATGCGTTTTATGCCAAAGGCTGTCATTGCTGTTGTGAATGGTTGGGCTGTTGGTGGTGGACATAGTTTGCATGTCGTTTGTGATTTGACACTTGCCAGTAAAGAACACGCTATTTTCAAACAAACCGATGCCGATGTAACCAGTTTTGATGGTGGTTATGGTTCTGCCTATTTGGCTAAAATGGTCGGACAAAAAAGAGCAAGAGAAATTTTCTTTTTGGGGCGCAATTATTCGGCACAAGAAGCCTACGAAATGGGAATGGTAAATGCCGTTATTCCTCACGAAGAATTAGAAGACACTGCTTACGAATGGGCGCAAGAAATTTTAGAGAAATCGCCCACCTCTATCAAAATGCTAAAATTTGCCTTCAATTTAACTGACGACGGAATGGTCGGACAACAAGTTTTTGCAGGAGAAGCAACACGCCTTGCCTACATGACCGACGAAGCAAAAGAAGGAAGAAATGCCTTTTTGGAGAAAAGAAAACCAGATTTCAAAGACATCAAATGGATTCCGTAATCAGTTACCAGTTATTAGTAACCAGTTGAATTTCATTTTGAAACTAGAATACAGATTTTATAATTTTATGGAATTTGTATGGGTGCATAACAAATTAGCTACGCTGCTCTTTGGGTGTCGCTTAGTCAATTTGTATTACGTAGGGAAAAGCCTTGTTTTTTCCTTCCACACAGGTATTTTTTTTGATACCAACAGCTAGTTTAGGAAAAGGCTTGCCTTTTCCCTACAAAAAACGACAATTTGTTATACACCCATTTGTATTTGACTTCGTCGTCTTTCAGTTATCCTGTCTTTCATCCTATAAATCATACAAATCACTCGCTAAGCAGTTATGGCAAAAATCGCAAAAGAACTCAAAGAAGCAATTTGTCAGATGCCTCAAAAAGAAAAAGATAAAATTTTGTTGCGTCTGATTGCAAAAGACCAAATGCTCATCGCACGTTTAGAACACGAACTTTTCGGAGATGAAGCTGAAACAAAAGCCTTAGCCGAAGAGATAAAAGAAGACATTGACAAAACAATGAATTATGACCACGATACTCCGGGGTGGCTCATGATGGCAATGCGAAGTATAAATGGAGCAATTACTAGACACGTCAAAATTACAAAAGATAAAATAGGTGAAATTGAGCTTACTTTATATTTGCTTTCTACTACTTTCAAAGAACAAGGTGATTTTTTAGAAGAATACTCCTATCGTGCTGACAAATTTGCTGCTTACGTATGTAAAAGAACCGATTTTGTTTTGAAGAAAATCATCAAACTTCATCCAGATTTACAGTTTGATTACAAAAATGAAGTAGAGTTTGTACTTGATTTTTTGCATACCTCAGAAGCTATTCTACATGATGCAGAAACACAAAATATTCCAACTGACTGGGAAAATTTTTTAGAAAAATATGGAAAATAAGCATTTTATAGATTATCAACGAGCTTAAAAGCATCGTTGAGGATTTTAAATAAAAAACAAAACATGAAAGAATCTATCAAAGAAAACTTAGACGAAATTTTATCAAAATTATCAACCACAGAAGCAAAATTAATTGCTGTTACCAAAACGCACCCTTTAGAAAAACTACAAACTTTGTATGATTTGGGTTTTAAAGTTTTTGGAGAAAACCGAGTACAAGAACTTACTGAAAAGTATGAAAAACTCCCAAAAGATATCGAATGGCATTTAATTGGAACTCTTCAAACCAACAAAACAAAATATATTGCACCTTTCATTTCCATGATTCATTCGGTGGAGAGCTTCAAATTATTGAAAGAAATCAATAAACGAGCAAAGCAAAACGAACGAGTAATCGAATGTCTTTTACAAATGCACATTGCAGAAGAAGACACAAAATTTGGTTTGGACGAAAAGGAACTCTACGAAATTTTGGAAAGCGAAGAACTGAAAACCTTTGAAAATATAAAGCTAGTTGGCTTAATGGGAATGGCAACTTTTACAGAGAATGAAAATCAAGTTCGTTCAGAATTTAAAAAACTAAAAAGTCTTTTTGATAAAGTGAAAGCCAATTTTAATACAGAAAATATAACTTTTAGAGAGCTTTCTATGGGAATGAGTGGTGATTATCCGATTGCAATAGAAGAAGGTGCAACGCTTGTGCGTATTGGTAGTGCTATTTTTGGGAGTAGGTAAAATATTTCTTGCTTTTTTGAAACTTGTTGCAGAGTAGTGGCGTTGTATATTTGTACGGAGTAAATGCCGTACATAACAAGTCAAACTTAAAAAATACTTTTAAAAATCATGAATACTTCAAAAACTGCACGTTTTGACACAAGGTGGACGGTAGAGGAAAAAGAATATTTCGAATATGTTACAAAATTAGCAGGTTTCAAATCGTTGGCTGAATTTGTTTTATTTTCTTTAGAACAGGAATCAAAACGAATTGTTGAAAAATACAATCAAATCTTAGCTACAGAACGTGATAGAAGAGTATTCTTTGAAACTATCGAAAATCCTCGTGAGCCAAATCAAGCCCTGAAAAAGGCATACAGAAATCAAAAAAAGTTTTTTACTGATGAGTTTTAAAATCATCAAAAAATTTAGATTATGTATAAAATTGCTGTGCTAGATAGCACACACCGACGAGAAGAATTTAGTTGTGGGAATGAAATTCTTGACAATTATCTTAAAAAACAAGCATCACAAGATGTAAAGCGACAACTATCAGCTTGTTTTGTTATGGTAGATGAGCAAAATAATGTAAAAGGATATTATACACTTTCAAGTGCAAGTATTCCTAGAGAAAATTTACCTCTTTCTATTGCAAAGAAATTACCTCGTAATTACGAAAATCCTCCTGCTACTTTGTTGGGAAGATTGGCGATAGATAAATCTTTAGCAGGACAAGGAGCTGGAGGAAGCTTTTTAGCTAAAGCTCTTGAAAGAAGTTTTCATCAATCAAAAATAATTGGTTCAATGGCAGTTATTGTCGACCCAATAGATGAAAATGCTACAAAGTTTTATGGGAAATTTGGTTTTCTACAATTAGATAGTGGAAAGATGTTTTTAGAAATGAAACAAATTGCAAAACTTGTAGAATCAAATAAATAACGGCTCTCTGACAATTTTTGCCTTTTTATGATTTTTGGTGGAAAATAAATCTATCTTGTATTTTGTTTAAGTCTGTACCGAAGGTCTGACTTGAACAAAATAAGTCGCTTTGTGGCTTTAAATACATATTTTAAACTGGTCAGACCTACGGTACAGACCAATTTAAAATACAAGATTATTTTTAATAAAGGTAAGTGCAAAAATTGTCAGAGAACCTAAATAACTTTCAAAAAAACTGATTTAAGCTTCGAAGCTTAAATCAGTTTTTTTATTTGTATCTATGGGAATGAGTGGCGATTATCCGATTGCAATAGAAGAAGGTGCAACGCTTGTGCGTGTTGGTAGTGCTATTTTTGGTAGTAGGTAGAAGCAAATTAATGATTTTATTTTTGTCTATAAATTTCATATCTTGTTTATCATCTCACATCTTAAAAAAAAGCAATTATGAACGAACTCATAAAAATAGAAGTAATAGAAGGAAATCAAGTGGTTGATAGCCGAATTGTAGCTGAAGGATTAGGAATAAAACATCGAAATCTTTTAGAAACGATTCGAAAATACCAAACTGAATTAGAAAGTATCTCACTGCTGCCGTTTCAAACGGAGGCAGTCAATGAAGAGGGAAATAGAGGAACAAAATATACCACAGCAATTCCCAATGTAACACGATTTTGATTTAAAATCGAAAGTTTAGGTGTTTTTTAGCTAAAAAAATCAATATTTAAGAGAGTTTAAAGCCCTTGTTTCAAATTATTAAGCCCTAAAAAGACGTTTTATTGCTAATTTAATTTACATTGGGAATTGCTGAATATACCACCTTTTGTTATCTCAACGAACTACAATGTAATTTTGTAGTAACATTAAGTCGTATAATACTCCTCAAGTAGTGGCTTTCAAATTGGGCTTAGTAAAGGCTTTTTATTTCGACTTTTCTGCACTGTCAGACACTTTCATAAGTGTCAGTACAGTTATAAACAAATTATCTGACACTTATGAAAGTGTCCGACAATTAAACTTTTGTCTAAAACCAAAATCACTTTAGTATAGATATTTTGTGTAAATTGAAAATTATATGATAAAATATATAGTGCTTTTTTTGTTTTTATTTTGTTGTTTTACACTACAAGCTCAAAATAAATGGATTTTGCATAGTTATGGATATGGAAAAAATACTAATCGTGATGCTCTTGAATGGAAGTACTCATTTAGTAATTATCTCATAGAAACAAATGACTCATTGTTTACTTGTAGGGCAAACGCACGAAAAAAAATTGTACTCGTTTAAAGCAAATCAAGCTAGTTTTTAACTTTGTAAATTGAATTTACTCTGATAGTTAAAGTGTGTTTAAATACACTGAAAGCAGTATAAAAAGTTTCGTGCGTTTACCCTAGTTTACTTGTGATTCTTTAGATGCTACTCAAAATAAATATTATTTTCAAGCACACAGAAAAGCTATTGGAGATTCTATTATCTACTTGTATGGAGAATTAGATAAGAACATAGTAGGAGCGTTTTATTATAAAATCAATTTGAATGATAGTTTATATAAAATTCAAGCAGACACTACATTAGCTTCAATAATTAAGAAGGAAATAAAAGAAAATAAAATAGGTATGCAGTATGTACATTACAATGGATTATCTCAAGTTAATTATATTGGTAACAATATCATTGAATTTAAAGATGAGTATAATTTTTTGCTGTATTGGGGAATTTGTCGGAAACGTGATAATAATTTAGAAATTACTATTATTCCAAAAGGTGGTTTTTCAGTTTATGGAGAAAATGCTGATAGAATAACAGAAAAATTTATAGAACTAAATTCTTTTCAATACAAAATATATATATATAGAAGAAAAATTTTATAAATTTTAGAGTAATAAACCTCTGTTTCAAATATTGATACTTGGAACAGAGGTTTATTTTATCAATAAAAAATTACAATAAAGAATCATCGGAAGTATCTTCTATATCTTCTTTGATATTACGCAGCATAGTTTTGATGTAATGGCGATTGCGTCTATTTTTACGTGTTTTGGCACGTTTTCCAAAATGCTTATCTACTACCAAATCTTCAAAATCAGAGACTTTTTCTATACTTTTTGTTTGATTTACTTGGGTTCGTTTTGGCATTTTTTAGTCAATTTAGTTGTATTTCTACAAAGTATTTGTACTTCAAAAATGTTTTTTAACGTAACGAACGGTTCGCTCAAAGCGAACCGTTCGTTTTGTTTAGGATAAAGGCATCAACCATTTTCTCAAATTCTCTTTCTGCTCTTCACTTGCATCTTCCTTCATAGTCAATTTAATATTCGGATATTGATTTTCGTCGTATTTTGTAGTGATAGTATGAAGCTGATTATCTCTAAAAAACGAAATTTCTATCTCTTGTTTTCCATCTTTTACAGCTTTTTTCAAAATTGTATTTGGATTGATAGCATCTAATTTATAGGAATTAATAGCTATAATTTCATCATTGACAGTCAAAAATTTTGCTACTTCGCTGGTTGGAGAAAAACCGACTACAAAATATCCATTATTTACTCCATTGGTTTGAAAGACCGTTTTTAAGCCTAATCTTCTTTCTATTTCGTTTTCATTGTGGATAAATTCTTTCTCAATTCCAATAAAATCAAAGGCTTCTTTCAAATGAATATCTAAAGCGTTTGGCGAATAAATACAGGTTTCAAAATAATCTTTAATATGCTCTCCTGCAATTTCATCGACTACATTATGATAATCTTCTAATGAATAACCAATTCCTTTTTTACCATAATTTTTCCATAATTTTACCATTACAGTATCCAATGATTTTTCATGATTGCTAGATTTTCGGAGTTTCATATCCAAAATAAAAGCAGCCATTGCACCCTCTACATAAATTGAAGACTTTCGGTTCGGAATGCCTAACTCATAGCCATCAAGCCATAAATCATACGACGAATCAGCCACAGAAAGATTAAGTCTTCCATTATTATGAAAGTGTCTTTTTAGTAAAGTTTCAAAATCTTTAAGGTAATATTCTTGCGACCAAACACCACTTCTACATAAAATATAATCGCCATAATAAGTAGTCAAACCTTCAGCTACAAAACCAGTCTTGAAATACGTTTCTTTAGACAAATCGTAAGGCATAAGTTCTTTCGGACGAATTCGCATAATATTCCAAAAGTGAAAAAGCTCATGCGAACTAATTCCCAAAAAGTCATTATAACGAGCCACTCCGTCCATATCATAATCAGCTCCCAACGTAATGACGGTAGAATGACAATGTTCTACACCGTGATACTTTGAATACGGCAAAATCTGGAACATAAAGTGATAATCCGTACTTGGAAAATCTTTAAAGAGTGCAATTTGGTCTTGCGTAAATTTCTGAAATTCGTTTACAGCTTTTTCAAAATCAATTTTCCAATCTCCTTGAATCCAAATATGAAAATTTGCTTCCGAATTGGCTACTTTGTAACTTTTGTGTTGTAATGTATCAGAAGCAATCAAAGGCGAATCTATCAAATGGAAAAAGTTTGTAGCAATCAAAAAATGCCTGTCTTTGCCTTGGGTTTTTTCCGTTTTTTGCTCTAATGCACACGCAATTTTATAACGAGAAGGCATTTCTATATGAACTCTATACATTGAATCTGGACGGTTTTTGACTTCCAAACAACAACAAATAAAATTCAAATAAATTTGTTTTTCGTCCACATAACAACCTCCTGCATCCATTTGATTGGCATAATAGGTATAATGAACTTTTACTGTTTTTGCACCTTTTGTTTTTACTCTCCAATTATCTTTTGTAGCTTTTGAGAATTCTAATGGTTTGTCATTTTCATCAAAAACATTAAATTGAGCTATATTTTTGGCAAAATTTTGAAGTGTATAACGCCCCGGTCGCCACGCTGGAAGTTGAAGAGAAAGTTCTTTTTCCATAATCTCATCGACGTGATTTATGGTAAGTTCGATATTGATAAAATGATGATGCGCTTGTGTGTATGAAATTTTATAATCTAACATTTGAAAAGAATAGAGTAAATTTGAAAAAAAAATGTAGCCGACAGTTTCCAACTGTCGTTTTAAAATATATTTCTGACACTTGGAAAGTGTCAGCTACTTCTGAAAATATAATGAAAATTTTACTAATACAAACAGCTTTTATAGGCGATGTAATTTTAGCAACTTCGCTTATTGAATCTATTTATAAAAAATATCCTTCTGCACAAATTGATTTTTTACTTAGAAAAGGAAACGAAAATCTACTTCAAGAACATCCTTTATTGAATGAAGTTTTGATTTGGGACAAAAAAAATAAATATAAAAGTCTTTTCGAATTGATAAAAAAAGTCAGAAAGTCGTCTTATGATGCTGTTCTGAATTTACAACGTTTTGGTACAACAGGACTTTTGACGGCTTTTTCGAATTCAAAAGTAAAATCAGGATTCAAAAAAAATCCGTTTTCGTGGGCTTTTACGCACAAATACGAACATATCATTACAACAGATTTATTTTCTCCTCATGAAGTAGAAAGAAATAGTGAAGTATTAGAAAGCATAGGAATTAATGAAGTTGCAAGGCCAAAATTATATCCTTCTCAATCTGATAAAGATAAAATAAAGGAATTTATTCAAAATGATTTTATTTGTATTGCGCCTACTTCGGTTTGGTTTACCAAACAATTTCCTTTACATAAATGGATTGATTTTATAGAAAAATTGCTTTTAAATAGTGAAAATAATAAAATTTTACCTCAAAACTTTACCATTCATTTATTAGGTGCGCCATCAGATGCAGAAAATTGTCAGAAAATAATTGATACAATAGAAACAAAATTAAAAGAATCAAATCAAAATAATTTAAAATTCAAAGTAGAGTTTAAAATTGAGAATCTTGCAGGAAAATTATCTTTGATGCAATCAGCAGCCTTGATGGAACACTCAAAACTTGTCTTGGCGAATGATTCTGCACCTTTGCATTTGGCTTCTTCTGTCAATGCGCCTGTTTGTGCCGTTTTTTGTTCGACTGTTTCTGCTTTTGGGTTTACGCCTCTTTCTGATAAATCATTTATTGTCGAAACTCAAAAAGAGTTAGATTGTCGTCCTTGTGGTTTGCACGGATTTAAAAATTGTCCAAAAGGTCATTTTGAGTGTGCAGAGAGCATAAAAACAGAACAGATTTTGGAGGTTGTGAAAAGTATTCTGTAAAACAGACATCCCTGTCTGTTAGGGTTTTATGAATTTTTGCACAGACAGGGATGTCTGTGATACGTTGTGATTAACATTTTTTAATAAAAACTTTTGCAATTAGAGGTTGATAAAAATAAGTTTTGGGTATAAAGAAGTAAAGCAACTCATCCATAGTTCTGCTTTAAAGAAATTCAAGACTGTATTATCTTTCCCCTTACTGAAAAAAGCATTGTTTGTATTGAACAATGCTTTTTTGTTTTTTGTATATTTGTAAGAGAATTAAAAATGTTACCATAATTAAATAAAAATGCTTAAGGAAAAAATACAGATAAAAGTAATAGAAACTACTAAAAATAAATACGGACAATATTTTACGCCAAAAATCATAGCTGATTTTATGATTGGTTTGGCAGATATAAATGATGATTCTAAAATTTTAGAGCCTTCTTGTGGCGAAGGAGTTTTTTTGAAAAGTTTGCAAAAAGAAGGATTCGAAAAAAATATAACAGCGTATGAAATTGACAAAGACTTAATAAAGGATTCAGTAAAAGAATTGAATGACAATTTTGATGTAATTTGTGAGAGTTTCATTTCGGCAAAAATCAATCAAAAATTTGATTTAATTATTGGAAATCCTCCTTACATACGATGGAAAAATCTTGAAGAAGAATTAAAACAAGAATTAGCTAAAAGTGAGTTATGGAACACGTATTTTAATAGTTTGTGTGATTATTTGTATATTTTTATTCTGAAATCTATTGAAGTCTTGGAGGAAAATGGACAACTTATTTTTATTTGTCCAGAATATTGGCTTAACACCACTCACTCTTTATCACTTCGAAATTATATGGTAAAAAATGGTTATTTCGAAGCCATTTATCATTTCAATGAAACGCCTATTTTTGACAATGCGACGGTTTCGGTTATTGTGTTCAAGTACATCAAATCAAAAAATAAAATTCCATTTATAGACATTGTAAAGTATCACAAAAACAAAAAAATTACGGCTGAAATTATAGAGCAAATAAAAACAGAAAATAGTAATGAAATAGAACATTTTAAGGTAAAACAATTTGAAGCAAATAAAAGATGGTTATTGACAGATGAAAGTGAGGTTTTAGAAATAGAAAATTTTGAAAAAGCCTGTCAGATTAGTAGCAGTAATGAAGTTACAAGCAATGATTTATTCAGTAATTTACCAGAAAATCAACCAAAAAATAAGCTAGAAAATAGATTAGGTAAAAATATTATTTATTCTACCATAAATGATATTTGTGATATTGGAAACGGAATGGTATCTGGATTAGATAAGGCTTTTCAGTTAGACAAAAAAACAGATAAAGAAATTTTAAATTTACTTTCAGAAAAAGAAAAGCAAAGTACAATTTCAGTTATTAAAGCCAAAAATTTAATTTCTTTTACTTACAATGAAATTACGCCTTATATTTTTTTGAATGAAGAAAAAGTGAAGGTAGAAGACGAGAATAAACTATTAACTGATTATCCAAACTTTTATAAAAAGCTAAAACCATTACAAGACAAGTTAGAAAAACGCTATCAATACAATCGAAAAATAAATTATTGGGAGTGGGTTTTTCTTAGAAATTACAATTTATTTAATTCTGACAAACCTCGTATTTTTGTTCCTTGCAAGGAACGTATATCGAATAAAAATTATTTTAGATTTAGTTTTGTAGAGCAAGGAATTTTTCCGACACAAGATGTAACAGCACTTTTTTTGAAAGAAAATGTAAAAGAAAATATTTTTTATGTGTTGGCATTTCTGAATAATCCTAGAGTTTTTAATTGGCTCAAAAATAAAGGAATCATAAAAGGAAATATTGTTGAGTTTTCTGAAAAACCTATTTCAAGTATTCCATTTAGAAAAATTGATTGGAATAATGAAAAAGAAATACAACTTCATAATCAAATTGTAGAATTGACAAAAATTTTTATTTTGGAAAGAAAACAGGAGATTTTGGAAGAGATAAATCAGTTGTTTGATGTTTTATTAAATCATGAAATCAACCAAACTAATTAAATTCAAACTATGTCAATAGTCAATTATCAAGATTTGAAACTTCAACTAATTGGAAGTAAAGTTTCAAAACCTTTATCAGGAACGCTGTCTGGACATGCAGCAGGAGAGCCTTTTGACAAACATGTTTATGCAGAATTAAAAAAAGAATTTCCAAAACAGACCTTTAGGCAATACAAATATTTGAATGATTTGTACAGCAAAAATCCTAAAGTAATTACTTTTGAAGAAAGGCTACATTTGTTCAATTCTCCTACCGTTATGTTTCTTTTGAGTAGAGGAAAACAAGCAACTTCAAAATGGGATTTAGATAATATTTTTGAAGAAAAACAAAATGATACGGCTGATATTTTGGTAGTGAAAAATGATTTTTATGAAATTATAGACATCAAAACGAGAAATGTATCTAAAAAATCTCAACCTCCAAATATTATTTCTGCTTACAAACTTGCTCAAACATGTGCTAAAATGCTAGACAATCAAGAATATGATACTTTTAGTATTCACTATTTTGGAATTGATTGGAAATTAGAAGGCAAGTTTTTGACCTGCGTAGATGCTCATTCAGTAAATTTATTCAAAAGTAATCCTACAGAATTATACATCAACTGGGCAGCAGCTATGCAAATTCAGTTTCAAGTAGAGAATTTAGAACAGAATTTTAAAGGAAATCAAGAAGAATGGGCAAAGCAGTATCTCAAACATTTTATTACACAAGCCAAAAGAAGAGCCGAAAACATGATTGAGAAGTTTGTAAAGCCTTTTGAGAAGTATATTTGAAAAATTGAAACTTTTTAGCGTTTTTTTTGTGTAATATTTTTTACATATCTTATATTTTCAATTTAAACGAATAACATTTATGGCTCTAGAAAAATAT
>Ga0210042_1002760_pt1 | contig 13129 bp, 8 predicted proteins | sample CryGeymeta201518_FD_183982 | JGI IMG/M metagenome (GOLD analysis project Ga0210042, IMG submission 183982) | Groundwater microbial communities from Crystal Geyser aquifers in Utah, USA - Crystal Geyser metaG 2015-18 (SPAdes) (version 2) | ecosystem: Environmental > Aquatic > Deep subsurface >... | reverse complement strand
CACCAAGGTCACCCACCCCGGCGGAGCGTTCCGCACCACCACCTACAACTGCTGCCTCAAGACCGCCGAGACCGATGAGAACGGCAACCAGACCCAGTACCAGTACGATCCCAACTCGCGGCTGGCCAAGGTGATCGACGCACTGGGCGGCCAGACCCAATACGTCTACGACAACAATGGCAACCGCGTCGCCGTCATCGACGCCCGGGGCAACGCCACTACCTACGCCTACGACGACCTGAGCCGAGCGAGCAGCATCACGTATGCCGACGGGGCGACCGAGCAGTTCGAGTATGATGCGGCGGGGAGGAAGACGGCGTCGATCGACCAGAAGAGCCAACGCACCGAGTACCAGTACGACGCCTTTGGGCGCGTCACGACCATCCACTATCCCGCGAACCCAGCGCAGGACATGACCTTCACCTACGACCCACTCGGCAACCGGCTGAGCATGACCGACCCGACCGGAACGTACACGTACGGCTACGACTCCCTGAACCGAGTCGCGTCCGTGACCGACCCCCACGGCACGGTGACGTACCAGTACGACTCCAACGGCAACCGGACGCGCATGGACGACCACTTCGGCGGAACGACGCTGTATCAGTACAACGCCAATGACCAGGTGACCCAACTCACTGACCGGGCGGGCGGGGTCTACGGCTTCCAGTACGACGCTGCCGGCAGACGCACCGCCAGCACCCACCCCAACGGCGCACGGGCGCTCTACGGCTACGACAGCCGGAGCCAAGTGACGAGCGTCCACAACCGTCGAAGCGACGGTGCTATCGTGGCCGATCTGGACTATACTCGGGATGCAGCGGGGAACCCGCTGACCATCTCGGAGACCATCCGCGACGTGGACAACCAGACGCTGCACCAAGCCACAGCGGCGTTCACCTACGACGCCCTCGACCGCCTGACCGGCGAGCACCGCACCGGCTGGAATCCCTATCGCTACGAGTACGATTACGACTCGACGGGCAACCGCCAACAGATGCGCCAGAAGGACCCAACCACCGGCGAGCTTCAGGGCACGACCAACTACACGTACAACAACATGAACCAGATGCTGACCGCCGGGAACATCGCGTTCACTTACGACCTGAACGGCAACCAGACGACGAAGACGGTCAACAACGTGACCGTCACCATGACCTGGGACGCCCGGAACAAGATGGTGGGCTACACGGACGGGGTGACGCTGCAGTACCAGTACGATGGCGAAGGCACCCGCGTCCGCAAGGTCAACAACGGAACGCAAGCCACCGAGAACTATGTCTTGGACCGGAACCTGGGCTTGCCGCAGGTGCTGTTCGAGCGCCCCGACGCCGGCGAGCCGACGGTCGCCTACGTCCGCGAGCCGGACGGCAGTCTGCTGGCTCAGATCCGCAACCCGCAGTCGCAGACGCCGGTCGCATCGTACTACGCCTTCGACGCGCTGGGGAGCACGCGGGTGCTCACCGGGAGCCAGGAGCAGGTGACTGAGACCTATGTGTATGATGCGTGGGGAGGCGAAGTGGCCGTGCAGGGGGACGCAGCTACCCCGTTCGCCCACGTGGGTCGGGAGGGGTATGCCCGTGACGCAGTAAGTGGAATGGCCTCGCTGGGCGCACGGTGGTACCAATCGACGTGTGGCGTTTTCGTGTCTCGTGATCCCCTGGGATCTGAGTCGCCGCACCCCTACGCGTATGCGCTGGGCCGGCCCACCGTGGCCGTTGACCCCGATGGCGAGAGGGTGGTGATCAGAGGCGACGCGAGGGAAACGGTGATCATCAACCAAGCTCTCAACTGGATCAGAACCAACCTGGCGGCGATCGGCGCGTGTTACCCGCTTCAAGTGGCGTGCGTGCAAGAGCGCATCGACCGCGCACATCGACGGGGTGTGCACATTACCTGTCAGCACAGGCAGGGCAGGTGCTGGGCGCCAGGCACGGGCCGCGTTGCGATGTGTGGCGGGATGAGCGGCGTCCGTGACGTGATCATGTGCCGGTCCTCCTGGGAGGATCCTCGTTGCCCGTCACCGCATTGCACCCTCCTCCATGAGATCATGCACACCTGCGGAGCAATGCACGGGCACATGCACTGCGCACGTTGTCTACCTGGCTGTCCGCCGCACCTTGGCGCGCCGTGACTGCGAGTGAACTGGGATGCTCGCCGGTTGTGCGATTGCGCACTGTACCATTGATGGAGTAGGGGAGCGAAAGGCCGAGGAGCACAGCATGGCAGAACAGCGAGCGCATTGTCCCCCGCCTCAGCAGCCGCCCGCGGCAGCTCCAGGCCGGGTCTGCCGTCGCGCCGGCGTATGGTGGTGTCGCTTCCTCGTGGCCATTGGGTTGCTCGAGGCGCTGCTTGTGCGTGCCGTCGAGCTGTCGGCCGGCCCGGCCGATGATGGTCCGGTCTTGCGCGTGTATGCCGCACTCGAGCGAGTTGTGGTGTGGCTGGACCCGGTCGGGCCCGAATGGGCCGGTGGATTCTCAGCGGCGTGGTTCTGGGCCCAGATCCTCTGCATTGCTGCGTTCCTAACCGGCGTGTGCGCGGCCCGCTGGCTGGGGAGTGGGTGGGTCAAAGACGTGGGTCACCAGGCGGCGAGGGCATCCTGGTTGCGCTCGGCTCCGGCAGCCACGATTGGGCTGTTGCTCATCCTCGCCACATTTGACTCCGGGTTGGTGACGGTGGCGGGCTTCACCGCCTCGCTGACGGGCCACTGCGCCTACTGCGTGTTACCGTTGTGGGTGGGGTTGCTCTGGCCTTGCGCTTGGTCGGCCGTTCGGCCGCAGAATGACGGCGTTGAGTTGGCGCGTTGATCCCCACTGGTCGGGGCGCCTCGGCGTTAGCGCGCGACGGGCCACTGCGCGCTGCCGCGCCTCCCACACATCAGCGCGAAGGCAATGACTACCACATTACCGGACAGGACACCCGGGCCGGACACCGGGGTCGCGTCTTCCAGATTCGCTTTTCCAGCGCCAGGACTGCATTGTCACCACCGTCCTCCCGCCCGACTCCGACATCAGCCCGAGCCCGATGACGATCACCCGGACCTACGACGACCTGGGCAACGTCCTGACCGAGACCGACGCCAACGGCAACGTGACGCAGTACCAGTACGATGCCCTGAATCGACGGACGAAGGTCATCAACGCCCTGCTGGCTGAGAGCACCACGACGTACGATGCCAACGGCAACGCCCTGACCCAGACCGACTTCGCTGGGGCGGTCACGACGCACCAGTACGACGCCGCCAGCCGCCTCGCACGGACGACGGATGCTCTGGGCAACGCGACCCAGTTCGGCTATGATGCCAACGGCCAGCAGACCTCCGTCACCGACGCGCTCAACCACACCACGGCACGGCAGTACGACAACCGCGGCCGGCTGACCCAGGTCACCGACCCGCTGGGCAACGCCACCACGTTCACCTACGACCCGGCGGGCAACAAGCTCACCGACACCAACGCGCTGAACCAGACGACGATCTACGCCTACGACGCGCTGAACCGGCTCGTCTCCATCACCGACCCGCTGAACCACACCACCAGCTACGAATACGATGCGGTCAGCAACCGGACGAAGGTGACCGACGCCAACGGTCACCAAACCCAATTCGCGTACAATTCGCGCAATTCGCAGATATCAGAGACGGATGCCCTTGGCGGAATCACCCAGTACGGCTACGACCTCGCCGGCAACCGCACCACCGTCACCGACCCGAAGCCCGCCACGTGGACCTACCAGTTCAACGCCCACAATCGGCAGAAGAAGCTCACCCAGCCCGACGGTCGCATCGAGCAGCTCTTCTACGACCCCAACGGCAACCCGGTGAAGAAGATCGACGGGAACGGCGCCACGATCCTGTACGAGCACGACGCCCTCAACCGGCTGACCAAGCGCGACCACCCGACCGGCACCGACGTGACGTTCACCTACGACGCCACGGGGCGCCGGCTGACGATGACCGACGCGACCGGGACGACGACGTACTCGTATGACGCGCTCGGTCGCCCGCTCAGCGTGGCAGCGCCCATTGCCGGCGGCAAGACCGTCAGCTACACTTGGGATGCAGTGGGCCGCCGCGCCACGATGACCGACCCGGATGCCGGAGTGACCAGTTACCAGTACGACAGTGCGAATCGCCTCACGAGCCTGACCAACCCGTTCAATGAGACCACGGGATTCGTCTATGATGCCCTGGGACGGCTGACGCGACAGAACAACGCCAACGGCACGTACTCGACCTGGACGTTCGACGCCGCGGGGCAGGCATCTCAAGTGCAGACCCGCAAGTCAGACGAGACCATCGTGCTCAGCATGGCGTACACGCGGGACAACGTGGGGAACCCGACGAGCGTCAGCGAAGCGCTGCTTGACACCGATGACCAGACGACGCACAATGCCACGCTCACGTACACCTACGACGACCTGCATCGGCTGACCAGCGAGAAGCGCTCGTCTGCCGGGCAGACGCCCACGTCTCAGCCGATCTGGTACGAGTACACCATGGACGCCGCCGGCAACCGCACCCAGTTCGTCGAGAAGGACCAGCAGGGGCAGGTGGTCGGCACGACCAGCGCCACCTACTCCGACGACAACCGCCTGCTCACCTATGGCAACCTCGACTACGCCTGGGACGACAACGGCAACCTGACCAGCAAGACGGTCAACCCGGTCGAGACCACCTACGGCTGGGACTACGAGAACAAGCTCACCAGCCTGACCGACGGCTCGACGCTGAGCTTCACCTACAACGGCGACGGCTTGCGGCAATCACGCACCGTGGACCGCACGACGACGCGCTTCGTCTACTCGGGCATGCGGCTGCTGCAGGAGACCAACTCCGGCGGGACGACGCAGGCGGCGTACACCCTGGCGCCCATGGGCGGTCAGTGGGAGCCACTCCTGTCGCACCGGAAGTCAGGCGCCAGCCGGTTCTACGCCTTCGATGTGCTCGGCACGACGCGGGCGTTGACGGACGGCAGCGAAGACGTGGCCGCGGTGTTCACGGATGATGCGTGGGGGAACGTGCTCAACGCCTCGGACTCGTCCGCGACGGCGCACCAGTACGTGGGGCGGTACGGCTACTACCTGGACGGAGCGAGTGGGCTGCAGTTGCTGACGCAGAGGTACTATGACGGCGGGGTGGGGAGGTTTGTGAGTGAGGATCCGAGGCGCCACCGGCCCAACTGGTCTATATACGCGTCTGCCCGTCCGGCAACACTCAGCGATCCGAACGGCCTGCGCCCTATGGGCCCCGGGGATCCCGGTCACGACCCCGATCCACCTGGACCGTGGCCCCCAGAGCCCCTGGATCCGCCAGTGCCGCCACCGCCAGGCGAGCCTCAGCTACCAGGTACCCCTTTCGAGCCGTATCCGAGACCCCCCGCGCCTGGAACGGAGCGCCTGCGGGTCTGCGAGAACCCAGTGACTCTGCCGTCGCCGTATCCCGGGTTCCCTCCCGTGACGGACATGCCGCCAAACATAATAGCATCGGACGCTTGTGACATGGATTGCCTCCGAGCGCACGAGGAGTGCCATCGACGCCAGCAGCGATACATGCGCTGTTGCCGCATCGACTACGGTCTGCGGCTCATCCTGAGCGGAGGTCGCGCTATCCGGACGGATGAATGCGAGTGCTACATTCAGCACGTCGAGTGTCTCCTGTGGCACTGGAATCAAGGGCACTGCGCATCTGAGGGGACCGGCGTCCAAGACCAGCCGTGGACGAACATCAACTACTACTTCGACATGATGCATGAGTACTGCGATCCTCTGTTTGCACCGCCACCACCACCGCCACCGCCCCCTTCTTCCTGTCAAGGCGACGCGGACTGTGATGGCATCCCCGATTCGTCAGATCCCTCGCCGCTCCATCCAGGTATCTGAGGCTGCCACCGTGCCACGGTGTGCCTCAGACAGTGTGGTTGGTTTGGCTCGCCCGCACCCCTTACACGCCGTAGTACGGACCGTAAGGTCGCAGTCAGTTGGCGTTGTCACAGCCGTTGCGTGCGGAACGGGGGAGGAGAGAGCCACTCACGATACTGCTGCGACCAGCCCGTCAGTCAGCGTGTGCGCCGGCCGGTGCCGCAGTATCCTGCACCCGTTCTGATAGAATTGTGCTGCCAAGCAACGCCCACAGACGGTGGCAGGGCAACCGAGGTACTGTCATGAGCCACACGTCGAGTATGCTCGCGATGCTCTGTGTAGCCGCTCGCCCGAGAAGCGGAGTGCCGTGGCTGATCGCGGTGGTCGCGGCAGCGGGCATCATCGGCGCCCAGCTCTCGTTCCTCCTTAGGGATAGTGCCATCGCCGAGAGGGCGCAGGCGATGCGAGAGAAGCAGGCGCATGGGGGCATGTACATCGACGATTGGGTGCTGTACATTCAAGTACCCAATCGATCGTCACTCATCCGGCTGGGGCAGCCTCAGGACATGGTGCTCCGCGGAATTCGCTCCACCGGGACCGCTTCGGCCATCTCGAGGTCGGTTTCACCCTGTGGGCGGTTCGACCGCAGGACGGTACGCTTGGACAACGGTCATCCGGTCGTGTTTGCGTTCAGCGGAGGCAAGCTGGATGGCGTCGGCTGCGAACATAGCTCATCTCAGGCTCGGTTCGGGCTGACCCTTCGACGAATCGGGCGTTTTGCGCAAGCGCCGCCGCGTTGGGACAACGACGGCAAGGTCGCGAAGTGGCGTAAATCCTCAGGTCCGGAGATGGTGGTCCTTGACGTACTGGAGACACGCGAAGACGGTGGGATGGCCTGGGGGTTAGCCCTGGTCCGGTCCCAGGAGGCGTGGGAAGCAGTGCGTGGGGCGTTGCGCGAGACTGACCGCTCAGCAATCTTGCGACCCCGAAGACCCGTCGCCAATGAAGGGGATCCTCGGGAACGGGGTCACACCTACGCCCTTGACTTCTGGAAATCGGAGGCGCAAGTAGACGGGCACGAGAACGCGAACAGATGATGGCGGAACCGACGGAGACGACGAGGATGCAGGCCTGTCTGCCGCCGCACAGGCAGGCGGCTGAGCCAGTGAGAGTCAAGCGCGTAGGTGTGACCCCGTTCCCAACCGCTGTGCCGTATTCCGAAGGACGGGTCAGAGCGGGGGAGTCCCCGGACTGGACCGGTGAGGTGGTTCGCGTGAATCGTGAGTACATCGAGACTCGGGCGCTGACCAGGTTTGCGTTTCTTGAGCAACTGGACGGTCTGAAACGAGTCTTGACTCGGAAGCCGTGGACGACCACCATTGACTACCTCGGGCCAGAGACCGGGATAGAAGTCGCGCTCGATTGGCGAGACCGTACCGTGGACATGCTCCTCGTAAGACTCCAGCGCGGGCGGCTCCCGGAGGGCTACTATGTGTCCGAAGGTCGCAAGTGCCGGGTGTACCTGAGTGAGGCCCTAACGGAGCACTTTGGGTTGTCCAGAGCGGAGCTGCGCGCCATGGCACCGAAGGGGATGAAACGCCCCAAGCCGTCTGACGACGCGGAGACCGCGCACTTCGAGGAAGTGATGGTCCACTACGAGGGGATCCTCCGGCGGTTTGCGAGGCGACTCCTCGATGCCGGCACGAGCATCTTCGAATGAGTCGCCGTCACCGACGCCAACGGGAACACCACTTCCTTCGCGTATTCTTCGCGCTCTTGGCGGACCAGCGAGACCGACGCTGAGGCCGGCGTGACGGAGTTCGGCTACGACGAGGTCGGCAACCGCACCACCGTCACCAACCCGCGGGACAAGACGTGGACCTACGCCTACAACTGGCAAGGGCGAGTGAAGCAGCTCACCCAGCCGGGCAACCGGATCGAGAAGCACGCCTTCGACGCCACCGGCCGGGAACTCGCCAAGTACGACGGCAACGGCGCGACGATCAAGTACGAGCACGACAAGCTCGGTCGGCTGACGAAGAAGGACTATCCGACCGGGACGGACACGACGTTCGCCTACAACGCCGTCGGTCGGCGCACGAGCATGGCGGACAGCACGGGCACGACGACGTACGGCTATGATGACCTGGGTCGCGTCACCAGCGCCATCGCGCCCGTTGCCGGCGGGAAGACCGTCAGCTACACGTACACGGCAGTCGGCACCCGGGCCACCATGACCGACCCGGATGACGGCGAGACCACCTACACGTACAACAACGCCAACCGGCTGACGAGCCTGACGAACCCGTTGGACGAGACGACGGACTTCACCTACGACGCCCTTGGTCGCCTAACCCGCCAGGACAACGACAACGGCACGTACAGCACGTGGACGTTCGACGACGCGGGGCGCGCCTCGGCGGTGGCGACGAAGAAGTCGGATGACACGATGATCCTGAGCCTGAGCTACACCAGAGACAACGTGGGTAACCCGACCAGCGTCAGCGAAGCACTGCTTGACACCGATGACCAGACGACGCACAATGCCACGCTCACGTACACCTACGATGACCTGCATCGGCTGACCAGCGAGAAGCGCTCGTCTGCCGGGCAGACGCCCACGTCTCAGCCGATCTGGTACGAGTACACCATGGACGCGGCCGGCAACCGCACCCAGTTCGTGGAGAAGGACCAACAGGGCAACGTGGTCGGCACGACCAACGCCACCTACTCCGACGACAACCGGAAGTTGACCTACGGCAACACCAGCTACACCTGGGACGGCAACGGGAACCAGCTCACGAAGACGACGAACCAAGTGACCGTGACCATGGGCTGGAACTACGACAACAAGATGGTCTCGCTCACCGACGGCTCGACCCTGAGCTTCACGTATAACGGCGACGGGCTGCGGCAGAGCAAGACGGTGGACGGCACGACCACGCGGTTCGTGTACAGCGGCGTGCGGCTGGTGCAGGAGACCAACTCCGCCGGCACGACGCAGGCGACCTACACCCTCGCGCCTATGGGCGGCGACTGGGAGCCGCTCGTCTCGCACCGGAAGTCAGGCGCCAGCCGGTTCTATGCCTTCGACGCGCTGGGGACGACGCGGGCTCTCACCGATGGCAGCGAAGACGTGGCCGCGGTCTTCACCGACGACGCCTGGGGGAACGTGCTCAGCGCGTCGGACTCATCGGCGACGGCGCATCAGTACGTGGGGCGGTACGGGTACTACCTCGACGGGGCGAGCGGGCTGCAGTTGTTGACGCAGAGGTACTATGATGCGGCGGTGGGGAGGTTTGTGAGTGAGGATCCGGTGAGAGATGGCCAGGAGTGGTACGCCTACGCAGGCTGCAGGCCGCTCGCCCAGGTCGACCCACACGGCACTCAGGTGGGTCAGGTAACTACTGTGCTTGGCGGCGGAACGGCTGCTGGTGGGGCTGCTGGTGGCACGGTGCTCGTGTTCATTCCTGGAGTAGGAGAGGTTGTCATCGGTGTGGCAGTCGTGGTGGCAGGGGCCGCTATATTGGCAGACCTCGTGTGTCGCTCCTGCAGGCGGATGCATCCAACATGGATGCTGTGCCCAAGCATTCCCATCACCGACCCCGAGATCGCGGCCCTACTGACAGCCTGGGACGACACACGGTCCACTAGGTCAAGCCCTCGGCCCTTCGTGCAGCGCTGCAGGCAGGACCCAGGCGGTGCCACCAACTGCCCGGGCGGCGCACCGGGAGAACGATACTACTGTGACGTGGCCTTCTGGAACCGGTGGAACCAGGTGAACATGCGGACATACAGCGTGAACTGCTGCCGCTGCTGCCGAGGCCTGATCGGACCGTTGCAGGGAACCTCCTGCCTGGCCCTCCACCTCAGCGGCGGAGGCGGTCAGTGGCCGATCGAGTGAACACAGGTTCCCCAGGAACAGCGAGGGCACTGGAGCCAAGTGGATACTGCTGCCGACATAACCATCCGATGCAGCCTCGAAGGTGGTCCAGCCGACCTCACCTTCGAGTTCGGGCACACCGATGGTAGCCAGGTGACAACGCGGATAGTCGTGAGCCTGCCCGGCGGCTATGCCTCGCTGAACTGCTATCTCCTGGGCTATGACCTGAGCCGTTTCGCCGAGGACCTTTCCCGGCTGTATGAGACCCTCGACGGCCGCGCTGTTCTGACCTCGTTCGACGAGAACGTCCGCATCGTCGCCGAAGTAGCCGACCGAGCCCGGGGCCGCATAGCGCTCGGAGGCAAAGTGCGCCGCCTCGGCTGTTCGGCCGACACCGCGCACGAGTTCGATCCAGTCTTTGAAGTAGCCTTTGCCGGACTGACGACAGACCAGTCCTACCTCCCGCCGGTGCTGACAACACTGCGCCGATTTCTGGACTCCTCCGGGGTGATCCTCGGCAGTCCCTGGACGCCGGGATAACATCCCCGTGCGCGGCTCAGAGTGCCCGTGCGATGCAAGACGACTACGCCGATTGCGGGCGGCAAGTGCCCAAGCTACACTTGGCATGGGGTCGGTCGCCGAGCGAGCATGACCGACCCGGATGACGGCGAGACCACGTACACCTATAACGTCGGCAACCGGCTGACCAGCCTGACCAACCCGCTGGACGAGACCACGGACTTCACCTACGACACGCTGGGACGCTTGACCCGGCAGGACAACGAGAACGGCACGTACGGCACGTGGACGTTCGACGACGCGGGGCGCGCCTCGGCGGTGGCGACGAAGAAGTCGGACGACACGACGATCCTCAGCCTGAGCTACACGCGGGACAACGTCGGCAACCCGACCAGCGTCAGCGAGGCGCTGCTTGACACGGACGACCAGACCACGCACAATGCCACGCTCACGTATACCTACGACGACCTGCATCGGCTGACCAGCGAGAAGCGCACGACGTCTCAGCCGATCTGGTACGAGTACACCATGGACGCCGCCGGCAACCGCACCCAGTTCGTCGAGAAGGACCAGCAGGGGCAGGTGGTCGGCACGACCAACGCCACCTACTCCGACGACAACCGGCTGCTCACCTACGGCAACCTCGCCTACGACTGGGACGACAACGGCAACCTGACCAGCAAGACGGTCAACCAAGTCGAGACCACCTACGGCTGGGACTACGAGAACAAGCTGACGTCCCTGACCGACGGCTCGACCCTGAGCTTCACGTATAACGGCGACGGGCTGCGGCAGAGCAAGACGGTGGACGGCACGACGACGCGCTTCGTCTACTCTGGCTTGCGCCTGCTCCAGGAGACCAACTCCGGCGGGACGACGCAGGCGACGTACACCTTAGCGCCGATGGGCGGCGAGTGGGAACCGCTCGTCGCGCACCGGAAGTCAGGCGCCAGCCGGTTCTACGCCTTCGATGTGCTCGGCACGACGCGGGCGTTGACGGACGGCAGCGAAGACGTCGCCGCCGTCTTCACCGACGACGCCTGGGGGAACGTGCTCTCCGCCACCGACCCGTCGGCGACGCCGCACCAGTACGTCGGGCGATACGGCTACTACGCCAACGGCACCAGCGGGCTGATGCTGCTGACGCAGAGGTACTATGACGGTGCGGTGGGGAGGTTTGTGAGTGAGGATCCGGTGAGGTCGACCACGAACTGGACGTCATACGTCGGGGGGTGCCCTTGTGTCGGCATGGACCCTGCGGGACTGGAGCGCCAATGCCCGCACGGCGGCTGCGACAACTCTGGGGGGATGCTGGGTTCGCACATCATCGACGTGGGTGACGACGGAACGTGGCTGCCACACCTGCCTCCCGTGATCGAGGGGAAGGAGGTAGTTGCGGGAACCGCTGCCGTTGCCCTCTGCAATGCAACCACCGGCAGACCTTACGTGATCTACGACCAGTCCGCATACGACACGCTGAGGAGACAGATGCCAAGCGCTTGTGCTGACTACATCTACCGTTGCCTCATCGTGCATGAGCGGCGTCATGAGTCGCAGATAGCCAACTGCTGCGCGAGGTACAGCGAGTGCGTGGCAAAGGCAATGATGCTGGGATCGATGGCCAAGGCAGACGCCTGTCGGCAGGCATACAAGGCTTGGGAGGACAAGAATCGCAACCGGTTCGAGTGCGACGCCTACTACCGGGAGTTGGACTGCATTGCACGGCGCGAGAGATCATTGAACTGCGCGCAGTTCAACTTCCTGCAACTCCTTTCGCCCCGTTGTTGTGGTGGCCGCCGGATGAGGTGCGAGTGCTGTGCAGAGCTCCGGTTACGGCGCAACGATATCAGAGGGCGCGTTTTCCAGCGTTACGGTTGCCAGCCTCTGACCCCCCCACCGTTTGGCTGTCCCGACTTCTCTAGCATCTTCTGACCCGGGAGCGGAGGGTATTGGTAGCGTGCAACCGTGTGAGTTGTCAGGCAGCAAGATCCGATGGCTTCTGTCGGGAAGTTGGACCTGTGCCTTGCGGAACGCCATCCGCAACCGAGGGGTGGCGATGGGCCTGTTGAGCACTCCGCTAGTCGTGTGGTTTGCTCTGAAATGTGCCGAAGCGCACTTCTTCCCGTTGTCACGGCGCATTCAGCCTGAGACGGGTTTCGTGGACCCGCTTCATTCCTCCTACTTCTGGCTTTCCGCGATGCTTGAGAGTCCGTGGGTAGGGCGCATCGTGCCGTGGGTCCGCGTGGGTCTCCAAACCAGACCGCTGGCGGTCGTCCTGGCTTGCCTGTACGTGACGCCCCTTGTGATCTGTTTCGGTACCAGCCGAGTGCTCGGCGCCGCGGGCGAGGTTCTGTCGGCGCGTCAGAGAACTCTCGTCCTTGCCAGGCTGCTCATCACCGGTATGGGTGTTGTTCTCACCGGGGCTGCTTTGGTGGGTTGCGCCTCTCAGACCGATCCTCTGACGGGACGGTTGGGTCCGGCCTTGATTCCGCTTGAGTTGGCCGCGGCATATGCGATGTGTGGATGCATCTGGCTGTGTGCCCAGGGGCAACTGGTGGCTCTTGTGTGGTCGTACGGGGCCACATACGCTCTCATACTCGTGGCTTCGCTCTCGGCGCGGTGCTTCGCTCCTACCGGCTTCTTCCGCTTGATGGGTCTCTCTGCTGGCGGATCGCGGGGTGAGGCCGTTGCTCTGTGTACGGTTTACTCTGCGGTGTTCTGCGCAAGCACCGTCCTTGGAGCCTATGTCCTTAGTCGGTACCAGGAGCGCGCTCCCGAGGCCGAATGAAGGCGACACGGGAAGGACCGGGGTCGCCCACTACTACCGCGTCTTCGTCTACAACACCGGTGAGCAGTCCGCCGGCAGCA
>Ga0210042_1002723_pt1 | contig 13232 bp, 10 predicted proteins | sample CryGeymeta201518_FD_183982 | JGI IMG/M metagenome (GOLD analysis project Ga0210042, IMG submission 183982) | Groundwater microbial communities from Crystal Geyser aquifers in Utah, USA - Crystal Geyser metaG 2015-18 (SPAdes) (version 2) | ecosystem: Environmental > Aquatic > Deep subsurface >... | reverse complement strand
CTAGGGTAAACGCACGAAACTTTTTATACTGCTTTCAGTGTGTTTAAACACACTTTAACTATCAGAGTAAATTCAATTTGCAAAGTTAAAAACTAGCTTGATTTGCTTTAAACGAGTACATTTTTTTTTCGTGCGTTTACCCTATAACAGTACAAAAAAGCCTTATAAAATTTCTATAAAAGAAACTCTACAAGGCTTTAAATTTATTTATCAAAATCATAGAATTTCAAATTTACGTAATTTCTCGTAATTCGTAATTCCTAAATTTTAATTGAATTATGACCAAAGCTTGTAAACATAATCATTTTTCTCAATCATCATATCAGCAATTTCGTGGCGAAGTTCACGCTGATTGATTGGTTCATGCTTAGTGAAACGTTTGAGCCCCATCAAAAGAACACGCATTTCATCGCCTTTTACAAAACAAGAAATTGCTTCACGTCCTTTTTGCTCTAATTTGTTTACAGCTAATTGAAGATATAATTTAGCTAATTTTGCTTTTACTCCATCAACACTTTCTCCATGATAACGAACTAATTTTTCAGCACGCATAATAGAAGCCTCTGCTGCATACACTTCAATAATCATATCAGCAACTGCCATAAGCAAGATTTGCTCATCATTGAGTTTTGCGCCAAATGTTTGAGCAGCTTTTCCAGCTACCATCAAAACAGCTTTTTTCATACGAGCGATAAGCTCTTTTTCAGCTGCGAAAGGTTGAGTACGGTCGATATTTGCAGGTGCAGGCATCTGAAGAAGCTCTTTTCCTACTGCTTTTGCGTGAGAAAGAATATCCAATTCGCCTTTCATTGCACGACGTAAAATCATACCAACTAAAAGCATACGATTGATTTCGTTTGTACCTTCATAGATACGTGCAATACGTGCATCACGATACGCACGAGCCATAGGAGCATCTTCTGAGAAGCCCATACCACCATAAATCTGAACGCCTTCATCAACACAATAATCAAGCGTTTCGGAACCGTGTACTTTAGCAATCGCACATTCGATAGCAAATTCTTCTACACCTTTTAGTTTAGATTCGGCAGCATCTACACCAGACTGACGTAAATATGTAATACGGTCATCAATGTCTTGACCTGCTGCATAACATAATGATTCAGTCGCATAATTACGAGCCGTCATTTCTGCTAATTTGTATTTAATTGCGCCAAAAGAAGAAATAGGAGTGTTAAATTGCTTACGCTCATTAGAGTAACGAACTGAATAACGAATTACTTGACGACACCCATTAAGAACACCAGCTCCTAACTTAATACGACCAATATTCAAAATATTTACAGCAATTTTGAAACCATTGCCACGCTCAGAGAGCATGTTCTCAACAGGAACAACTGTATCATTAAAGAATACTTGACGAGTGGAAGAACCTTTAATACCTAATTTTTGCTCTTCTTCGTTCATCGTAATTCCGTTGTAAGTACGCTCTACGATAAAGGCAGTAAGATTTTTGTCGTCTTCGATACGAGCAAAAACAATCATCAAATCAGCGAAACCACCATTTGTTATCCACATTTTTTGTCCTGTGATAGAGTATGATTTTCCATCTGCTGACAAAACTGCTTTTGTTTTTCCAGAGTTTGCATCCGAACCTGCATCAGGCTCAGTCAAACAATATGATGCTTTCCACTCGCCACTAGCAAGTCTAGGAATGTATTTTTTCTTTTGTTCTTCATTACCATAATACAAAATTGGAAGCGTTCCAATTCCAGTATGCGCTCCATAAGCCGTTGAGAATGAACCTGCTGAACCCACAACATCGGCAATAAGCATAGTTGTATTAAAATCCATTCCAAGACCTCCCAAAGATTCAGGAACTCCAATTCCTAAGAGCCCTAGCTCACCAGCTTTATCCAAAAGAGAAGGCATAAGCTCAGGATCTGTCATTTTATCAATTTTTTCTGCGATAGGCGTAATTTCCATATCCACAAAATCGTCAGTAGCTTTCGCCATCATTTGCTGCTCTTCTGAAAATTCTTCAGGAATAAAAATATCTTCTGCTGATGTTTCTTTAATCAAAAACTCGCCACCTCTTAGGGCTTCTTTCAATGCTTCTTGTTCTGCTACGTTTGACATATATGTTTTTTGTTTGGGTAGTAAAAATTCCTCTATTTTGAAATAAACAGAACGAATTTTTAAAACAGTTTATAGTATATTATTTTTTGAGTATGAATCTGCATACAGTCTTTGTAATTCTTTGTTTCTAATTTATCTAAATCCAACTGTGTGTGAGTTTATTATAAACAGAACAGAAGTCAATTACTCTACCTTTTGTATGCTTGCATACCATTATCACAAATTTAATAAAATAAACGTATGCACGACGAATAATGTTAGGAAAAAATGAAAAAAAAATGACTTTTTTTTAAAAATTTATGAATTAATTCTGTTAAAGGCTTTTTTGAACGAATAAAACTATATTTGAATTACTTTTTTTGATAGAATAAAAGGACATTTTGTTAAATATTGCAATGACTTTAGGTCAGTTTGAAATTATCAAATTAGTAAAAAAATAGAATTTTGTGCATTTGTCTGAAACCTAAACAAACTAATTTCCTAACAAAAACTCACTTATCTAAAATATGGGGGCGAATCTCAAAATATCGTTTTTAGTAGGGAAAAGGCAAGCCATTTCCCTACAACTATAAAATTAATAAAGCGACATCTTGAGATGTACCCAAATATAGAACTCTCTCTTTGATGTATTGTTTGTTAGACTAAGTAGATGGACACCTGCCAAAGCAGCGAAGCTAATTTAAAATGGATAATAGATAATTACATAAAACATTGATTATCAAGTTATTACATTAAAAAATAAGATACATTAATTTTGTACGATTAAGTAGTCGTACAAAATTAATAATACATATAACTGATTAGCGAGTGATTTATATGATTTTTAAGATAAAATACAAGATAAATAAAATTACAATTACTAATTATTATTTTTTATACCCATTCAATTTTTATTGTATTTATCTTCATTTATCATATAGATCATAAAAATCATTTACCAATAAGTTCAAGTCGTTTTTATTTTGTCCAACTACTTACTTACTATTGATAACCACAACAGAAGTTGAATAAAATCATAAAAAATACTACCTTTACCTAGTTTAATAGTAATAATAGCTGCTCTTCTAGTTTCTGTTGGTCTTTTTGAAATAATCCAGTAAAATGTAAAAGTGGAAATATAAATTATGCGATCTATCTGCTTGATTAAAGGGGGGAGTAACAAGAGTTTTATTGGTATTACCTTCAGAATTATATATAACTATTTATAGGAATTCTGATGAGTGCAGAAAATACTATTGTTACGGCTATAAAAATGAGATTTTTGATGTAAAAAACAAAAAATCAAGATTCTTTTCTTTCTTTTACTATTTTTATATTTCACATAATGTACATTGTACGTTTTATCAGGTGTAGATACATATTCCGACTCAGATACTAATTCACTTTTTTTATTATAGGTTTTCCATACTCCTTCTCTACTATTATCATCATAATATCCTTTTGAAATGGTAGAATCTTCATTATCAATAATCCAGTAACCGATTCTTTTACAGACACGACTCTCATTGGTAATTTTACCATCTCGTATTTCAAAAGTTTCACAAGCCCCATAGCGCATAGTATTTGGTTGGTAGATAGTTGTATCTTCCCTATGAATTGTATCCTAACGTATCTCAATTCGAGTTGCTTCAAGAATAGTATCACTTTGATAAACCATGTATTTCTGTCCCATACATAGATACGAAATGCTATAAAAAAATAGTGTAACAAACGTGAATCTTGTCATAAATAAAATTGTTTTGCCTTGATAATACCATTACTAATAGAATAAATAAGTTAAAAAACTTTAACATAAGATATACTCAGAGCCTATAAAAAAGGATATAGAATTATAAAAAAATTCCATATCCTTTTGTTTTACTTTAAATCCAACAGACAGGGAAGTCTGTTATACGAAATAAAAAATTAATTCAAATACTTTGGTAAAGTAGCCTCAAACTCTTCTTTTGCATCATCTACTGAAAACCAAATGTTGCCATCTACTTGACATACTTTTTCAGCAACTACGCTTCCAAGATTTGAAAAATCTACATTATTAGTTGTGAGTAGTATTTCAAATTCTTCTTTCTTGTCTTTAGAAACCGAAACAACAACTCTACTCTGACTTTCTCCAAACCAAAAAGCATCTTTACGCACTTTATGAGAAGTAGTCTTGACAGAAAAACCTACATCTTTACTGGCTGCCATTGCAGATTCTGTAAGTGTTACGAAAAGGCCACCGTCCGAAACATCATGAGCAGAAACAATAAGTTTGTTTTTGATAAGTTCTAAAATCGTTTTTTGTAATCTTGATTCTTCTTCCAAATCGAGGAAAGGCGCAGGAGAGGCTTTATATTTATGATACGAATACAAATATTCTGACGAAGAAATATCATTTCTTGATGTTCCTAATTGATAAATAATATCGCCTTCATTTTTAAAATCTAATGTCATTTTGAGATTAATATCTTCTAAAAGACCCAGCATTCCGATTGTTGGCGTAGGAAAAACAGGCCCTTCATCAGAAGATTGATTATAAAAACTCACATTTCCACCTGTTACAGGCGTTTTGAAAACTTCACAGGCTGCTTTCATTCCTTTTATCGCTCCCACAAAATGCCAATATACTTCTGGAATATATGGATTTCCAAAATTCAAACAATTCGTAATCGCAACAGGCTCTCCACCACTACAAACAATATTTCTTGCAGCTTCCGAAACGGCAATCATCGTTCCTTTTTCTGGGTCTGCATTGACATAACGAGAATTACAATCTACAGAAATAACAATATTTTTATTTGTTCCTTTTACATTTACAATCGCTGCATCGGAAGGCTGATTGGTAGAAGTATTTGCCGTTCCGACCATAGAATCGTACTGTTCTGCAATCCAACGACGAGAAGCGATATTTGGATGACCTATCAAAAACTTAGCAATTTCTGGAAGTTTGTCGTCCTCTGGTTCTTCTATTTCATCAATTTGAAACTGTTGAAATTCGCTAAAATAAGCAGGTTCGGTATATTCTCTGTGATAAACTGGCGCACCACCTCCCAAAACCAAATCATCGGCAGGAACATCAGCTACTAACTCATCATTTACATAAAACTCTAATCGTTTTGAATCTGTAACTTCTCCAATTTGAGCGCAATTCAAATCCCATTTATCAAAAATGGCTTGTAATTCGGCTTCTTTTCCTTTCTTTATTACGATAAGCATTCTTTCTTGTGATTCTGAAAGCAAAATCTCAAAAGGCTTCATATTTTTTTGTCTTGTCGGAACTTTATCTAAATAGATTTTCATTCCGTGTTCTCCTTTAGCACTCATTTCGGAAGTCGAACAAGTAATTCCTGCTGCTCCCATGTCTTGAATTCCTATCAAATGACCTGTTGCAATAGCTTCTAAGGTTGCTTCTAAAAGCAATTTTTCTTGAAAAGGGTCGCCAACTTGTACGGCTGGAAGGTCTTTTATAGAATCATCTGAAATATCTTTTGATGCAAATGACGCTCCATGAATTCCGTCTTTTCCTGTGGCAGAACCTACAATATAAACTGGATTTCCTACGCCATACGAAATAGCAGAGGCAATTTTGTCCGTTTCTACAATTCCTGCTGAAAACGCATTGACTAAAGGATTTACATTATAACACTCATCAAAATAAACTTCTCCTCCAACAGTTGGAATACCAAAAGCATTCCCATAATCTCCAATTCCTTTTACTACACCACGAACGAGCCATCGTGTTTTTGGAGAACTAATTTTACCAAAACGAAGAGAATTGAGTTGAGCAATCGGACGTGCGCCCATCGTAAAAATATCTCTATTTATTCCTCCTACGCCTGTTGCTGCGCCTTGATAGGGTTCTAAAGCTGATGGATGATTATGCGATTCGATTTTGAAACTACACGCCAAACCATCTCCAATATCTACTAAACCTGCATTTTCTTCTCCTGCTTCGACGAGCATTCTATCTGATTTTTTGGGAAGTGTTTTGAGCCAAACAATAGAGTTTTTGTAAGAGCAATGTTCTGACCACATGATAGAAAAAATGCTTAGTTCGGTAAAATTGGGAATTCTGCCCAGTATTTCTTCTATTTTGGTAAATTCTTCTGCTGTAAGCCCTAGTTTTTGTGCTGTTTCGGTTGTCGTGATTTCCATAGTTTATTGTTAGGCAAATGAGTTAGACGAGTTGAAAAACAAATTAGTATCAGATTGCTATTACTTATTGAATATGCAAAAGTAACAATTTTTAGAGAGTTTGAATAACTGAATTTTAATCAATTTGGATTTTAGACCATCCTAATCAACAAAAAATCGTAATAAGTGATGTTCTGTCTATTTGTTATTTGAAATTTTTCAAAACAAGTTTAGCTCCTATGTGTTTTTACATTCACAAACTTTTCGTTTATTAAAAATACCCATTTTTATTGTATATTTGATTGAATTGTTATTATATTAATTGATTTTGATAAAAATTTCTAACTAACAAATCAATCTTCAGATACATTTTTTCTTATCTGTTTTCTTAAAATGGCGCTCCAATCATCTCTTCGTACACGTATTACAACTGGTTTAATTTTTCTATTAGGAATAATTGTTCTTATTAGTAGTGTGAGTGTTTTTTATTTGACAAAATTAGCAAGAGAGTCTGATAAATTACTCGAAGAGAATTATAGTTCTATTCTCTATATGCGAAAAGTTACAGATTCTTACCAAGAACTACCAGCTATTCAAATTAAATATTTATCAGGACTGGGGATAGATAAGGAGAGATATAGAGTCATAAAAAGGGATGTGATTCATTATATTGATTCCTTAAAAAGGAATTCTGACTATGAAAAAGAAAAAGAATATATAGATTCTTTGAATATAAATTTTATAAAATTTGTAAATAGATTTGACACAATACTAGAGGATACCTCTGTCGTAATTCCAAATATGTCTATTTATTTTAACACCCTTAGATATTACTATGTTCCTGTTAGAGATAATATAGACCAAATACGGCGCATCAATCAAAATGAGATTTTTGCACGAAATGAAATGATTCAACAAAATACAGAAGATGCTCTACTTTACATGGCTATTATTGGGGGAGTTTGTGTTTTGATTACAATAGGTTTTATTTTTTACTTTCCTGTTTATCTGACCAAGCCGTTGCACGAACTTTACTTAGCTCTTGAAGAGATGAGTAATAAAAATTACACAAAGCGTTTGCATGTTGGCTCTACTGATGAATTTGCTCGTTTGGCTACTTCTTTTAATAAAATGTCTAAAAAAATAGCTGAATTTGAAAGTGTAAATTTAGAAAAAATATTGATTGAAAAAAGGCGTACTGAAACAATTATCGAACACCTCCAAGATGGAATTATTGGTGTAAGCGCACAAAACAAAATCCTTTTTATCAATCAAGTAGCTGAAATTTTGCTTGATATGTCATCTGAAGAAGCAGTAGGTGTTTATATTCCTGACCTACTTGTCAATAATGATGTACTTTATCATGTAATGGTAGATGTGATGGATATAGAACAAGGACAATTAGTTGCCGAAAAAACAATTAAAATTCCTTCAGCAGACCGAGATTTGTTTTTTTCTAGACAAGTAATGAGCCTTCCCGAAACCGAAGAGCTTTCAGGGCTTATAGTCCTTCTCAAAAATGTAACAAAATTTACAGAAATGGACGCTGCCAAAACTCATTTTATAGCCACTATTTCTCATGAACTCAAAACGCCTTTAGCTGCAACACGACTTAGTTTGGGATTACTGAAAGACAAACGAATAGGACAACTCAATGAAGACCAAGCTGATTTGATTGGCGATATCGAACAAGCAACCGAACGTCTTTTTACACTTACGGGAGAAATTCTTCAATTATCTCAAATAGAGTCTGGAAAAATCAAAATAAATCTAAAACCTGTTGAAATAGATGATTTGATAAATTATAGTTTTCAAGCAGTCAAAGTATCTGCCGAGCAAAAATTCTTGACTGTGGAGGCTTATATTGCACCCAATTTACCTGTGTTTTTTGCTGATACAGATAAAATAAAATGGGTGATTATTAATTTTCTGACCAATGCTATACGTTATGCACCTCAAAAATCAGAGGTAAAATTGAGCATTTATGTTGAGAAAAATAGAGTTGTGTTTTCTGTAAGTGACAAGGGAAAAGGAATTAGTGAAATGTACCACCTAAAAATATTTGAGAAGTACTTTCAAGTTCCTGATTCAAATGGAGAAGTAAATAAAAAAGGTTCTGGCTTGGGACTTGCCATTTGTAGAGAGTTTATAGAAGCTCATAAAGGCGATATTTGGGTAGAAAGTAAAGTAGATAAAGGAAGTACTTTTTTCTTTAGTCTGCCACTAGATACATAAAAAAACAGCTATTGAATGAGTTCGAAATTACTTATTCCAAATAATATAATGCAATTCTGTTTCAAAACTTCTTTTATTGGGTTAGTATCTAATAAAAGTTTTATATAATTTTGGACTGCAATAAAAACGTTTATGCTCTTATATTCGTTATTATCTTTTAATCTCTATTGTATTATCAAATTTATTAAACTCAACTTTAGCTATGGCATTGCATTATAAAATAGACCAAATTGATAAGCAGATTTTGGAAATTCTCCAAGAAAACGCCAAAATTACAAATGCTCAACTTTCTAAGGACATCAACCTTTCGCCTGCACCTACTTTAGAACGTGTCAAAAAACTAGAACACGCTGGTTATATTAAAAGCTATCATGCTCGTCTTGATGCTCAAAAACTAGGCTTGGGAGTAGCTACTTTTGTTAGTGTAAAACTAAACAAACACAATAAAGCTAGTAATGAAAATTTTGTAAAACAAGTAAGAGAAATTAATGAGATTGTTGAATGTCATTACGTTACGGGTTCTAGTGATTATGTTTTGAAAGTAGTTTCTAAAGATATTGATTCGTATCAAAGTCTGATAATGAACAAAATCAGTGAAATTTCAGAAGTAGATAACATGCAAACCATGGTAATTCTTAATACTATAAAAGATAGCGATTCTCTTCCTATTCCAGAAGCGACACCAGCATTGATAAAAAATATAGATAATAATTAAGAAAATCTATTTCCGTTTTATTCAACAAAGTAAAACAACTGACAGAATAGTAATAAAAACAACAATGTCATGATTTGGTGCTGTTAGGTTTATAGCTTACTAAATACTATATTAAGAGGTATTTGCTAACATCTAGTACCTAATTTTGGAGTAAATTTTGTATTTTTGCTTGACCTTTGAAAGTCTTGAGAAGGTGAAAACACAATCCGTTTTATTAAAATTTGCTACTTTATTATATCAATAATTTATTTCTATTCTGTCATGCATATAGACCTTACCAACTCTGATAAAAAAGTAAAACTTTGCCGACAAGGTTTTTTATTCTTGCGCAAAAAAGGAATCCATGAAGGCTGGAGGTTACACTCGGCTGGTTATGCTGTACTTCAACAAATGAAGTTTGGCAAAATTCAGACACTTTATATGCACAAAATTTTGGCAGATAATTTTGTCAAAAAGCAAGATACTGACAAAAGGCTCTTTGTACGTATGCTAGATTCTAATAAACTAAATTGTCAAATCGGAAATTTAGAGTGGGCAACCATGTCAGAACTTCGTCGTCATCAAACCAATCATACCCCAAATAATTACAGAGGAGTTTCGAAGGATGGCAAAAAATATAGAGCCATTATCTATGACCAAGGCGAACGGATTTATTTAGGCGTTTTTGATACACCCGAACTTGCAGCCGTCGCCTATAATCAAGAATCTTTGAAACGTTTTGGAGTTACCGAAAGTCTTAATGAACTTCCAAGTCCTTTGGATATGAGTCCTCCTCCTACAAGAAATGAAGCTCCAAATGCAAGAGGAAGTAAATAACAGGCTGGTTATTAGCCCTTTCTAGTCTAATAAGACCCTATTTTGGTCTAATTTATTTAGAAATCTTACTTTGTAGCTATCTAAGTAGTCTTGATAGAATTTACCGTTAATCCATTCTCCATCAAGAGTAGCGTCCCATTGCTCGTAAAATTTAATAGCTGGTGTATTCCAATCCAAAACTTGCCAAGTCATCATATTGGTATTTTGGCGTTTGGCCTCCAAAATAGTCGCTTCAAAAAGAAGTTTGCCTATTCCTTCGCCTCTATATACTTCATTCACTAAGAAATCTTCTAGGTAAAGACAACGTCCTTTCCATGTCGAATAACGAATATAAAAAAGCGAAAAACCGATAATCGTATCGCCTTGTTCTGCCACGATTGCACCATAAGCAGGGTTTTCGCCAAATCCATCAATCGCCATGCGTTCAGGAGTTGTAGTTACTTCGTGTTCTGCCTTTTCATAAATGGCAAGTTCGACAATCAAATCAAAAATTTGAGGAACATCTTTTTCAGTAGCTCTACGTATTGTTGTTTTTTTCATAATTTAGAATAAATAATAAGCGTTTGTCTATTTTAGTATGTAAATTTGCCAAGATAAATATAGTAAAGCAAAAATATAGGAATAATTTTACAATATGAGTGACATTTTTCAAATTCTGTAAATTGATCAATTTTTGATAAAATAATAGTTTGCTTTTTTCCATAAAGTAGGGTTTGCAAACCCTACTTTATGGAAAAAAGACATTTATACAGAATAAAATTTGGCAAAGATTTGCCTTTTTTTAAATGTCACTCATGTTGATTTTATTTCTCTCCATCTATTTTCAATCTTTTGTAGCAACATGTCTGACCTTTCAAACTCTTCTAACACATTAATTACTCCTTTACAAATCTCAATCGTAATTCCTCTTTTTAATGAAGACGAATCACTTCCTCCTTTACACGATTGGATTGTAAAAGTAATGAAAGAAAATAATTTTTCGTATGAAATTATCTTTGTAAATGATGGAAGTACAGATAATTCATGGAAGGTAATTGAAGAACTTGCAAATAAAAATGAAAATGTAAAGGCGATTTGTTTTTCAAGAAATTATGGAAAATCAGCAGCTTTAGATGCAGGATTTAAAATCGTAGAAGGAGAAGTTATTGTTACAATGGATGCAGATTTACAAGATAGTCCAGATGAAATTCCAGAATTATATGATTTAATCAAAAATCAAAACTTTGATTTGATTTCAGGTTGGAAGAAAAAACGCCATGACCCACTTTCCAAAACGCTTCCTACCAAACTTTTCAATGCTGCCACTCGTGCTTTTTCAGGAATAAAGCTAAATGATTTTAATTGTGGATTGAAAGCCTATAAAGTGGAAGTAGTCAGAACGCTAAATGTTTATGGAGAAATGCACCGTTATTTACCTGTTTTGGCAAAATGGAATGGCTTTACAAAAATAGGAGAAAAAGTAGTCGAACACCGAGCAAGACAATTTGGAAGTACAAAATTTGGCTTAGAACGCTTCACAAACGGACTTTTAGATTTACTTTCTGTTACTTTTATAACACGTTTCAAGAAAAAACCAATGCACTTTTTTGGTACACTTGGTTTGCTTTCTTTTTTCATGGGATTTGGAATTGCTTTTTGGCTTCTTTTAGAAAAATTACTTGGTATTCATTCTCGTGAACCCATTGATGCACCTCTTTTTTATATCTCTCTGATTGCTATCGTTATCGGAACTCAGCTTTTTTTAGCTGGTTTTATTGCCGAAATGATAGTCATTCATTCGAATGAAAGAAATGATTATATTATTTCGAAAGAATTATAAAGGAGATAATTTACTTTATAAACTTATCCAAATTTAGTTTATCTTTATATTTTTCCATTAATTCTTTTCCATATTTTTCAGCAAGTTGTGTTCCTGTTTGTTTGGCAAAATTGGTTATCATAGGCAAAGCAAGTGTCCACAACATCGAACCCAAACCTTTCTGTTTTTTGGTAGCTACTAAAGCTCCCTCGTTTCCTTGTTGCACATATACAATTTGAGGCTCTTGATTTTTAGGCTTTTTACGTTTTTTCTTTCTAAACATTCCAAAAACAAAACTAACTACTTTAATGCCCACAAAAGCAGACGCACCACCAATAAGTGCCAATTTTGCTACTTTAGTTGTTTCGTCTTTTGTATCTACAAATTGATTTTTAAGTCTTAACTTTTGACCTTGTTGAGCTTTTAAAAGGTCTTCCTTATGTGCTTTAAATGATTTTTCCATGATAATGTTTAAAAGTAAAGATGATAAATTACTATTGGTAACTAGATTAGTTTTGTAATAAAAATTAGCTGATTTTAGTTTGTATCCACATTATTTTCGTCTTTACCTTCTTCATTTTGTGTTTGTAAATTAGGGTTTGATGGAGTTAAAGTTTGTTTTTCTATATTTTTTTGACTGGTTTTAGCTATTTTTTCTTGCTCTTCTTTCAATCTTTGGATTTTCTTTTCTGGATAGGTTAGTTCGTCCACACTTGTCAATTCCAAAGGCGTTCCTTTTATCCCTTCACTAACATTTTCCTCTACCTTTTTCTGAATAAAAGGCTGTAAAGCAGCAAAAATAAGAGCGAGTGTACTATAAAAAAGTGTCAGAATAAAAAAGCCAGTCCAATAACGAGAATTAAAAAACCATTCACTAAGTCCAAAACCGATCACTAAATTGCCAAAAATAAAAATACAAAGTCCCAAAAAAGCAAATACAGCACCTTTAATAACTCCAAAAATTGCTTTTGAAGAGCCTTCCACAATAGAAGTCTTGATAATTTCCGTTTGTAAATCAATATATATTTTTACTTCTTTGGTCAAAGCATCTATACCGAAATATTTCTTAATTTGTTCTATAATTTGTTGTTTGTCCACGAGGTGTAAAAATTTCAGTTGAAAAAATGGAATCTTTAATTAAAGGCTAAAAATAACAATTTTTGAAGGTTTATCAATAATTATTTCAAAAACTCTCCTTTTTTGAAAAAGTTTGAGCTATTTGAGATTTTATCATTGCTAGATAACTTCTCACAAAAAACAATAAATTTCTAAGTAGTTAGACAGAAATAATAATGTATTTAAGTTTTAATAAGGCTACATAAAGTTATTTGATAATGTAGTTAGCTGTGGTGATTCGTAAAATCTGTAAAATCCGTGTTCCAATTATCTGTTACATTAATTATGTCTTATTACTAGGACTTTCGCAAATATGTTTTACAACAAAATATAGTTTTG
>Ga0210042_1002721_pt1 | contig 13234 bp, 10 predicted proteins | sample CryGeymeta201518_FD_183982 | JGI IMG/M metagenome (GOLD analysis project Ga0210042, IMG submission 183982) | Groundwater microbial communities from Crystal Geyser aquifers in Utah, USA - Crystal Geyser metaG 2015-18 (SPAdes) (version 2) | ecosystem: Environmental > Aquatic > Deep subsurface >... | reverse complement strand
AGCGCATCGATGCAGCTTTTTTTGCCAATGCCTGCGCCAGCGCGGTCACAGCCCGAGCCCGCTTTGACATCCGCAGCAATGCCATGCGGCTGGTGCACGGCGAGTCCGACGGCCTGCCGGGCTTGATTGTTGACCGTTATGGCGACACGCTGGTGGCGCAGTTCACCTCAAGCGGCGTGGAGCGCTGGAAAGATGTCATTGCCGATGCGCTGTTGGCGGCCACCGGCTTGAGCAAAATTTACGAGCGCAGTGACGTCAGCAGCCGAGCTCTGGAAGGCCTGCCCGAGGCCACCGGCTGGCTGCGCGGCCAGGGCGAGGTGGAACTGACGCTGCAGGAACACGACTGGCAATTGGCGGTGAATATCGCCGAAGGCCACAAAACCGGCTTTTACCTGGACCAGCGCGACAGCCGCAAGCGTTTTTCTGACTACGCGCGTCGCCTCAAGTTTGAGCGTGTGCTCAATTGCTATTGCTATACCGGCGGTTTCACGGTGGCGGCGCTCACCGGTGGCGCAGCCCATGTCACGTCGATTGATTCGTCTGGCCCGGCGCTGGAAATGGCGGCGGCGAATGTGGCCATAAACGGTTTTTCGGCCGACCGTGCCAGCTTCATGGATGCCGACGTCAATGCCTCCTTGCGTCAGTTCATCGATCAGGGACGCACTTTTGACGCCATTGTGCTCGACCCGCCCAAATTCGCCCCCACTGTGGCCCATGCCGAGCGCGCCGCGCGTGCTTACAAGGACATCAACCGGCTGGCCTTCAAGCTGCTGGAACCCGGTGGCGTGCTGTTTACCTACAGTTGCTCGGGCGGCATCAGCGCCGACCTGTTTCACAAGATCGTCGCTTCTGCGGGGTGTGATGCCGGTGTCGATGGCTACATCCATGAGCGCATGGGCGGCGCGCCAGACCACCCCATGACGGTCAATTTCCCCGAAGGCGAATACCTTAAGGGATTGGTGGTGATGCGTAAGTGAGTTTCAGCCCGGGGTCGTTACACTCGCACCCTTTCGGCATGCCTTGATATGAGCCTTATTCCCGCCACCATCCTCACCGGTTTTCTTGGTTCCGGCAAAACCACGCTGCTCAAGCGCGTGCTCTCAGAAGCCCACGGCCAGAAGATCGCCATCATCGAAAACGAGTTCGGCGAAGAAAACATCGACAACGACATCCTGGTGACTGACTCCAAGGAGCAGATCATCCAGATGAGCAATGGCTGTATTTGCTGCACCATCCGCGAAGACCTGCGCGAGGCGCTGCAACTGCTGGCCGCCAAAAAACGCCAGGGCTTGCTCGATTTTGACCGCGTGGTGATCGAAACCACCGGCGTGGCCGACCCCGGCCCGGTGGCACAAACGTTTTTCATGGACGACGAGATTGCCGAGAGCTATCTGCTCGATTCCATCTTGACGCTGGTCGATGCCAAGCACGCCAACCAGCAACTCGACGACCGCCAGGAAGCGCGCCGCCAAGTGGGTTTTGCCGATCAAATTTTCATCAGCAAGACCGATCTGGTGTCTGCTGAAGAAACCGCCGATCTGATGCACCGCCTCAAGCACATGAACCCGCGCGCGCCGCAAAAAGCGGTGCATTTTGGTGAGGTGGCCTTGAGCGACGTCTTTGATCTGCGCGGCTTCAATCTCAACAGCAAGCTCGACATCGATCCGGATTTCCTCAAGGAAGACGAGCACGCGGGGCATGATCATGATCATGACCACCACGACCATGAACACGGCGAGCATTGCGACCACCCCTCGCACCAGCACGGCCACCATCATGCCCATGAAGACGATGTGAAAAGTTTTGTGTTTCGCTCCGACCGGGCTTTTGACCCCGCCAAGCTGGAAGACTTTTTAGGTGCGGTTGTCAACATTTATGGCCCGCGCATGTTGCGCTACAAAGGCGTGTTATTCATGCATGGCACCGACCGCAAGGTGATTTTTCAGGGCGTGCACCAGCTCATGGGTAGCGACCTCGGGCCCGCCTGGGCGCCGGGTGAAACACCCTGTAGCAAAATGGTTTTCATCGGAATTGACCTGCCCAAAGACATATTCCTGCAGGGCATGGAGCAAAGTTTGTTTTGAGTTGATTGTTAACCTTGGCCAGGAGATTCGATGTTTGTCTCGATTTTGCAACTGATGGGCTTTGCCCCTGCGAAGCCTGTACACTCGCCCGCCGACGCCAAGCCCGTGCATGAGCTTGCCCGCAAGCCCCATCAGCCAAGTTCTGTTGACAAGGTGGCAAATCTGGCCACCGCGCAGAATGTTCAGGATAAAACCGCCAGGAGACCTTCCGTGAAAGCACAAGCTGCCGAACCAACAACGACTGCCAAGACAGCCGTGTCGCCCGCCAAACCAGTCAAGCCGGGCAAGCCTGCCAAGGCATTAGCTCATGCCAAGCCGGTGGCGCCGACCAAGACCAAAGCTGGCCCAGAGCCTGTCAGCAAACCCGTCCCATCCTCTCCCAAGAAAAAGCCTTTAGACGTGACTATCAAAACCCCCGCATCCCCCAAGACTGCCGTTCCCGCAGCCACTAAACCGGCGGTCAAAGCGGTGGCCAAACCAGCGGCGCCAGCGACCCAGATGACACCCTCCGGCGTGCCTGTGCGCACCGGACGGCCCTCCTCGCGACTCGCCCAATTGACGGTGCCTTCCATGGCCCAGACGGTGGCTTCCACGGCGGCCAAGTCCAGCTTCACTCAGATCACCCCTGTGACGCCCATCGTTTCGCCACTGGCCTCGTCGTTCAAAAAAGACAAAAAGCTGGCCAACAACTGGAAAACCAAGCCGGTCGACGCCTTGATCGATGCCGAGGTGATGGCCATGCCCGATGATGTCTATATGAACGAGACGCAATTGGCGTTCTTCCGGCTGAAATTGGTCACTCTGAAAAACGACATACTCAGCAACGCGGGCGAAACCACCGAACATCTGCGCGAAGACACGGTGGTCGTGCCCGATCCGGCCGACCGCGCCACTATCGAGGAAGAACACGCCCTCGAGTTGCGCACCCGAGACCGTGAGCGCAAGCTTCTGAAGAAAATTGAGCAGTCGATTGCGCGCATCGACGCCGGCGACTATGGCTATTGCGATGAGACCGGTGAGGCCATTGGCGTGGGTCGTCTGCTGGCCCGGCCGACAGCCACGCTGTCGCTGGAAGCGCAGCAGCGCCGCGAACTCAAGCAAAAAATGTTTGGCGACTGAGATGGTTTGACGCCACCAGGCGTCAATTTGAAGCGTATGGCAACACTCTCCACCCGATCAGGACTACTTTCCAAGTTTGCCAAGTTCGTTCGTCATCCCAATGTCGATTGGCACGACCTGGACAATGTTGGGCGTGGGCCCGATGCTGTGCCAGAGCCTGCGCTGGCGCAAAACCGCCAAGCGCTCAAGGACATGATCGAGCGCAAGCGCCATGAAGACGCCATCCGCAAACATGAATTTGACCAGTTGCGCCAATTGCGGCGTGATGCACCGGTCGCCAAAACCGAGAGCAACGACGAGTCTTCGCTGATGGACAGTGCCACGGACGCCTCCGTTCGCGAGGATCGGACCCTGACGATTCGGAAAATTGATGAAATTGAAGCGCAAATGTCCAAACAGTGGTGGAAAGCGCAAGGCCAGCCCACCCAGCACGCTGTTGTGCTCCCTCTGGCGGCTGAGGTTGCCGACCCCGTGGCGGAAAGAACAGATAGTTTTTTTGACCCGACCCAACTCATCAGCAACCTGATCGATTTTGACGATATACCCACCCAGCTCGAGCAGACGCCTGCTGCGCCGTCGAGTTTGCACGACGAGGCAAGTGTTTTCGCAACTGGCTGGCAGTCGCAGCCGATCGATAACAAAGGTTTCGAGTCGTCCAAATTGTTTGCCTCCGAGCTTGGTGACAACCTGGCGGACCCCGACCTTGAAGAAGCCGCCGTGCGTTTTGCCAACGGCGATGAGGCGGGTGCCGAAGCCGTTTTATTGAGCGCGCTGCGGGCCCAGCCGACGCTTGGCGCTGTGGCCCAGACCCAGGCTGAAGCCCTGTTCGACCTCTACCGCAGCTTGGGGCAGCAAGCCAACTTTGAACGAGAGGCGCTGAATTACGCGCGCCAATTCGGCTGTTCGGCGCCGACCTGGCAGCGCCCGGCGGGCGTGCATGGCAGCTTGCAGCCGGACGCGCCCACCGTGGTTATATGGCGCAGTCCGGCGCAACTTGACGCCCAGGCGCTGTCCCCGCTTCCCAGCCGGTTGCCGCAGGGCAACAGCCTGGCGCTGGATTGGTCTGCGCTGGCGCAGATCACCGAGCCGGCGGCCCGTGACCTGGCTGCCTTGATGGCTGCCTGGAGCGAGCAGGACGGCGCCTTGTATTTTTCGGGCGAGCAGGTGCTGGACAATTTATTGCGTTCCGCCACACCCAGGGGCGGGCATCAAACGCCGACATTTTGGTGGGCCTTGCGCCTGGATTTGCTGCGCATTTTGCAATGGCAGGATGATTTCGACATGGCGGCGTTCGACTATTGCCTCACCTTTGAGGCCGCGCCCGAGCCCTGGCGCCCGGCTCGTTGTGAGCTGCTCCCGTCGGCTCCGTCTGCCGAGCCTGAAGAAGCGGCGTTGTCAGAATTGTGGCCGCAAAACGATGATCCGTTGCAAGCCGCGCCGCCAAGCGGCCCAATGCACCTGGCTCTGGCAGGTGAATTGCTGGACGGTGCCACTTCGGCGCTGGCTCCATTGAATGAGGCCAGTCAGCAGTCCAGCGCGCTGTCTGGCGCGTTGACCATCAGCTGCAGCGATCTGATCCGGGTTGATTTTTCTGCCGCTGGCAGCATTCTGAATTGGGCGGCCCAAGCCCAGGCGCTGGGCCACCAGCTTGAATTCACCGATGTCCCGCCACTGATTGCCTCATTTTTCAATCTGGTTGGTATCAATCAGCACGCGCACGTGATCACACGGACGCATTAGTTACTCGTTACGACAGGAAAATCAATGGAGCAATTTCACGGCACCACCATCATCAGCGTGCGCCGCCAAACGCCCGAGGGCATGCAGGTCGCCATTGGCGGCGACGGCCAGGTGACGCTGGGCAATATCGTCGTCAAGGGCACGGCGCGCAAGGTGCGCAAGCTCTACCACGGCAAGGTGCTGGCCGGTTTTGCCGGCGCCACCGCCGACGCCTTTACGCTGTTCGAGCGCTTCGAGGCCAAGCTTGAAAAGCACCAGGGCCACCTGGTGCGCGCCGCCATTGAACTCACCAAGGACTGGCGCACCGACCGCGTGCTGCGCCGTCTGGAAGCCATGCTGGCGGTGGCCGACCTGGAGGCCTCCTTGATCATCACCGGCAACGGCGATGTGCTCGAGCCCGAGAACGGCATTGTCGCCATCGGCTCAGGTGGCGCCTACGCCCAGGCTGCGGCCATCGCCTTGCTCAACCATACCGACCTGTCGGCCACCGACATGGTCAAAAAATCGCTGGAAATTGCCGGTGAGATTTGCATCTACACCAACATGAACCATACGATAGAGACATTGTGAAACTTTGCGGGACAGACCAAGATTTGCGTAGCAAATTTGCTCTGTCCTCAACTGACTAGGTTATGTCCTCAACTAATTAAATATGTCCTCTTTAACCCCCCAACAAATCGTCGCCGAGCTCGACAACCACATCGTCGGCCAGCAGCAGGCCAAGCGCGCCGTGGCCATTGCCTTGCGCAACCGCTGGCGCCGCCAGCAGGTCGGGCTCGACTTGCGCGCCGAGATCACGCCCAAAAATATCCTGATGATCGGCCCCACGGGCGTCGGCAAGACCGAGATTGCGCGCCGTCTGGCGCGCCTGGCCGATGCCCCGTTCATCAAGGTCGAGGCCACCAAGTTCACCGAAGTCGGTTATGTCGGCAAGGACGTCGATGCCATCATCCGCGACCTGGCCGACATTGCGGTCAAGCAAACGCGCCAGGCCGAGACCAAAAAAGTGCGCGAGCGCGCCCAGGACGCTGCCGAAGATCGCCTGCTCGACATCCTGATTCCGATGCCCAAGCAGGAATTTGGCGTGGTGCAGAATAACGAGCCCGAAAGTACCGCGCGTCAGACCTTTCGCAAGAAGCTGCGCGAGGGTCAACTCGATGACCGCGACGTCGAGCTGGACCTGGCACAAAACACGCCACAGCTCGAGATCATGGGCCCGGCTGGCATGGAGGAAATGACCGAGCAGTTGCGCGGCATGTTTGGCCAGCTCAACCAGAACAAAACGCAAAAGCGCAAGCTCAAAATTGCCGAAGCGCTCAAGCTGCTGGTCGAAGAAGAAGCCGGCAAGCTGGTCAACGAGGATGAGATCAAAACCCAGGCACTGCAAATGCTGGAGCAAAACGGCATTGTCTTCATTGACGAAATCGACAAAGTGACCTCGCGCGCCGAGGGCAGTGGTGCTGAAGTCTCGCGCCAGGGCGTGCAGCGCGACCTGCTGCCGCTGGTGGAAGGCACCACGGTGTCGACCAAATACGGCATGGTCAAGACCGACCACATTTTGTTCATTGCCTCGGGCGCGTTTCACCTGAGCAAGCCCAGTGACCTGATTCCCGAATTGCAGGGGCGCTTTCCAATCCGGGTTGAGTTGCAGTCGCTCTCGGTTGAAGACTTTGTGGCGATCTTGACGCAAACCACCGCCTCGTTGGTCAAGCAGTACCAGGCCTTGCTGGCCACCGAGCAGGTGACGATTGCGTTTTCAGACGCCGGCATTGGGCGGCTGGCGCAGATTGCCTTTGATGTTAACGAGCGTACTGAAAACATTGGCGCGCGCCGTCTGTCCACGGTGATGGAGCGCTTGCTCGACGAGGTCAGCTTCGACGCCGCCAACCTGACCGGCCAGACCATCCAGATTGATGCGGCTTATGTCGATGCCCGCCTGGCCGAACTCAGCCAGAACGAGGATTTGAGCAGGTATATTCTCTAGACATTGCGGGTCAGACCACTCGCGCAGCGACGTGCTCTGACCCCAACTGATCGTGGCTGTCTGTGCGGGTCAGACCACTCGCGCAGCGACGTGCTCTGACCCCAACTGATCGTGGCTGTCTGGCTGTTTGGCTGTTTGGCTGTTTGAAGTGTCGCCCAGACCACCTTCCATCAACAACCCCGTCATTGCGAACGCAGTGAAGCCATCCAGGACTTCTGCACGCATGGACTGGCGCGCTACGCTCGCAGTGACGAAGTCTCTGTTGGTGGCCCCAACACTTCATCGAAGTTTTGCGCTGTCCCAACACACCTGGTCCTAACGCATCACATTCACTTAGAGTGCTAAGTGCTTCATTTAGAACGATTTTTGTCTGAATTTAGTCTTTAAATCGCTTCTAAGTCTTTGATTTCATTGTCAAAAATTTGTTGCAAAGAGGTTTGCAGACCTTGTTTTTGCTGATACAGTGCAAAAAAGTGCAATTTAGTGGTGAATTGTGCTTTTCTTCCACCACATCCCAGTCCATTCTGAAAATCAAAGGTCAGCAATCGTGTTTCAAGGGGCTTCCTCATTAAGTCTTGACGCAAAGGGTCGGCTTTCAGTGCCAACCCGGCATCGCGACGTTTTGAGCGCCACCGCAGCTGGCCAACTCACCATTACCAAGCATCCGCACGGCTGTCTGATGATTTTCCCGCGCCCTGAGTGGGAAAAATTTCGTGAACGCATTGCCGCGTTGCCGATGTCGGCGCAGTGGTGGAAACGCATCTTTCTGGGCAACGCCATGGACGTCGAGATCGACGCCACCGGGCGCGTGCTGGTTTCGCCCGAGCTGCGCGCGGCGGCGGGCATCAGCAAAGAGTCGGTGTTGCTTGGCATGGGCAGCTTTTTTGAGTTGTGGGACAAAGCCACCTACGACGCCCAGGAAGCCAAAGCCATGCAAGGCGACATGCCCGATGTTTTCAAGGACTTCTCTTTCTGAAGGCCGGCGGTGGAAACTTTATGGACTCATACCACGGTGTTATTGAGCGAAGCAGTCGATGCTTTGCTGGGTGCACCTGAAGCTGATGGGCAGGCTGAAGAACCTGCCAAAGCGCCCGTTTATGTGGATGCCACCTTTGGCCGCGGCGGCCACAGCCGCCTGATCCTGTCGCGGCTACCTGCCAACGCTCGCCTGATCGCGTTCGACAAGGATACCGAGGCGTTGGCCGAGGCGGCCAAAATTCATGATGCGCGCTTTTCCATTCGGCACCAGGGCTTCAGCCAGTTGGATGAATTGCCGGCCGCCAGCGTGGCGGGCGTGTTGCTTGACCTGGGCATCAGTTCACCGCAGGTGGACAACCCGGCGCGCGGTTTCAGTTTCAGGTCCGATGGGCCGCTCGACATGCGCATGGACACCACGCGGGGTAGCAGCGTGGCCGAGTGGTTGGCAGAGGCTGATGTTGACAAAATTACGGAGGTCATACGTGACTATGGCGAAGAGCGGTTTGCTGGGCCCATTGCAAAGGCGATTGTTGCGCGCCGACAGGCTCGGGGCGCTATTTCAACCACCACTGAACTGGCCAGAATCGTGGCTGACACGGTCAAAACCCGCGAGCCGGGCAAGGACCCTGCAACGCGCACATTTCAGGCTTTTCGGATTTTCATCAATGCCGAGCTTGAAGAGCTACAACAGGCGCTAGCGGCTGCGCTCAAGGTGCTGCAGCCCGGCGGGCGCCTGGTGGTGATCAGTTTCCACTCGCTGGAAGACCGCATCGTCAAGCAATTTTTGGTCAAACATTCGCGCGAGGTGTTTGACCGCCGAGTCCCATTTGCGGCGCCGCAAGTGATGCAGTTCAAGGTGATCTCGCGCGTCAAGCCCGGCGCTGCCGAGGTGGTGGCCAACCCGCGCGCACGCAGCGCCATCATGCGGGTGGCCGAGCGCCTGGGCGCTGCCGCTGAGGAGCCTCACGCATGACCCGGCTCAATCTGGTTCTGCTGCTGGGTTTGATACTCAGCGCCCTGTATTTGGTCAATGTGCAATACCAGTCGCGCCGACTTTATTCCGAGTTTGATCGGGCGCAGTCGCAGGCGCACCGGCTGGCGGCGGAAAACGAAGCCCTGCAGGTTGAAAAACGGGCCCAGGCCACCTCGGCACGGGTCGCGGCACTGGCCAAGTCGAAGTTGCAGATGCGCGCTGCCACGCCCGCAGTCACGACCTATGTCACCTATGCCCACGGTGCTGTTGCACCAGCGGTCACTTCGGTCGGTGCAATCAGTTCGCCCAGCGCGGCCAGTGGAGGCTCGCCATGAGCCGAGGCATCACTTACACATCAAGCCCCTTGCTGGCCAGCCCAACGCCAGTGTGGCGCAGCAAGTTCATTGTGGCCGTTATCGCGCTGTGTTTTGCCGGCCTGATCGGGCGCGCGGTTTATATCCAGGTGATCGAGAACGAGTTTTTTCAGAAGCAGGGTGAGGTGCGCTTTGCCCGTACTCTGGCGCTGCCGGCCAGCCGCGGCCGCATTCTGGACCGCAACGGCGTGGTGCTGGCGTCGAGCATTCCGGTGCCCAGCATCTGGGCCATTCCGGAAGATGTACCGCGCTCGCCCGAGGCGCTTAAAAAGCTGGCCAAACTGCTCGATATGCCGCTCGCCACCCTGAATAAAAAGCTCGAAGACGAAGATAAAACCTTTGTCTGGCTCAAGCGTCAGGTCGATGCGTCGGTGGGCAAAGACATCGCCGCGCTGGGCCTCAAAGGCATTTACCAGCGCAAGGAGTACAAGCGCCAGTACCCTGAGGGCGAGGCCTCCGCGCACGTGGTGGGTTTCACCAACGTCGAGGACCAGGGCCAGGAGGGCATGGAGCTGGCCTTCAACAAAGAGCTCGGTGGGCGTAACGGATCACGGCGCGTCATCAAGGACCGCATGGGCCGGGTGGTGGAGGACGTGCGCGAGCAAATCGCGCCGGTCGATGGCCGTGACCTGCAACTCAGCATCGACAGCAAGGTGCAGTTTTTTGCCTACCAGACGCTCAAGGAGGCGGTGCTGCTGCACAAGGCCCAGGCCGGTAGCGTGGTCGTACTCGACGTGCACACCGGCGAGGTGCTGGCGCTGGCCAACTACCCCAGCTTTGTGCCCGACAAACGCCGCAACCTGAGCGGCGCGCAGCTGCGCAACCGGGCCCTGACCGACACCTTTGAGCCCGGCTCGACCATGAAACCCTTTGTGATTGCCGAGGCGCTGAACCTGGGGCAGATAACGCCCCAGACCTCGATTCAAACTGCTCCCGGGCGCATGAGGATTGGCAACGCCACCATCAGCGATTCGCACGCCCATGGCATTCTGAGCGTGAACGAAGTAATCCAGAAGTCGAGCAATGTCGGCACCGTCAAGATTGCCATGCAAATGTCGGCCAAGAAAATGTGGGAGATGTACCAGCAAGTCGGTTTTGGTCAAAAGCCGGTGCTGCCGTTTCCGGGCGCGGTGAGCGGTCGCCTGCGCCCCTACAAGAGCTGGCGTCCGATTGAGCAGGCCACCATGAGCTATGGCTATGGCCTGTCGGTGAGCTTGTTCCAGTTGGCCCACGCCTACACCATCTTCGGCCGCGAAGGCGACCTGGTGCCGGTGACCATGTTCAAAATGGACGAGCCCGCCATTGGCGTGCCGGTGATCGACGCGCGCCACGCCCTTGCCGTGCGCCACATGCTGCATTTGGTGACGCTTCCCGGTGGCACGGCGCAAAAAGCGCAGGCCATGGGCTACTCGGTGGGTGGCAAGACTGGCACCGCGCGCAAGGTTGAGGGCAAGGGCTACGCCAGCAAGAAATACCGCGGCGTCTTTGCCGGCCTGGCACCCATCGACGCGCCGCGTATTGCCGTGGCGGTGATGATCGACGAGCCCAGTGGCGGCAAGTATTACGGCGGCGATACGGCCGCCCCAGTGTTCAGCCAGACCGTGCAGCAGACGCTCAGGGTGCTCGGTGTTGAACCCGACATGTCAGTGGTGCCTCAGGTCATCACCGATGCGGTGGAAGAGAGCTTTTGATGCTGCAACGCCTCACGTCCCCGCAACAAGCCGCAGCCTGGCTGCGCGCGCGCGTCACCGGCACACTGCGCACCGACAGCCGCTTGCTGCAGCCCGGTGATGGCTTGCTGGCCTGGCCTGGTGCGGCGGTAGATGCCCGCGCCCATGTGGTCGACGCTCTGGCTGCGGGCGCGCAAGCCTGTTTGGTTGAGCATGACGGCGTGCAGGCTTTCGGCCTCGATGATGCCCGGATCGCCACTTACCCGGGTTTGAAAGCGGCCAGCGGTCTGGTGGCCGACGCCTGGTTTGGCGCGCCGAGCGAACGTCTGGCGGTGCTGGCCGTGACCGGCACCAACGGCAAGACTTCGACCGCCTGGTGGCTGGCGCAGACGCTGTCGAATCTGAATCCGGAAATTGCCAAACCTGTGCTCTGTGGTGTGATCGGTACCTTGGGCGTCGGGGTACCGCCGCGCCTGGTGAGCACTGGTCTGACCACGCCCGACCCGGTGGCGCTGCAGGCCGCTCTGGCTGACTTTGTCAAACAGGGCTTGCGCGCCTGTGCCATCGAGGCGTCATCGATCGGCATCGAGGAACAGCGCCTGGCCGGCACACGTATCCACACTGCCGTGCTGACCAACGTCACGCAAGACCATCTCGATTACCACGGCGATATGGACCGCTACTGGCAGGCCAAGGCCAGCCTGTTTGCCTGGCCCGACTTGCGCGCGGCGGTGATCAATGTTGACGACCCTTATGGCGCCGAACTTGCCGTGCAGCTGGACGGTGGTTTGGCCGCTGGCGCGATCGACGTCTGGACACTGTCGATCACCCCGGGTGCCGCCAACCCCGCCCGCCTGCAGGCGCAAGACATCCGTTATGAAACTCAGGGCGTGGCGTTCGACGTGGTCGAGGGCCCGCAAAAGCTGCGCTTGAGCACGCAACTCATCGGCGCTTTCAATGTGAGCAATGTGCTGGGCGTCATCGCCACCTTGCGCACGCTGGGCATTTCCCTCGAAGCTGCAGTTCAGTCCTGCGCGCATTTGTCGCCGGTGCCGGGGCGCATGGAATGCGTCACCGCACCGGGCCGGCCGCTGGTGGCTGTTGATTACGCCCACACGCCCGATGCGCTGGCCAAGGCGCTCGACGCCCTGCGGCCATTGGTGCAGGCGCGCGGCGGCAAGCTATGGTGCGTGTTTGGCTGTGGTGGTAGCCGCGACAGCAGCAAGCGCCCGCTGATGGGCGCCATCGCCGGTGCGCACGCCGACCGTGTGGTGGTCACCAGCGACAACCCGCGCGCCGAGGCCATGGACGCCATCATCAGCCAGATACTGCTCGGCCTGACCGGCGTGGCCGACGTGCAGGTAGAGCCTGACCGGGCCTGCGCCATTGCGCAAACACTTGCGCAAGCCGCCGCGACTGACGTGGTGCTGCTGGCCGGCAAGGGCCATGAGGACTATCAGGAAATTGCCGGCCAGCGCCTGCCTTTTTCAGACCTGGCGCAAGTGCAAACGGCTTTTACACCCTTGACCGCTTCGGCGCCATGGAAACCCGCATGAGTGCCATGATGAACTTGCAACAAGTTGCTGCTTGGCTGGCTCCGGCCCAGTTGGTGACTGGCGCACTGGTGCCGGCCGCTGTGGTGATTCAACGCGTGCACACCGACACGCGCACGCTGGCGCCGGGCGACCTGTTCTTGGCGCTGCGCGGCGAGCGCTTTGACGGCAACGACTTTCTGGCCGAGGCGCGAGCCCGGGGCGCAGTGGCGGCCATTTGCCAAGCCGACGGCGCGGCTGAACAACTGCGTCAGGCGGGCTTGCCGGGTCTGGTGGTGCTTGATGCCAAACAGGCCTTGGCGCAACTGGCCACGCATTGGCGCAAGCAGTTCAAGCTGCCACTGATTGCAGTGACCGGCTCCAACGGCAAGACCACGGTGACACAGATGATCGCCAGCATCCTGCGCGCCTGGCAGCCGCAGGCCTATCTGGCCACGCAAGGGAATCTGAACAACGACATCGGCGTACCGCTGACCGTGCTGGGCTTGCGCGCGCATCACAAGATGGCGGTGGTCGAGCTCGGCATGAACCATCCTGGCGAAATTGCCGCGCTGGCCGCCATCGCCCAACCCACCGTGGCGCTGGTCAATAACGCCCAGCGCGAGCATCTCGAATTCATGCAAACCGTCGAAGCTGTGGCGCAGGAAAACGGCGCGGTGATCGACGCGCTGCCCAAAGACGGCGTGGCTGTGTTCCCGCTCGATGACGCTTACAGCGCGCTGTGGGCTGACAAGGCGGGTGCGCGTGCGCGGCTGTGCT
>Ga0210042_1002713_pt1 | contig 13258 bp, 7 predicted proteins | sample CryGeymeta201518_FD_183982 | JGI IMG/M metagenome (GOLD analysis project Ga0210042, IMG submission 183982) | Groundwater microbial communities from Crystal Geyser aquifers in Utah, USA - Crystal Geyser metaG 2015-18 (SPAdes) (version 2) | ecosystem: Environmental > Aquatic > Deep subsurface >... | reverse complement strand
GCACTACACAAGTTGCCTACATGGTTTGGTCCACCGGTTTCATCGAGCATCAGGTTCCAGTCGATCCAACCCACTGTCCAGCGGTTCAGGTCGTTGATGATGTTGTGGGCGTAACGCTCGCCTAAGTCCCACGAGCCTGTGTGTGGACCACCTTCCTGGCAACCTTCGGTGAACAACAACTGCTTGTCCGGCCAGGCGTCGTGGGTGAGTTGCACTTGCTCAAAGTGAGGTTCACCGTACCAATGAAATCCAGCACCCCACACGTACTTCGCGGCATCGGGGTCCGAATACACCACACTGGCTCGCTCTACCAAATGATCCCGGTTGTGATCCCAGATCACGATCTTGATGTGTCCCAAACCAGCCGTTGTCAAGGCTGGCCCCAGGTGGTCGCGCACAAAGTCACGCTCTTCTTCGGCGCTGTAAATGCAGGAATCCCAGCGCTGGGTAGCTGCTGGCTCGTTTTGCACGGACACCGCCCACACTGGCACCCCTTCGGCTGCGTAGGCTTGAATGAATCGCACAAAGCATTGCGCCCAGGCCTGGCGAAACTGCGGTAACAAAAAGCCGCCATTGTTCATCTGCCCATTACTTTTCATCCAGGCAGGTGGACTCCAGGGCGACACCAGCAGCTTGATGGGCTGCTTGGCCACGCGCTGCGCTGCTTTGATGAAGGGCAGCAGCGCCTGCTTGTCACGCTCAATATTGAACCCAGCCAAATCCACATCGCCTGGTGTTTCCACATGGGCATAGTTGCCCAGCGAAAAGTCGCAGCTGTTCATGTGAACCCGGCACAGGCTGTAGCCGTGGCCTTGCTCGCTGTCGAAGTAGTTCTTCAGAACTTCTTCTTGACGAACTGCACTCAGCTTTTGCCAAGTGACGGCGGCCGCTTCTGTAAAAGCACCGCCGAAACCTTCAAGTGCTTGGAAACGCTGACGGATACTGACGACCAAAGGAGGCAGACCCCGGTTTCCCTTTTGGCCTTCTTCGTTTAACTCACTTTTGGCGAATCTAAAAGACCCGCCTTGTGCGGTAACAAAGCAGTGAATCTTGGGAAGCATATCTACCGAGTGATCAAGCGACCCATCAATCTATCAAATGTGGACAAGAGACCGCCGTTCAGGCAGTCTCCTGACGATTACTGTGTCCAAATAATGCCATCCACGTAGATTGAATTCTGGAAATTCGACCCGCTCGGCTTTCCGGTGTAGCTGTATCGATCGGCAATCACGAACGGATTGAGCACCATACTAAAGTCAAGCTTTGGATTCGCGGCCAAAAATGCCTGTAAGGGAATCGACACTTGATGCCAGCTGTTGTCATTCACGTATCCGTAACTACCACTGGCTATCTGCAAGTACGCTTCCTGAGCCTCACCTCGGACGGTATCGGTGGACAGTCCAATTTCAAGCTTTCCAGGGTAATCTGTTTTGATCCAGAAATTGACTTTTCCTGATGCGGCATACGAAGCCAAATTGACGCTCTGGTAAGGCGTTTGTGGATAGAACAACACACCCCATCCGAAATCAAGAGTTGCAGGCCGGATGACGTTCATGCCCACCGAACCGTCGTACTTGGCCGCGGTCGAGCCAACATCGCCATAGCCAGCAGCACCATTGCTGAAGCCGCCCACGCCATAGCCAGTTGCCTGAGTTATCCCTGCCGCATCGGAGTAAACAGCGAACTGGGTTGATCCAAAGGCGGCATTTGGCACAGGCGCAACAAACGCATTCACATTCGAATCAGCGCAGCTGACCCCTGCTTCTGGGGTGTATGTCGTAGAGAGCGCCTGAACAACACAACGTGCCTGCCGGTTGACGTTAAACAAGCCCCATTTGTCGTCCCCACCCTTCCAAGGTTCATCAAAGGCCTCAAAATAGAAAACGTTCGATGGGCCTGATCCGACACGGCCTTCAGCGCGCCATGTTTCCAAGCGAGAGAAGTACATCTTTTGATTGACAGGGCTGGTGCGGAAGCGCAAGCCATTGACGTCTTCGGCATTCCAGCCGGTCTCGCCAATCACAATCGGTACGTTTCTCAGGCCCTTGCGGTCCAGGCTGTCTCGCACCATTTGATACTGCGCGCGCGTTGCCACCATCGCGGCATTCATCATGGCCGTCGCTCTGGCGGTCTTGTCACCGCCAACGACTGCTACACCTTCTTGACGCCAATCCCAAAAGTACGGACTATCCGGGAATTTGGTATCAATCTCCGTGTAGGTGTGAATCGACGCAAAGTCGATCAGGTCTGAAATACGCTTGGGTATCTCGGCATAAAACACAAAGTTGTCATCTGTCGTCACGGGTTGCGTCACCTTGGGACGCACATAACTGATGTAAGCAGCCATGTCCTCGGGGTCAATGGGCACCGGTGACCAGCTCACCATGGTCTCGTTACCCACACTCACTGCCAGAACGATGTCTTTGTAATCGGTCGCCAGCTTGATCAAGCGATCAAGTTCGGCCTGGTTTGCAGCCTTGATGCTCTCGACGACCGGTGGGTTGTACACGTACTTGTAGCTGTTGACGTAGGCACCCAAATGCACTTTGATGTCGAGACCCTTGTTCTTGATGACCTCCAGCGTCAATTTGGCCACTTTGTCAGAGCTGTCAAACAAACGAATGAGCCTGAAATTACCGGCAACCAGCAAATTCAAATCCTGTTCGACGTGAGCCTCTGTGGGAATTTCAGTGTCGCGATTACCCGTGCGAAACGGCGAATAGCTAACGGCCTTGCGTGCCAAATATTCTGTGGGTAACGCACGGAGGTTAGTGGTGGCCACAGCACTTTGCGGTGCATCCACAGTCACCGTACCACCACCGCCACATGCCACCAGCAATGCTGTGGCAGTTAGCGCCAACGCCGCACGCGCAAGCCTAGCTACGAAAGCAGTCAGAGATGTTTCTTGATTGAATTTCATGGTAAATCCTTGGGGCTATCGAGCTTAAAACGTGTACACGGCGCCAACGCCAATCCAGTTGCCGTCCCGCGTAACCCGTGAGTCGATGTTCTCAATGGAAGCATTCGATGGCAACGACAGCGGTGATAAGCCCTGCTTGTCGTAATGCAAAACGCCACCAGACACATAGAACTCGAGACCACGTTTGTACTCGTAACTGACGCGCGCGGTATTCACCAAAACTGAATTGCTTTGGCCTCGTTCGCTTGGGTTGTCGGTGCTGGCGCGCCCCAGATGAGCCATGCCCGTACTAAACGACCATTTGTCCATGCGGTAACGAACGCCGACTGACCAATCCGTCGATGTGGCAGGATAGCCAGGGTTCGCAACCCCATTGAGCGTACCCCCCCAGTCCACGTTCCACATGTTGTTCCACTGTGCCGGTGGTGTACTGTCAATGATGGCGGCATAAGCGCCGCTCCAGCGATTGCGTCGAAGCGCGCCAGACAATTCAATCTGCGGACTGTATTGATAAATGGCCTGAATCATCACCACACTTTGACCCGACTCACCAACCTTGCTATCGGCTGCTTCCTGATAACCAACTGCTTTGAACGGTGCAAGACCCCAAGCAACCGGCCCACCGTTGCGCGTATCCTGGTAAGTCGCATCCAAAGACAAGGGCCCCTTACCGTAGTGCGCCCAAAGCTCAATAAACCGAGGCTTGTGAATTTTGAAAGCGGTATCACCGCGGTCATACGTGGCTTCCAACACCAAATCGCCATCAGCGACGTCAAAAACGCGAGACGTGTAACGCAGTGCCTGGGTCAACATGCGGTAGCCCGCACCGCTGGCAGCCCAGGCAGATGACAGACTCAGATTGGTTGCATAAGGGTAATCGGCCAGATTCCAGGTTCGCGATGTCATATGGCCAATCGCCAGGCGGCCGTAGTCCTCATGACTGACGGCTACGTTTTGTTCATAAACAAAGCCGGGTACATCCGGTGATCCGTCGCGCCAGCGTTGGCTGTACATGGCATTGAGTTTGTAGCCTTTACCCAAGTCATATTTGAAACCGAAATACGGTTGGACCTGCGTAAAAGTCACATCTCGGCGGCCCAATGGCCGACCAGGCACCACATCGTCAGCCCATACGCGCTGGCGGTCTGTCTCCGGACTGAACTGACATCCACCCGAAAGGCATTGGTTGTTCACGTAGGTCAGCGAAACCTCGGCAAACCCGGTAATGCTGAACATGCCGTCGGGCCCAAACTCCAGCGCTTGACTGGCAGTCGGCAAAGCCAATGAAGCCAACATCAAACCGGTCCGTATCCAGACCGAGGACACCGCTTCGACCCTCTTGAAATCTTGCCCTGCCGCAGCAGGCCGACTGCTTAAATTGATATTCATAAATTGAGCTCGGTAAAAATGATGAAAGCGCTTTCAGCAGTGTATAGACCGACTCCTGCGCACGTCAATCACTCTTTCCTCCGTGTTTTCCCTAGTTTGGTTAAAAAAGCCTTTCCATAGAACCGAAAGCGTAGGGGTAAACCATCAGGGGTAAACGCGAAGTGTTATTTGAAAGCGCTTTCAGTATCATGTGACTATCAACATTTACTGAACTCAAAGGAGCCAATAATGCGATTTATAAGAAGCATCTGCCTGGCCGTGGTGCTGGTGACTGGCGCACTCGCAAGCGCCGTGGCCCAACCAGTCAAAATGGGTGCAGGAGCCTACCTTCTGAGTCCCAAAGAGGGCGACAAGGCACCACCGGTTGCACCGTACCGCTCTGAGGCGATGCTCAAGCTCCCCGCACCCACCAATCAGTGGTATTCAACGCTGATCTTCAACCCCAAGCCCGAGGCGCTGTTTGCCCACCCGCTGACAGTCCGGACCACACCCGCTGGCCTGGAGCTGGCCCTGCCCACCAAGCAGGTAGTACCGACTGAATTCAAGACGACCGAGATTCATTACCCGCACCGCGACGCACTAGTGATCTCGCCGGTGGCTTTTGAGCCCGGCCCGGCCAAACTGGCTAAGGCGACTGATTGGGCGGTTGACATTGCCATGGACCGCGGCGCCGACCTGATGCAGGTAACCGTGGCGCACGGCAGCCCTTACGCGCAAATCACACTGTCGCGCGGCGATGTGCGCGTCAAGCTGCCATCGGCCGGCGAGCGATTTGCCCCTGAGGCGGATGCCCGTGTGCTCGCCCTTCGCATTGGTGGCAAGCCTTATGCACTGTTCGGTCCCACTGGTGTGCGCTGGGAACAGGTCTCGCCTACCGAATGGGTGGGTCGCCTGCCTGCGGGCAAGGGCTACCTGTCGGCAGCGGCCTTGCCAGATGACCGCCTGGAGAACCTGCAACTGCTCACCCGTCACGCCTATGCGTTCCTGCTAGACACGCATGTGGATTGGCGCTTCGACCCCGCCACCAGCAAGGTCCAGACCACCTTTACCACCAAGACCCGCGTGATGGAAGGTGCCGACAATGGACCGCTGCTGGGGTTGTATCCGCACCAGTGGTTCAACAATACATCGGTTGCAGACAAACTGGGTCCGGCTTATGACAGCATTCGCGGCAAGATCCGCTTGCTGGCGGCCAGCCAGTTCAAGGTCGAACGTACTTATCAGGGCGTGCTGCCGTACTGGCCTGGCATCAAGGAGGATGCAGGCGCAACTGAGGTGAACGACCTGCTGAAGAAAGACTTTCGCAAACGCCGCGAACTCATCCCTGGGCAAGAAAACAAAGACAACTGGCGCACCAGCGCGTACTGGCAGGGCAAGGGGCTCACGCGCGCAACCCAGCTGGCAGCAATAGCTGAGCAGCAGGGTGATAACGACAAGCGAGACCAATTGCTGGCACTTGCCCGTGATCGGATGGAATGGTGGTTTGGCGGCACTGGGCGCAGCTATTTCCATTACAGCAAGGCTCTGGGGACGATGGTCACCTACCCTGATGAGTTCTTTGCTGCCGCCGAGATGAATGACCACCACTTTCACTACGGCTACTGGATCCGTGCAGCGGCAGAGCTCACCATGCGCGACCCATCCTGGGGAGCCAAGGATAAATGGGGTGGCATGGTGGACCTGCTGGTGAAAGATATTGCCAATGGGCAACGCGGCGCTACAGACTTTCCATTCCTGCGGCCCTTTGACCCCTATTCCGGCTTTTCAATGGCATCGGGCGTTGGCCTGTACGACTTTGGCAATGGCCAGGAATCCACTTCAGAAGCCATCAACGCCTGGGCCAGCATCATTCTGTGGGGCGAAGTCACCGGTAATCGTGAACTGCGTGACCTAGGCATCTACCTCTACACCACCGAAATCGATGCGGTGAGCCACTACTGGTTTGATGTTCACAAGCAGGTGTTCCCGCCCGAGTACAAAAACATGGAAGCCAGTTGGGTGTTTGGCGGTCGCTACGCGCACAAGACCTGGTGGACCGACGAGCCGCGCCAGACCAAGGGCATCAACCTGCTGCCCATCACCACGTTCTCAACCTACCTTGGGCAAGACCCGGATTACGTCAAACGCAATGTGGCCGCGTTGAAGCCTGAGACTGACACCTATAACTCCATCGGCAAATTCCCGACCAACCCGCCGCCAAAAGACGTCTGGCAAGACATTTTTGCCAAATACCTCGCATTGGCCGACCCCGCAGCCGCTTTGGACCAATGGGACCGGTTCGGCAGTGTGGAAGCAGGCGACACCCGCACCCATACATTGCACTGGATGCAGAGCTTGCAGGCCATGGGCACGCCAGATTTCAGCGTCACCGCCGACACCACGCTCTACAGCGTGTTCAAGCGCCCCGATGGTCGCAAGACTTATCTGGCGTACAACGCTGGCAAAGCGCCCATCAACGTCAAGTTCAGTGACGGCAAGACTTTGACCGTTGCCCCAGGGACGCTCGGCCGCCTGTGATGCGCCGCGCCACCGCCACCGCAACTGCCGGCCTATTGCTCGTGTCTGCGTTGGTGGGCTGCGGTGGGGGTGGCTCATCGGATCCCGTGCCAGTGGTGTCGGCGCCTGCAACACCTGCAACACCCGCGGCCCCCTCACCGCCCGCGCCAGTCTCTCCCGCCATCCCCGCAGTGGCAACGCTGGCGGAATTTACCCGGCTGGTTTGGTCTGATGAATTCAGCGTGGACGGCTTGCCCGATGCAAGCAAATGGGGTTACGACACTGATCGCAACAAGCTTGGCTGGTACAACAACGAACTGCAGTACTACGCTGCCAATCGCCTTGAAAACGCCTTGGTGCTGGGGGGCAACCTGATCATTACCGCACGCAAAGAAAGCCTGGCCACCGCTGCCGACTACGGCAACCAGGCCTACACCTCGGCCCGCATGGTCAGCCGCGGCAAGGCGAGTTGGACGTATGGCTTTTTTGAAGTGCGCGCCAAGCTCCCTTGTAGCTGGGGAACCTGGCCGGCCATTTGGATGCTTGGCACTGGCGGGGTGTGGCCCGACGATGGCGAAATTGACCTGATGGAGCAGCGCGGCGGCAGCGCTGCCGACAAAACCGTGGTGCTGGGCACCATCCACACGCGGGCCTACAACTACTTCAATGGCTTCCTGGGTGCAGGACAGGGCTCCAGCAAATCCGTACCCGATGCCTGCACTAATTTTCATAGCTACCAACTTATATGGGACGGGGGCAAGGTGGCAATTGGCGTCGATGGCGTTACTTACTTCACCTACACCAAACCAACGCCTTTTGATAGCAACACTTGGCCGTTTGACAACCCGCAGTACCTGATTCTCAACCTGGCCATGGGCGGCGATTTAGGCGGTGCCGTGCCGATTGGGTTTGTTTCTGACCAGATGGTGGTGGACTATGTCCGGGTTTACCAGCTATAAACAGCATGAACTTTGCAGCGGTTGCGCCTGCAACATTTGGTTGGAAGATGCCAGTTAGTTAGGGGAAGCCCTAATCCAAAACCAAGGGAAAGCCCTAGTGCCAAGCGCATCAAATTTATCTACATTACGTGAAAGCGCTTTCATGAATGCGCTTTCTGTTTCGGCGTATTCACACCATCCCACCTGTCAGGAGACCCTGCAATGAAGCAAATTGGAAAGTATTTCACCGCCTTGGCGAGCGCCGTGGCCACGGCCACGCTGTTGAGTGCGTGCGGTGGTGGCGATGCGGGTGCCCCGTTTTCGCCAACTGCGTCGACTGGCTATGCCGTAGATGGCTACCTAGAAGGTTCTTCAATCAAGTGCGATGCGTCCGGTGTCGTTGTCAAGACCGATTCAGCCGGTTTCTTCCGGTTTCCAGAGGGATGTGATTCCACTTTGACGTTAACGGGCGGTACCAACGTAGACACCAAGCTGTCCTTCACAGGCACGCTCAGGGCCCCCGCCGGTTCCAAGATGGTGACACCGCTCACCACCCTGTTGGCGGGTGGCATGACCCAAAGCCAGGTGAACGCTTCGCTTGGTCTGCCTGCGGATACAGACTTGACCAATACCGACCCTGCTTTGACTTCAGCCGGTACGCTGGTCAACCCGGATTTGTTCAAGAAGACGCTTGCGGTGCAGCAGTTTGCGCAGAAACTAACGGAGGCTTTCGCGGGCTTGGCTGCCAGTGGTGGCGATGCGGCGAAGCCGGCAATTTACAGTGAGGTGGCTGTTGCCATGGCGCAGGCGCTTGCCGCAAACCCAGCATTTGTCTCTGGCGGCACGATTTCGGAGTCCGTCGCCGTGGCAGTGAGCAAAGCGGTTATTGAGCGCGTGAAGGCCTCAACGACCTTGCCAGCGGCAGTCATTCAGGGCGTGTCCGGGTTGAACTCCGACACATTCGCGCAAGTTGTGGCAGGGGCACTGAAGTTTCAGGGCGACGCCATACTGAGTGCGGCCAACAGTTCAGTGACGAGCACAACAAAGACGCAGCAGCTAAACACCACCATCACGACCTTCATCCAAACCAACCAAGCAGGAATGACTGGTGTGCCGAGCGATGCAACGGCTGCGCTGGGCGGTCAACTAACTCAAGCATTGACTGGAACTCCCAGCACCGGAAATGCGACCAATTTGGTGGCCAATGGCGACTTTTCCAATGGTGCAACAGGCTGGAGCGGCAATGCGGCCAATGTCCTCACGGAGGGTGGCAACAGCTTCAACTTCGCGGATGTGGCTACCGCAGGCGAGCCTTTCGCCGTCAATCTCTCGTATGTTTTGAACATACCCAATTCAGGCGTTGGCTACAAATTGCGTTTCAAGGCCTCGTCAAACCGCGCCAGAACAATGCTTGCTGGTATCGGTCTCAATCAAGATCCATGGACCAACGTGACCCAGCCAGTCAATCTCACCACCACACAACAGACTTTTGAGTTGAGTTTGACCTCCAACTTTGCCAGTTCGACCAGTCGCGTGATTTTCGATATGGGCGCTGACACGGGTCAAGTTGTGATTGATGATGTGGAATTGGTGTTGGATACACCGACCGCACCTGCAGGCGGCCCCACCGCTGCAGCGTCCGTGCCGACTGCTTCGGCTGCCAATGTGAAATCGATTTTCAGCGACTCCTATAGCAACGTGGCCGTTGATGAATGGGGTCCAGATTGGGGGGCAGCTTCAGCTCGCATCACCGACGGCGTGATTGCAGGCAACAACTACAAAACCATCGATATGTCGGCAGCTGGTAAAGAGTTTGCTGGTATCTCATTTGTTAGCAGCAAGTTCGATGCGACGGCCTACACGACTTTCAATTTAGATTACTGGATTGATACACCTCTTCCAGCGGGGCAGGTTATCAACATCAAATTATCCAACCACGATGGAAGCGGTGAAACCAGCGCCATTCAGTATTTGGTCAATCCTGTTACTGGAGGTAGTTGGCAGCGACTTTCAATTCCATTGTCTTCCTTCACCGTCGCAGGAGGAGGCAGCGCTAGCAGGAACAACATCGCACAAATCATCATCACTGCGGCAAGAGCCGACACGGGACAGCCTGTCAAGGTTTACTTTGACAATATGTACTTCAGTCAAGCCGATACAACGCCTCCTCCACCTGCCGCCAACAATTTGGTGGCCAATGGCGACTTTTCCAATGGTGCAACAGGCTGGAGCGGCAATGCGGCCAATGTCCTCACGGAGGGTGGCAACAGCTTCAACTTCGCGGATGTGGCTACCGCAGGCGAGCCTTTCGCCGTCAATCTCTCGTATGTTTTGAACATACCCAATTCAGGCGTTGGCTACAAATTGCGTTTCAAGGCCTCGTCAAACCGCGCCAGAACAATGCTTGCTGGTATCGGTCTCAATCAAGATCCATGGACCAACGTGACCCAGCCAGTCAATCTCACCACCACACAACAGACTTTTGAGTTGAGTTTGACCTCCAACTTTGCCAGTTCGACCAGTCGCGTGATTTTCGATATGGGCGCTGACACGGGTCAAGTTGTGATTGATGATGTGGAATTGGTGTTGGATACACCGACCGCACCTGCAGGCGGCCCCACCGCTGCAGCGTCCGTGCCGACTGCTTCGGCTGCCAATGTGAAATCGATTTTCAGCGACTCCTATAGCAACGTGGCCGTTGATGAATGGGGTCCAGATTGGGGGGCAGCTTCAGCTCGCATCACCGACGGCGTGATTGCAGGCAACAACTACAAAACCATCGATATGTCGGCAGCTGGTAAAGAGTTTGCTGGTATCTCATTTGTTAGCAGCAAGTTCGATGCGACGGCCTACACGACTTTCAATTTAGATTACTGGATTGATACACCTCTTCCAGCGGGGCAGGTTATCAACATCAAATTATCCAACCACGATGGAAGCGGTGAAACCAGCGCCATTCAGTATTTGGTCAATCCTGTTACTGGAGGTAGTTGGCAGCGACTTTCAATTCCATTGTCTTCCTTCACCGTCGCAGGAGGAGGCAGCGCTAGCAGGAACAACATTGCTCAAATTGTGATCACTGCGGCAAGAGCCGACACGGGACAGCCTGTCAAGGTTTACTTTGACAATATGTATTTCAGTCAGTAATTTGCTAATTTAGCAATTGACCAAATGAGAGCCGACTGAATGTGCATGATTCAGTCGGCTTCTTTGTTCATGCCTATGCATCAACAGAGCCAAGGGCGTGTAGAACAAAATAGGTATCGATTTCGTGCTTCCAAGGCTGCACATTGGGCTTGCCATGCCAACTTGTGATGTAAAACCAAGGTATCTTGTGGTTAACACGCGCGCGGGTCGCAGCAACCAAGTCGGGCATCCCCAACATCCATTCGTCTCCAGATGAACCTGCGGTGCCCGTTACCCATCCCCATTGACCTTTTGCCAGCTACTGGCTTACCTGCCATCAGACAATTGGGCTCATGAACGCCCAACTCGACTTGCCGCGCCCGGTGCAAACCCCCTTGCGCTGGGACAACCGTTTTCACCGCCTGGGCACGCGCTTTTACACCCCGCTGGCACCGCAGCCGATACCCGCGCCCTACTGGGTCAGTCGCAGCGCCGCAGTGGCACAGCAATTGGGACTGGACGAGGCCTGGATGGCCAGTGACAACCTGCTGCAAGCGTTCAGCGGCAACCTGCCGATCAGCGGCACGCAGCCGCTGGCCAGCGTCTACAGCGGCCACCAGTTTGGCCATTGGGCCGGGCAACTGGGTGATGGGCGTGCGATTTTGCTGGGTGAAGCCAATGGCTTCGAGATTCAGCTCAAGGGCTCAGGCCTGACACCGTATTCGCGCATGGGTGACGGCCGCGCCGTGTTGCGCAGCAGCATTCGTGAGTTTTTGTGTTCCGAGGCGATGCACGCGCTGGGCATCCCGACCACGCGCGCGCTGTGCGTGGTGGGTTCTGATGCGCAGGTGTGGCGTGAAACCCCTGAGAGCATCGCCATCGTCACCCGGGTGGCGACCAGCTTCATCCGCTTTGGCCATTTTGAGCACTTTGCCGCGCGGCAGTTGCACGACGAACTGCGCGTGCTTGCCGACTACGTGATCGACCGTTACTACCCGGCCTGCCGCGACAGCGCGCAGTTCGGCGGCAACGCTTTTGCGGCGCTGTTGCATGAGGTGACCGCGCGCACCGCACAGATGGTGGCGCACTGGCAGGCGGTGGGCTTTTGCCACGGGGTGATGAACACCGACAACATGAGCATCCTCGGCCTGACCATCGACTATGGGCCGTTTGCCTTCATGGACGCGTTCAACCCCGGCCATATCTGCAACCACACCGACCGCGGTGGCCGCTACGCGTTTGACCAGCAGCCCGACATCGCCCACTGGAACCTGTACGCGCTGGCGCAGGCGCTGCTGCCCTTGATTGGCGACCAGGCGCTGGCGCTGCAAGCGCTTGACACCTTCAAGCCGCTGTTTGCCGATGCCTACCAGCGCCTGATGGGTGCCAAGCTGGGACTGCAAGACACCACCCAGCCGGGCCTGACCGCGCTGATCGACGACCTGCTGACGCTGCTGGCGCGTGACCGCGTGGACTACACCATCTTCTGGTGGCGACTGGGCCAGGCGCGACTGGCCGACCAGTTTGAACCGGTGCGCGACCTGTTCGTCAACCGGCCGGCATTTGACGCCTGGTTGCTGCGTTATTCAGAGCTGCTTGCGCTTGATTTACCTGGGCTAGAGGCCAATTTGATGCTCAAAGCCAACCCCAGGTTTGTGCTGCGCAACTACCTGTGCGAAGAAGCAATTGAAGCCGCCCGGGCCAAAGATTTCTCTGGTGTGGCCAACTTGCTGACCGTGGTGAGCGCCCCGTTTGACGACCACCCGGCGTTCGAGACGATGGCGGGCTTTCCGCCCGACTGGGCCAGCCGCATTGAGATCAGTTGCAGTTCTTGAACCCTTTTTGGAGTGACCCACCACCATGACCTACCCTGTGCAAAAGACCGACGCCGATTGGCTCGCCGCGCTGCAAGCCAACCCCAACGCCGAACTGGTGGCCTATCAGGTCACGCGCCACAAGGCGACCGAGCGACCGTTCAGCGGCAAGTACGAGCGCCATTGGCTTGAGGGCAGCTACCACTGCATCTGCTGCGGCAACAAGCTGTTTGATTCCAACACCAAGTTCGACGCGCACTGCGGCTGGCCCAGTTTTTCGCAGGCGCTGCCGGGGGCCATCACCGAGATTACCGACACCAGCCACGGCATGAAGCGGGTGGAAACCGTCTGTGCGCAGTGCGGCGCGCACCTGGGCCATGTGTTTGACGACGGTCCCACCGACACCGGCTTGCGCTACTGCATGAACTCGGCCTCGTTAAACTTCACCCCCACATGAAGATACTGATCGACTTTTTCCCCATCCTGCTGTTCTTTGGCGCGTTCAAGCTCTACGACATCTACATCGGCACCGCCGTGCTGATGGCCGCCACCGTGGTGCAAATGGCGCTGATCTA
>Ga0210042_1002707_pt1 | contig 13274 bp, 9 predicted proteins | sample CryGeymeta201518_FD_183982 | JGI IMG/M metagenome (GOLD analysis project Ga0210042, IMG submission 183982) | Groundwater microbial communities from Crystal Geyser aquifers in Utah, USA - Crystal Geyser metaG 2015-18 (SPAdes) (version 2) | ecosystem: Environmental > Aquatic > Deep subsurface >... | reverse complement strand
TTGCGAGGTCGATATCACGTCGTTCCGCGCCCAGACGAAGGGACACCTGCCCCTCCGCGAAGGCGGGTTCAGGGCGGACCACCATTCCGTCGATCCCTTCGCTTTCCGCAAGACGCTCCAGAGACGGACAGGTCGCAGGAGCTGCGTGAAGCTCGATCCCGGACCGGGACGCGCCGTTTGCGAGTGCGTCGAGTTCCGCCAGAACACTGGGCAGGACAGCCGCCGCCGCCAAACGGGGAAGAAGCGTGGCGACGATGTCTTCAAAGAATGGGCCCAACGCAGCAAGCACGTCGCGGCGTGCGGTCTCGTAGGTCAAGGTCGCTTCCTTCAGGTTGCGCGCCAGGTCAACACTGATCCCGCGTCGCTCTTCTGCCTCGGCGCTGGCGCAATCGGCCCATCCGCTCTTGTAGGCGTTCTCGTAGGCCTCCAGCATGTCGATTTCGGGCATGGGCGACGACGCTTCGGTCTCGCTCCTTGAAGGCTCCGAAACCGGGAACGCATCCGGCTTGTCGGATGCGAAATCCTCCAATGCGAGGGCGCGGCTCATTGCGGCACTCCGTCATCTTCGTTCATCCAGCTGCGCAGGATCTGAACCGTTTCTTCTTCCCGCTCCTGGATCAGGAACCTGAGACGATCGACAGGGTCCATGTCTTCGAGGTTCTGTTGCAGGTCCGGCGCCATTGCACCCGACATCATCATCGGCAATGCATCATCGAAGGCGACGCCCATTGTGGAGAGCTGTGGAAGGCCATTGCCAGAGGCGGCACTGTCCGTTTTCATGTCACCTGATCCTGTAAAATCCGTCTCGGTCGCCATGGGCAGAGCGTTAGGGTTGAAATTCGCCCCGGCGCCGTTGCCGTAGGGCGCGGGCAGGCCTGCGACCGGCTCGAGCTGTGGCAATCCACCGGTCGTGCTGGCAGCGGATGATGTCCGCATCAACATGGGTCGGATGAGTCCGAAGGCGATCCCAAGCGCGACAAGCGCCAAAAGGGCCGTTTGAACGATGCGCCCGAGGTCAACGTTGTAGCGGTCGGCGAACCCCGAGACGGTGAGGTCGGTGATGGCGGCTGCGTCGAATGCCATGGACTGGATCGTCACGAGGTCGCCACGCTCCGCATCGAAGCCGACGGCCGATTGCACCAATGTCGTGAGCGCGGCGATCTCTTCTTCGGGACGTGGCAGCGTTTCCGCCACGCCGTTGGCGCCAATCGTCTCGACCCCGTTGAGCAGTACGGCGACAGTGATGCGCCGCACGGCGCCTGGTTCGCGCTCAATCTCCCGTTGCAGTTCCGACATATCAAATGTTACCCGCTCGCGCGATTCCGTCGCCTGCGCCGACGAACCTTCTCCTGACGCCCCCGCGCCATTGGGCAGGTTGGACGCCACCGTGACGCCAGACCCAGCGCCATCTGTGGTCGCGTTCTCCGATTCTTCGGTTTCGGTCGCGATGATCACGCGACTTTCAGGGTCGATCACACGTTCGAGAATTGTCTCGCGCGCGTTCTCCAACTCGACCGAGACCTGCACCACGGCATTACCAGGCCCGACACGCGCGGCCAGCAAACGCTCGATGTTCAACCGAAGCTGATCGGCCCGGTCGGCAGCATCAGCTGCGGGCGTCATCTGCTCGTGCCCGCCCATGACCTGTCCCGAATCGGCGTCCATGATCGTCACATTGTCGGGATCGCCTCCGAAGGCCGCGATATTGTCGCGCACCCATTTGAGCGAGCGGACGAGGTCGAGATTGCCGACATTGCCCGAAGCAGCGAAATCCTCACCGAATTGTTCCGCGAGGTTGAGGTAGCCGAAGGCGTTTAGGCGATGGTTGACCGTGACGACCACGACATCGCCCTTCTCCGCCAGATTGCGCCCGTTATAGGCGGGCCAGTTGCCCGACCCGTAGGCGTAGCCGCCGCCGTGGAACCAGACCATCACCGGGCGCTTGCCCCCGCCGCCCGCCGCCGGGGTCCACACGTTGAGGAACAGGCAATCCTCGTTGTCCATCTTCGCTTCGGTGGAGGTGGGGAAGATCGCCTGAATGCGGCGGGTCATCTCGGATTCGGTCGGGCCGCTTGCCGAATAGAGCTGCATGCACGGCGCGCCGTAGCCAGTGGCATCGGCCACTCCTTCCCACGCTTCTGGCTTCGCGGGCGGCATGAAACGCAGGTCGCCCAGCGGCGGCGCGGCGTAGCGCACGCCGAGGAAGGCATCTACGCCATCCTGTTCGAGGCCCTGCACCGAGCCTGCGTCGGTCTGCACAACCGGGGTTGCTGCGGGCGGACCGGCGTCCTGCGCTGCAGCTGGCATGGTCAGCGCGAGCGCGGCGATCGAAGGCAGCAGCATGGCGTGTCGAATCATGGTATTTCGTCCTTGATATGTCGTGGCACACGAAGGGGCGGAAGCCTTGGGAAGACTTCCGCCCCTCGCGTGGTCGGCTCAGCGAACCGTGATCAGAACCGCACCTTGGTGCCGATCTTGAACGTCCGACCCTTGGCGGTGCCGATGAACGGATCGTAGCTGTATTCCAGCCGCGCCTGCGGGGGATCGGTGTCGAAGAGATTCTCGACCCCGGCCTGCAGCTCCGCCTCGACCCCGGCAAGACGCAGATCGATCGAGGCGAAGACATCGTGAACGAAGAAGTCGTCTACCCGGCGACCGAAGTTGGTTCCGCCGAATTCCGGCGTTTCCGTGCAGAATTGCAGCCCGATGCAGCGGTTGTCGTCCACTCCGCTGATGAAGTTGCTAGACCAGGTGAAGCTCACCGGATCGATCTGGAAGTTGACGTAACCGCTTGCCCGCCATTTCGACACTGTGCCGGGCGCACGGTCGTAGTTAGAAAAGCCAGCCGCATCGTAGCCGGTGCTGAAGAGCAGACCGTTGAACTCGAAATCGCTGAATTCGTATTCGAGCGTGTAGGTTGCATTCGCGCCCGCGTTGACGCGCACCGGCCCGAACTCGGTCCGGTAGTTCAGGCTGAAGTCGAGCCCGCTCGTCTTCACATCAGGGCCGTTGACAGTCTGCGTCTGAATGCGGCTGATGTCGTTGCCGATGGTAACGCCCTGCGTACAGGTTCCGCCCGAGAAGACCACGAAATCGGCGAACGGGCTGGCGCAGTCCGCCAGCTGCGTCCCGTCGAGTCCGCCCGGCGCGACGTTGGCGGCAATCGCCTGCACGGGGAGCGTCGTGAAGCGTCCCTCGAATTCGTAGGTCCAGTAATCGACGCTGAAATTGAACCCGCCGAATTCGACGATTGCACCCACGTTGTAGGTAAGTGCGGTTTCGGGGGCCAGCGCCGGGTTGCCGACCGTATCCGTCGCCTTGTAGGCACCGCCCAGCACATTGATTCCGGCCACCGCGCTAACCCCGGCGGTGCCAAGGTCGGACGGCAGCGGGCCCCGGAAGGTATCGCCGATCGATCCGCGCAGGGCGAGGAAATCGGTGACCTGCCAGCGCGCTGACAGCTTCGGATTGATCGTTGAGCCCACAAGCCCGCCGTAATCCTCGTACCGGATCGCTCCGGTCAGTTCGAACCCGTTGAACACCTCCATCTGCGCCTCGGCGAAGACGGCGTAGACATCCTGCGACAGGCGCGCGCGCGGGTACTGGCCGAGGAAGGTGAAGGCCCCCACCGGGAAGTTGGTGTCGTTCGGATCGTCGAGGCACGACCGGTCGCCGTCACGCGCGCATGGATAGGCCTGCGGATCGCTGAAACGGTTCAGCGGATCGGTTGCGAAGTCGGTCTTGCGGTATTGGCCGCCGAAAGCGTAGCCGAGCGTACGCCCGAACAGGTTGGCCTCTCCGCTGAACACCGCGTCGGCGATGAACTGCTCTTCGGTGGCATTTGTCCCACTGCGTTCGGTGATGTAATCGATGACCTCCAGCGAGTTCTCGTTGCCGGGAACATAGGCGGGGTTGGTCAGACCAAGCGCCGGGTTGCCGGGCGCCGAGTTGATGAACGGGTTGAAGTACAGGCAGCCGTTCGTACCCGGGGTCGTGCCCGTGCAGTTCGCACCGCCGAATCCGTTAAGCGCGCGTTGCAGGCGATCGCTGACGATGTCGTTGGAAAACGCCAGGCGAGAGCTGTTGATATACGTGCCCGAGGTTTGCAGCGTGAGCGCGTCCGACAGCTCGATGTCGAAGCTCGCCGACACGCGCCATGCGTCGTTGATCGCCTGCCCCTGCCCGGCCCCGCGCGGGTCAAGCGGGCTGCCGCCCAGCGCAAAGGGCCGGAACAGTACGATGGACGACAGTACCGGCGTGAACAGGCGCGGCGGCGTGCCCGGCGCAAACGTCTGCGCCAGATAGGCGGCATAGCCGGGATTGCTGGCGGGCACGGTGAAGGCGCTCGCACTGCCAGGGCCGTTTGGCCCCTGGGTGATCGGATAGCTGGGGGAATAGCCCAGTTCCTTCAGCTCGGTATGCGAATACAGAGCCTCGGCCGTGAACCTCACCTTGTCCGAAAGATCGGCGGTAAGCTGGCCGTAGACCTGATAGCGGTCCTCTTCCTCGATCAGGTTGACGAAGGGGATGTAGCTGTAGCGGCAGACCGGCAGCGGCGTCGCGCCGGGGCGCGGAAAGGCCCCTTCGATCCCGCCCAGCGATTCGCACGCGTCGACTTGGTTGCCATCCACCCCAAGCCCCACGGTCGTGACGCCACGGCCCGGTATGATGCCGAGCGGTGCGTAGAGTCCAGGGTTGGACAGGAACGAGAAACCGGTCGGGTTATCGGCATAGGGCACTTGCGTGAAATCGCGCGCCGTCGTGGGCAGTTCGGAGCGATGCTGCCACCCTGCCCCGATCATAAGGTTGGCGGTGCCCAAATCGAAACCGGCAAGCCCGCTGATGCGATAATTGTTATCCGACCCGTCGACGAATTCGTAGTCGCCGGCGACCTCGATCCCGGTGAAATCGCGACGGGTGACGAAGTTGGCGACGCCCGCGATCGCATCGGACCCATAGGTGGATGCCGCGCCATCCTTGAGCACCTCGATCCTGTCGAGCGCGAAAAGCGGGATCAGGTTGGTGTCCGCCGCGCCATCGCCCGGCTCGGTTGCAAACCGGCGACCATTGAACAGCACCAGCGTGCGCTCGCGGCCAAGGCTGCGCAGGTTGATGGAACCGACGCCTTGGCTGCCGCCCGCGCCATACTGGTTGGAATCACCCAGCACCGGCCCGACCGAAGGCAGGCTCTTGATGAACTCGAGCGGGCTGTCGATCCCTCGCGCCTCCAGCTCTTCCTGGCCGAACACATCGACCGGCTGCGCGCCGTCTTCGCGCTGGCCGCGGATATAGGAGCCAGTGACCACGATGACGTTATCCGGTAGCGCCTCCATCTGCTCGGCAAGGTCGGGTTGGTTGTCGGAATCTTCGTCCGGGCTGGCTTGCGCCATTGCGGCAGGTGCAAGCGCGAAGGCGCAGGCGGTGCCCACCATGAAGTGCCATTTACCAATCATTTCTCTCTCCCCAACATAGCCGTTTGCCGGCTTTTCTATTCGGTCGGACTATTCGTCCTGTGTGGCAGCATCCTCCTCGGGGCCGTCCGGCAGAGCATCCGCCGGGGCCAACACCGGGCCTGTCGTCTCGATCAGCGCAGCCTCGCCACCCGGGCGATAGGCCTGCCACACAAATCCGTCGGCGCACTCGAACGCGCGGGCATCTGGTGCCATTTTTACAAAGGCGACCCAGCAGCCGTTGACGGTACGGGCCAGAGCCCGGTCGGCGGCGTCGGCGCGCTCCCCGCCCCAGCTCGAGCGGTCGATGGAATCGAAGGTGAACATCAGTTCCGCCGAATGGATCGGTCCGGCAGCCCACTCTCCGGTGCGGAAGGCAGGTGTGTGGTCGAAGCGGTAGAGAAACGCGGGCGCACCCGTATCGCCTGCCAGCGCGGCGAGCGTGCGGGCGGCGGCAAAACCTTGCTCGCCCTTGTTCGAACCGACCAGCACGGGAACATCGGTTTCCGCCCCCGCCCGCAGCGCGGCAATCGTGGAGGTGGGCTTGAACTCCGGATCGGGCGTAAAGAAGAAGCCAGCCCGCAACGGCTCGGACGCAGCGAAGGTCTGCGCGGAAATGCTGCGCATCTCATCCGCCGTTACGTTCGGCCCGATGCCGATGGTGTCGAGCGCCTCGATCGCCATTTTCTGCGCGTCTGCATTAGGTCGGTCGGGCAACAACAGGCTGCCCGACTGGACGATAGCCTTGTCGAACAGACCCTTGGCCGACGGCAGCGAGAGCAGGTTGACGACGATGCCTCCGCCTGCGGACTGACCTGCCACGGTCACCCGCTCCGGATCGCCGCCGAATGCACCAATATTGGCCTTTACCCATTCGAGCACGGCCACGGCATCCTGCAACGCGTAATTGCCCTGCGGCTCGTCGGAATGCTCCGCTTCGAGCGCGGGGTGAACGAAATTGGCCAATGCTCCCAGCCGGTAATTCACGCTTACCGTGATGACGCCCTGCCGCGCATTGGCCGTCCCGTCATATGAGCCCAGGCTACCCGCACCGAGGAAGAACGCGCCGCCGTGAAACCAGACGAGCACGGGCGCGCCTTCGGCATTTTCGGGTGCGGTAATTGTCAGATAGAGGCAGTCTTCGGACTGGGCCCCGTTCACGCCGCCAAAGTTTGCAATAGTGGTATCGGTATCCACCGGCTGGGTGCATGGTGGCTCATGCGCCGTCGCCGCGCGCACACCCTGCCACGGCTCAACCGGCTGCGGAGGACGCCAGCGATTTTCGCCCGTAGGCGGCGCCGCGTAAGGCACGCCGCGAAAAACAATCACGCCGTCCTCGCGCGATCCCATGAGGGTGCCTGCTTCGACATCGACCGCAACCCCGTCGATCGGGTCTGGCATTTGCGCGCTAGCGACCTGCGGCACCAGGCCAGCACTCAGTACAGCAAAGGCCGCCAAAAACCGGGACATTTCCCCCTCTCCCTCTTTATTACCTGTCGTCATAGCGTACCATTTACGATCTAACAACAAGCATATTCGAATATCGGGTACGATATAGAGACTGATCGGTCCGCGTGCTGCAGGGCGCATTGCGGTGGACACGAACGGGGAGATCGGAATAGCATATCCCCGATGCAGATGACCCGCACCGAACTGTTCGATCTGATATGGTCCGCGCCAATGGGCGCGGTCGCCGCGCGGTATGGCCTTACCGGCAATGGCCTGGCGAAGATCTGCGACCGGCTCGACATCCCGCGCCCGCCGCGATCGCACTGGACCCGCAGCGCGTCCACGCGCGATCCGCGCCCGAAACTCCCCCCCGCCCCGATCGGCCTGAGCGAGACCTTTGCCCTTGGCCAGCGGCAGACCCGCCAGTCGCCCGGCACCCGGACGCGCATGTCCGCCGAGGAACGGCGGCAGCACCTGATGGATACCGCGAGCCAACTCGCCCTGAAGGAAGGTCTTTCGGCGGTTACCATTCGCGAAGTGGCGCGGTTGGCTGGGATCAGCGAGACACAGGTGCACAACTGCTTTGGCGGGCGTACCGAACTGCTTGCGGCTCTCGCCCGGCGCGAGATCGCGACACAGGAATCTCAGCGCCGGAGGCGCATTGCACGCGGCACGAACCATCAGACGCGCGTAATGCTCTCGACCATCGGGTACTTGCACGAGGCCGCCCGGCGTGGCCCCTTGCTGCAAATGCTGCTGCGTACAAGCGAGGTACGCGATGCGCTGAAGCCCGAACGGGCTGTGCAGAGCGATGCGGCCCGCGCGCCGATCCTTCAGCAGCTTGTCGGCCAGGGCAAGATGGACCTCCAGAGCGCACGCGCATCGACCGCCGCACTCACCGCAGTCAGCCTGAAGGCGGGCGGCATCGTGGCGAGCAGGCGCGCGCCTTTCGCCATGGTGGAAGAAATCTGCCTCACCGTCGTGATGGCGGGGGCCGCCAGCGACGAAAGCCTCGCCGCAGGCGCGGACTAGAAAACGGCCCTAGTTGGGTACGGCAGGCGCGAACCCGCCGACCGAGGCGGCGATCAGGCGCTGGCAGGTCGCGTGGGCCGTAGCCCGATCGATTTCATCATCGCGCACCAGCCGGGCCAGAGCTTCGGGGATCCCGCTGGTAATCTCTATCAAAACGAAAGCCTCCCGCGGTGTAAGGCTGAGCGCCTCGCAGGTTTGCTTGGCAACACGGCGCACGAGGTGCAGAAAATGCCGCTTGCTTTCGAAACCCAGCGGACTGTCCTGATGCCGTTCGCGCAGAATCAGTTGCAAGATCGGCCCGCTCTCGATCAGGTATTCGAGATAGCCCGCATAAGCCGCAGCCGCACGCTCGCAAAAAGGTTGCTCGGCGGCATCAAGGTTGGGCAGTATCTGCGCGCCCAATCGGCCCAGATGCTTCGCGAAGAGTGCGTCGATGATTGCCGGTACGCCTTCGAAATAGACGTATAGCAGGCTGCGGCTGACACCCACATGTTCGGCCACTTCGCCCAGCGACAGATTGAGCGTCCGGCTTTCGCAGATCAGCCTCTCCGCTGCGGGGAGCAGCTGCTGCTCCCGATCACCCTCTGCCGACATGGTGTCCATACGCTCGCTGTGCCGCGAACCAACGCAGTTCGCAAGTTCGCACGCCCGCAATCCCATGATTTATCGCTATTGGTTTGACTGTCAGGCAGCAGCTTGCCACCCTGTGTGCCGGAGAGAGGGAGAACTGGAATGAGCGAGGGCAAGGGCATGACACGCCGCCGGCTGATGGTGGGCGGAACGGCAGCAGCGGCGCTGGCTGCCACCTCCCCCGCTCTCGCAGCACGCCAGGCGTCGCGGGAGGCGCAGGCGACTTCCGGAGGCGAACAATGGCGCGAGATCACGCCCGCGCTCACCGCCTATATCGCCGGCGCAGCCACCCACACCGTTCCCGGCGCGATCCGTGAGCGTGCGCGGCTCCACATCCTCGATACGCTGGCCTCGATCGTCGCCTGCCAGCCGCTCGAAGCTGCGAAGCTCGGTCGCAGCTATGCCGCGGCGATGTCGCCCGGCGGGGGGAGCCCGATCCTCGCTTCGCGCCAGACCGCATCGCCCGTCGACGCGGTTTTCGCCTCGGCGATGACGGCGCATGCGGCGGAGATCAACGATTTCATCCCCTCGGCCTATGTCCAGCCGGGCCCCGCCATCGTCCCGACCGCGCTTGAAGCGGCGCGTCTCAACAAACGGACGGGCGCAGATCTGGTCGGCGCGGTGACTGCGGGATACGAAATCGCGGGCAGGCTCCCCAAAGCCATCGGCACGCGCAATCTATATCTCGCAGGCCTGGCCAACCACGGCGTCGCGCCCACCTTCGGCGCGGCAGCAGCGGCGGCCCCGCTGATGGGGCTGTCGGCGGAACAGGTCGATCACATGCTCGCCTACTGCGCGCAGCAGGCGTCGGGATCTTGGCAGTGGCTGCTGGACGTGCGGCACGTGGAAAAGGCCTTCGTCTTCGGTGGCATGGGCGCGCGCAACGGGATGCAGGCGGCACAGATGGCGAAGCTGGGCTTCACCGGCGTGCCCGCCAGCTTCGACAACGAGAATGCCTGGTTCCGCTGGCGCGCCTTCCAGGGCGAAGGCGCAAACCACGCCTCGTTGGTCGATGGCCTGCACGAAGATTACGAATTGTCGCTCGCCGCGATGAAGCGATACCCGGTCGGCGGCCCGACCCAGCCGGCGGTGCGCGCGCTGCTCGACCTGCGCAAAAGCGTCACACCAGGCCAGGTGGAGAGCATAATGGTGGCCATGCCGGGCGAGGCCGCGACGTTCGAGCGCGCGAACATGCCCGCACTCAACATTCCCTATCTCGCCGCGATCATCATGCTCGACGGGAAACTCGATTTCGTCTCCGCCCAGTCGCTGGACCGGCAGGCGAACGACGCGGCAGCGAAGGCCTTCGCTAAGAAGGTGACGGTGGTGCGCGACGAGGCGCAGGAAATGGGCGAAGGCGAGGACCGCACCGAAAGCGCGCGTGTGACGCTGACCCGCAAGGACGGGACGCGCGAGGAACGCTATGTTGCCTACGTGCCGGGCTTTCCCACCCACCCGCTCTCGAAAGCGGAGGTGGAGCTGAAGGCGCATGAGCTGGTCGAGCCGGTACTGGGCACAGCCAAGGCCGACCGGCTGGTCGCATTGTGTGACGGGCTGGACGGTGCCGACAGCGTCGAGCCGATCATCGAACTGATGCGTTTCGAACGCACCTGAGAGAGCACAAAAAAATGGTGGGGAAGCACCGCACGGATGCTGCCCCACCAGTCGCTTGAGAGGAGCGTTACTCGGCCGCTTCGGCCAGAGCCTCGCTCTTGCGGAACATCATGTGATCGTAATTGGTCCGGTAGAACATGTCCTTCACCTCTTCGTCGAACCCTTCGAGCGAGGCTTCGAACTTGCCGAACGGATCCTTCGTCCCTTCAGGGTGCGGATAATCGCTGGAGAACAGGTAGAGCTCTGGCGCGGAATCGCGGATCATGTGACCGACATCCTCGTTCGGGAACGGGGTGAAGCGGACCGCGCGCTTGATGTATTCCGAAGGCATCAGGTCCATGTCCTTCAGATACTGGTCGGTCTTGTTGAACGAATGCCAGCCGTGGTCGAGCATGCGCAGGAATTCGGGCACCCAGCCCGCCCCGCTCTCGATCACGCCACCGCGCAGATCGGGAAACCGCTGGAACACGCCATCATAGACCATCGCGGTGAGGAATTCCTGCGGCGCGTACCACAGACACATGAAGTCCGGGAACCGCAGGTTCTCGCCCCCGCCATGCAGGTCGGCCGCGCGCTCGCGCCCGTTGTTGCGGAACTTGCTCGGCTGGGTTTTCGTGCCCGGGCCGATGTGCAGCATGAAGGGGATCTGGTTGTCCTGCAGGTATTGCCAGAACGGATCGAGATCGGGGTGGCCGGGGCTCTTGTCGCCCGCAGGCCCGGCGCTGAACATCACCGCCTTGGCACCCGCCTCGACTGCGCGCTTCGCCTCGGCGAGGCCGCGCTCGGGATCGTCGAGCGGGGTGAAGGCGACGCAATCGAGCCGCGGGTCGGCATCGCAGAAATCCTGCTGCGCCTTGTTGAGCGCACTCGCCGCGGCATAGCGCTGGTCTTCGTCTTCGGCGCGCGTGATCGCCGCGAGGCCGAAGGTCGGGAAGACGAGCTGCTGCTGGAAGCCCAGCCAGTCGAGCGCCTCGACCCGTTCTTCCTTGTCGAACCCGCCATAGCCAAGCCAGCCTTTGGCCCCCTGGATCGGGTTTTCCAACGCCTTGGCCCGTGCCTCCGGGTCTTTCTTCCGCGCCTTGGCGGCGTCGATCATCTGGACGATCTTTTCGCCGCCTTCGCGCTTCGAATAAACCTGGGAATAGGCCTCCTTGTACTCGCCCTCCAGATACGGCGCGAGCCAGTCCTGCGTTTCCATGGTGTGTGAATCGGCGTCGTTCACGACCCGGCCCTTGGTGTAAGTCATCGGTCCCTCCATGCGGTCCACAGCCTTAATGTCACACTAGTTGTTACGGTGTCAACGAAACTTCAGCCACCCGTCTGCAAATCGAAGTTTGCCCGCGTCTCACGTAATGGCTTGCCCTTGGCATATTGGCTGAATATCGGGTACGCACGGCCCAGGAGGCATCGCATTACCGATCTCGCTAAAATTCTCGCGCTTGAAACCGTCGACGGGACGACATTCGAAGGCAGGTCAGGCCCGGCGATGGGGCCTCGGCTGTTCGGTGGTCATGCGATCGCGCAGGCTTTGCTCGCTGCCTCGGCGACCGAAGACGGCGCGCGCCTGCCCAATTCGCTGCACGCGCACTTCCTGAAGGCCGGGTCGAGCGCGCACCCGGTCCGCTACAGCGTCACGTCCCTGTCCTCGGGCCGCAGCTTCGCGGTGCGGCGAGTGGACGGATTTCAGGACGACAGGCTGATCTTCACCATGACCGTGTCGTTCCACATCGCGGAAACGGGGTACGAACACACGAGCCCGGCCCCCTTCCCGCTCGACATCGACACCGCGTTGGCCGGGCTGGAGAAATGGCGCGCGAGCGACGACCAATCGGCCAGCATCCCGATCGTCGAGCGGTTGCAGAAGCGCCCGATCGAGATCGTTCCGATCGATCCGGGTGTGCTGTTTGGCTCGCAAGGGCGCGAGGCAAAGACCGCTGTGTGGATGCGGATGCGCGATCCCTCCGGTGCCGATCCGATGATGCAGCGCGCTCTGCTCGGCTATGCGTCGGACATGATGTTCCTGCGCAACGCGCTGCTGCCGCATGGCATCCGGCCCGGCAGTGATACGATCCAGGCCGCCTCGCTCGACCATGCGGTGTGGTTTCACGAGACGCCCGACTTCGACCAATGGCACCTGTTCGCGACCGAAAGCCCGTGGGCGGGCCATGCGCGGGGCCTCAATCGCGGGCACTTCTACGACCTCGAGGGTCGCATGATCGCCAGCGTTTCGCAGGAAAGCCTGATGCGGCCCAGAACGCATGACCGAAAGGACGTAAAATGAGCACGAGCGAGCCGGCCCTCTTCACCTTCGTCAAACTGACCGTCGCGGATATCGAAGGCGCGACCCGTTTTTTCGAAGACGGGTTCGGCTTGAAACATGCCGACACAGTCGACACCCCGACCTTCCGCGAACACATGATGACGGGCGCGAAAGGCTCTATGACGATCGTGCTGTTCCACTGGAAGGACGGCCGCGCGATCGAAACCGGCAACGGCTACGGCCCGGTGGGGATGATCTCACGCGATCTCGACGCCGATCTCGCGCGGGCGATCGCCGCGGGCGCGACGCAGAAGGGCGAGACCGTGACCTTCGGGCCAGCGCGGATCGCATTCGTCCACACACCCGAAGGCCACGAGATCGAGATCATGCAGATGGGCGCAGCGAAAGCCGCAGCCTGATCTCTTACATTCCACGCCCTTCGGGCAGGAGCCGCTGAAGCAGCTCGCGCTCCTCGCCATCGGGATCGTTCACCACCTGCGGCTCGAGATTGAAAATCATCGTCGCCCGGCTCTGCGGATCATAGGTCGGCCATTGCGGCAGCGCCGTGGTGTTCGGATTGCCGGTGCGCGCAAACGCGATCCACGCATCGGCCATCAGATCGGCCATTCGCTGGGTCTCGGCAGTCTCGGGCCCGGTATAGCTGGTCGAGCGGGCGACATTGTCGAACACGAAGGCGATATCGAGCGCATGCGGAGTCTCCAGCCGCCCACCTTCGACCGGGGTCTTCCAGTCGAGCCGGTACATGTAGACCGGTGCCTGCTGCTCGCTCTTGCGCTCTGCCTGCAACAAGGCGGTGCCGCGATAATTGCGGAAGGTCG
>Ga0210042_1002699_pt1 | contig 13309 bp, 10 predicted proteins | sample CryGeymeta201518_FD_183982 | JGI IMG/M metagenome (GOLD analysis project Ga0210042, IMG submission 183982) | Groundwater microbial communities from Crystal Geyser aquifers in Utah, USA - Crystal Geyser metaG 2015-18 (SPAdes) (version 2) | ecosystem: Environmental > Aquatic > Deep subsurface >... | reverse complement strand
GTACTTCCGTATCAAGTCACAGACACGGATATGGTCTTTGAAATACTCATTGGCAAGCTCCTTCCTCTGATCTGGTGTTAATCGCGTTTTCTTGTGGATTACCATATTGTTTCCAAAAATTGTTACTCTTGAGCGTAACCGCTCAATCAATTTTTGTAAACAACGCTGTTAATTCTTACATATAAGAATATGTTAGACTCCATAGGGTTAGGTGGTTTTTTAGCTAATATGTTTTTTTGGTTTTTTATTGCCGTTGCATTGATAAGTGGTGTGATTTTTTATCGTCTGAATAAGTATGTGAGTCTTACACTGGCTTCTATTTTATTGAATATTGCTTTCCTGAGTTATTTGAACAATGTAATAGTTGTTCAGATTTTGTTAATTTTCCTCTGGCCTACTATTAATCTTATTTTATTAGTATATGGTGTTATTAGGTTCCTTCGAACATTGTTAGCGAGTAAAAATAAAAAGTGAAAATAATTTATCAAAGAAATAAGAAACATTTTCTTGTATTTTTTCTCGTCGTTTCTCTTGTATTTTCGCCTATTAATTTCAGCTTCTTTGTCAATGTCTCACCTGTCAGTGCTATTGATTTAGTGATCACAAAAGATACTGAATGGTCTGAATTACAGATAATATCAGGATACGTGACGGTAGAAAAGGGTGTCACACTTACGATCAAGAAGGGTACTGCTGTAAAATTTGAAGGGCAGTCAGGACTTGATATACAGGGAAATTTAAATGTTGAAGGCACCCCAAGTGATCCAGTGTTTTTTCAAAAGAGAAATGCCTCTAACTCAGATGATTATTACTCGATGAGTGTTTCTGGAAAAGTATATGCAAGGAATATAGATGTTTCTGGAGGAGGGAGAGTTTTCGAAGTTTTCCAAGTAGAGAGGAATCGTCGTGATACACCGCTTCAATATGCGAATGCGATGTGGTTATACAGTGGGGCATTTACTACGTATAGTGCGGGGTCTCTTGATATAGAAAATGCCAATTTCCATAATAATGCCTTACCAATATATACACCACAGTTCTCGATTTTTGGTACGAAAATTTGGCGATCGAAATTTATTCAAAATGATTTCGATATCATAAATGGTGGCAGTACTTTGGATGCTCAGTATAATTGGTGGGACAATATAAATGGTCCAGTAATGTGTACTGTAGACTGTGGTGATTCTCATCCGCGTCAATATCAAAAAATTATTGGTACCATAAATTTCTCTCATTTCACAAAAGAGCGAGATTTTCGTGATCCCGTTGTTATTATTCCGGGTATTATGGGATCTTGGAAAATGACACAAGCAAATGGATTTGAACTCGACCCTGTGATGGGTACTTATGATGATCTTTTAGAAACTCTGAAGAAGGATGGGTATACAGATAACAAGAATATCTTTCTGTTTCCTTATGACTGGCGGATGAGTAATGTAGAGACAGCGAAACTTCTAAGGACGAAAATTGAAGAAATAAAAGCGCAGACAGAGTGGCCGAAAGTAGATATTATTGCTCATTCGATGGGAGGTTTGGTAGCACGTGAATACATTGGAACATTGAACGGAGGAGGATCTATTGATCAGTTGATCACTCTCGGTGCACCACACAATGGTTCGCCAAAAAGTTATTTAATGTGGGATGGTGGGGAATTCTCATCTCCATCAAGGTTTAGTATATTCGATTCTATTGCGAATAAAGTCTTTAAACAAGAAGCGGAAGAAAATGGATATGCGACAGTTTTTGATTATATCAGAAGAGCTCCAGTGTCTTCCGTACGAGAACTCCTACCGGTGTATGATTATCTTCGTGATCAAGCGTCAAATACGTTACGAGTATACCCGAATTTTTATCCGACAAATACATTTCTTCAAAATCTGAAAACATTACCTAATCTTTCCCGTCTTGAAAAGGTTGATTTTACCAATATTGTAGGGAAGATGAATGGAAATGATACGATTTCGACTGTTCGTGTTGGAGGCCCTTCTATAGAACTTTTAGATAATCTTGAAAAAATAGTCTTGTGGGGACACGGTGAACCTGATGGTTATGATAATTTTCTTGGTGATCATGGTCTTGAAATAGGGAATGGTGATGGTACTGTTCCCTTGTGGTCTGCAACAAATATCCTTGCTGATGAGACAATAGAGCTCAAAAGTAGTCATAGCAATTTACCAAAAAATGCTTCAGAAAAAATTGTTACAATACTTACCAATACCAATATTACTCCAGTTTCGTTACCACTTCCGAAATCATATCTCCTTGTGATGCCATTTTCCCCCATAGATATCCAAATAATTGCACCAGATGGATCTCGAATAGGGAAGGATTTTACAACAGGGAAAATATACGATGAAATACCAGGAGCCTACTATACTGGATACGATACCAAGAATGAATTCATCACAATACCCAACCCAGAACAAGGAGAATACAAGATTCTGACACAAGGAACGGATACGGGCGCATATCGTGTCGAAGTATCACACATACAGGAGGATGAAAGCGGTATGGCATCAGAATCGACAGCGACTATCACGGGTACATCAGAGCTTGCAAAGGAATCTGAGGCCAGCGTAGAGATACAAAAAACAGGAGAAATAGTATTAAAGAATCAAGACATGCTCCCTTCTATCACCACTCTCGCGAGCGCAGGTACGAGAGGGACAGGTGATTGGTATACGGGTGATGTTACGATAACGCTCTCTGCAAAAGATGATGAGAATGGTAGTGGGATAGAGAAAACAGAATATTCCCTCGATAATGGTTTGACGTGGAATATTTATACGAGCCCGATTATCCTTTCCAACGAAGGTATAACAAGAGTGAAATATTTCTCGACCGATAACGTAGGGAACAAAGAAGAAATGAAGACACAAGAGATCAAGATAGACAAAACAGCACCCGAAGCCAAGATCATTTTCAATTCCGATACACAGAAGATAGATATTATCGGTATCGACAACCTCGGAGGACCAGTATCGGTAGCGACAAGAGACCTTTCATCGAAAGTGCGTCAGAAGAAATCTGGGAAGAAGAATGACACCGAAGAAAAACGAGGTGAAGAGGGGAGGACGAAGATGACAGTCACGCTCCGTGATGAAGCTGGTCATACGACAGTGCTGTTTTTCCAAAAGGAAAAGGATGAGCAAGATAATGGCCATCTCAAATGGCTCTCAGTAGTGTATGATGGTACTATGATAGCTCTCCACGATACTGTGATAGAGTATCGATGGCGACTGAATCGTATAGGAGGACTGTATGAATCATTTTCTGCTTCTTTGAAAACTGATGCATCATCCTTTTTCTCACGTTATATGCCGAAACAGGATGAAACTTGGATACTGGACAAGTCACGAGAGAGAGATGACGAAAAGAACAATCAAGACGGAGAAACTGACAAATTATTAGTCAAAGCAAAGTTACCGGGTATGATTATTCCGTGGATGACCACAGAAAAGGGGATAATAAAGATAAATTTTTAAGTAAATATATGAGTATGAAAAAAAGAGTATTGATAGCATCAATCATTTTCTCTGTTGTATTTATCTTATCAATTTTTTCTAGAGAAATTGGTATGTGTCCACCATATAGTTATAGTACCTGTTCTGATTTCTCTGAATCATTGGCAATGTTGTTTTTCCCTATCCTCCCCCTCTTTTTCTTCTCAATCATTACCTATTTTATGAGAGAAGAGATATTTCAAGTGTGGTGGAAATTTACTCGAGTATGGGTACCTCTCTCGATGATAGCCATTCTCCTTGCCCCAGCCTATGCTTCTGACTGGATGTTTCCTATCGACAAAGGCCGTATCGCCTTCTTCACCGCAGTTGTGTTTGTGATCATTAGTCTTATTCTTATCGTACGTGAAAAATTAAGGTTAAGAAAATAACAGTAAGATAGAATACAAATAACAGAAATATCAATATGAAAAAGATAGGAATCATCTCTCTAATTATCATTATATTCGGGACAATTTTCGTATTTTTGCAGAAGTATTCTTCGATGCGGAAAATAAGCGCTCCTGAATCAGTAACGATAGTAAAAGAAAAGCCTCATTCTATTGAGAGCAATCAGTCTCCTATGGATTGGGGGACTGTATCGAGCGCATTTGGATTTTCATTGAAATATCCATATAAAGAAGTGGGGGTTATGCCCGTCGATAATGAATCTTCCCATCAGATATCCTTCTTTTTCTCACAGGAGTCGCTTTCTTCCGACGAATCGATAAAGGAAAAATTGAGCTCAGATATTCACAACATTGGGATTCGTGGTGAACTCAGTATATCTGTTATTGAACCAGGCAAGGATATTATTGACTTTCCTTTATGGGTGAAAGAGTTTCTTGAAGGAGATTCTTCATCTAGAAAGAAAGAAAATACTTTATCTCAGTATGACTCAGAAATAACATTTGCGGGGCAGAAAGGATATTCTATTATTCGTAAAATTGAAGGACCTAAAGAACAGCAGAGTCCCCATTATACTCGTGAGGATATTTTCATATATAAAGATAAATATGTGTATACGATCAGTCGGATTTCTTCATCTGATGATACGGTGTTTCCGAGAAGTGGTATTGTGGGGAAAAATTTCTTGGATTATGTCGATGCTCTTTCATCGAAAATATTGCAGACATTTGTTTTCGATGGATCATCGAGAACAGCCATTATGGTTCCAAAAAATACCTCTCGCGAATTGACAGGAGAGAAAAAGGATCGACGAGAAAAATTGTTAGCAGACTTGAGACAAGCTCCATTTTTTGATGAGCAGAAATCATACCCACAGATTTCCTCATCAGATCAATGTTCATCGAAACGGAGTACTGGAACGACCAATAGCGATCATTCTCGAGAGTTGCATCCATCGCCAGGTGTATTTGTATCTGCGAGTAGTGCTGTAGCTGATGAGGAAAATGTTGCTGAAATTCATGCCTATGATAGAGAGGGTAATCATACGGGGCCATTACCTATGCTTCCGGTATCTGATAATCCTACACCGATAGAAGAGCATGCTCGAGGTGCTAAGTGGATAAATCTTGGCAGTTTTGGGTATGGACTATCTATTGAAGAGAGTATGGATGGAAAGATTGAAATAAGAGGGAAGAAGTCCTCAGCCACTTCATTTATTATAAGAGGTGAAGGAAATTCGTGCCAAATTGCTCAAGTATTGATTCCTGTAACACCTTATTCTGTTGCTACAATTCCTATGACCAGTAAAGGGGATTTCGGCCCTATCTCCTATGATATTGATGGAGATGGAAGCGAAGATCTTCAACTGAGTCTCATTCATCCTCTTCTACCCGAGAAGGAAGAGCAATTTCGTGCAGTTATATCTGATATGTGGGAAGGTGAAGAATAATTTACTTTTTTTTGTAAGCTTCAAAGAATCCCCGATATAGGGTATAATAGGAATATATGATGAAAGCACACGAAAACTATCGCGAGCTTATTTGGATGCTTGCCAAGACTGATTTCAAACTCCGCTATCACGATTCCGTGCTGGGGTATCTTTGGGCACTTCTGAAACCACTTCTCACTTTTGCGGTACTGAACTTCGTATTCTCCTCTGTGTTCAATCCGCGTGGTACAGGAGCCGATACATACTCTCTTCAGCTCCTCGTGAGCCTGATGATGTTTTATTTCTTCTCAGAAGGCACTTCTGCAGGGATGTCATCACTTATGTCCAAAGCTCAGCTCGTGACAAAGATCTACGTGCCTCGCTGGACGATCATCATCGCCTCTACGATCAATGCGACGCTTATCTTCCTGATGAACCTTCTTGTGATTGTTTTCTTCTTCGCCGTGAAAGGTTTTGTGCCGAGTATCCCTGCTATCTTGATGTTCCTTCTCTTCTCGATTTGTATCTATATCATCGTTCTCTCATTCTCACTCATCACCGCACCACTCTATGTGAAATTTCGTGATCTCGCGATGATATGGGAAGTCCTCCTGATGATTATCCTCTATGCCACACCGATCATTTATCCATTGTCGACCCTTCCGGTAGCCTATCACCAATTCATCCTGCTCAATCCGCTCGCTTTCATTATTCACTTCACGAAAGAATCCCTTATCAACAACCACTTTGCGACGATGCCTCAGTACGCTGTGTTTATGACTATCGTGTTCGGAGCCTTCGCCATCAGTATCTGGTCATATCGCAAATTCATCCCCAGAGTCGCCGAGGATATGTAAGAAATTTTTTTTAGTCCTGATTTGATAAATCAACAATGATTCCTTACCAAACAAAATCGAAGAAGCTATCAGGTACCAGTTACGGAGAAGTGATGCGAAATGCCTTTGCAGTTTACGATGAGGTAAAGAAAAAGACAAAAAGACGTCCTTATATCAGAAGTGCTTATTTCAAAAAAGATAAGGTATTTTTTGATTATTTCAGAGAACACCTATTCCAGAAACTCCCTAAAGAAAGAGTAAGAAGATTGAAGTATTTTAAAGCTGCCTGTGAATTGGTGAAAAATTCAAAACTTGGACCGATTGAGAAAATTGAATCATTTGAGAAAAAAGAAGTTCTGTATAGATTTTCTGGCTTGACCGCTGAAAAAGATTTATTTTATATTCAGATAAAAGAAGATCGGAAGAAGAGACTATATTTTATGTCATGTTTTCCTGAGACCAAATAAAAAATCCCCGCCTAACGATGTTGAGTGTTACCTCTTGGCCGGGATCTTTGTCTAAATGATAGCAGGAAATGTACATTTGTCAATAGCTTCAAAGAAGCTCCGATATAGGGTATAATAGAAAAGGTAATGAGTGGTAAGTATCTGATAATTTCCAATTCTCAATTTTGATTCAATGCATCAATGACCGAAGAACAAAAACAATACGATTTAGAGGAAAGAACAGCGAAATAAGGACAAGGCAAGAATGTTATAGAAAGAAGCCACCGAGTTAACTATGAATTGCAAAATTTATGATTAGTACAGTGATTATAAATGAGAAAAGTGCGAGAAACGCCTTATTTAAAGGAATAAAGAGTGGAAAATAAAAGCGTTATGTAAACTATCGATTTTAAATCGATAGTTATTGACAAAACAATAGATTTATAATAGACTGTTTATATGAAAGAATTATTATTTATCACAAATCCTTGGTGGAGGAACAAGGAGTTTGATTCTGGAATTCCTAGGAAAAAATATCTGCCAGAACTTATAACGTCGCTCAAGCACAAGCGAGCTGTTTTGATTACGGGATCTCGAAGAGTAGGGAAAACAACTCTGTTGAAACAACTTATTCAACATTTGATTACAGAAAGCAAAATAAAACCAGGAAATATCCTGTATGTTTTACTTGATCATCCAAGACTTGCAAAAATTTCTATTTTAGAAATCGTTGATGAGTTTAGAAAAATACATCTATTAGATAGGGATGAGAAAATATTTTTATTTTTTGATGAAGTTCAATACTTGAAAGATTGGGAGCAAGAAGTGAAATCTCTTTTAGATTTGGAAAATGTTAAAATTTTTCTCTCTGGATCCGCCAGCACAGAACTTTTTCAAAAAACTCCTTTTCTCACAGGGAGATATGAAAAAATGAAGATTGATCCATTAAACTTTGAAGAATTTTTACAATTTAAGGGCGCTCATATCTCTCCTACAGAAGAATATAAATACGAGAAATATCTCGAAGAATATATAAAAATAGGTGGATATCCAGAATATATACTACAAGAAGACAGTAGTTATTTTACTGATTTACTCGAAGCTATCATATTCAAAGATATTGTCTACATACATGGCATTAAAAATCCAGATATTATTCGTGACTTATTGCTACTCCTTGCTGATCGGAATGGACATCAGACGAGTTTCACAAAGCTTGGGAAAATTCTCGGAATAACAGTTGACACAACCAAGGAATATGTAAATTTTCTGAAACAAACATTTATAGTTGAAGAAATAGAGAGGTTTTCGACTTCACGAAGCAAAAAGATATATTCTGCTAAGAAATTCTACCTGCATGATACCGGACTACTCAATAATCTTTCGAGCAAATTCAATCTCGGAAGTGCAGCAGAAAATATTCTGTACAAATTTCTTAGCATAAGTTTTAAGGTGAACTTCTATTATGAGAATCAACACGAGATTGATTTTGTGTTTCTGAATGATAACAAGAAGAGTGTATTGGTGGAGTCGAAATTTATAGATAAATTCGATGAGTTAAGCAATGGGGTATTATCCTCGATTGAGAATTCTGCAATCGATCTCAAAATAAATAGGGTATTTGTGATAACGCGGAGCTTGGAAAAAGAACACATATACAATGATATTACCGTTGTATTTATACCACTGAGCAAGCTTCTTCTTTCTAATCCAAAAGAGTTTTTCAATGAGTTTTTTTAGGGTATAATAGAAAAAGTCGATTCAGTAGCAGATATGTTTTAAAAAATTGAAATATTGGAGTTTCACTCGAAATTCATACTTCAAAATTAGAAATTCATTTATATGTCTAGAGAAATCGCTATCAGTGTCAAAGGAGTCTCGAAGACTTTCAAAATCCCTCACGAGAAGGTGAATAGTATTCGAGGTGCTGTGACGGGTATTTTCCGTGACAAATCCTATGAAGAATTCAAGGTTTATCCCGTTGCAATTGTGAATGCGACTGGGACGCTTGACGACATCTCTTTCGAAGCCTGTCCGACTCATTACAATTCTTTTCTGAATTGTTGTGGTCGGGTGAAAAAGGGAGAATTTTTCAGTATAGCAGAAAATTTATAAATAAAGAGTCCATTTTTGACCTCGACAAATGTGAACGAAAAGAGTATTATGAAAGTACTAAAAACACCCACTCTGACCATTTATGGCACGGTGGGATTCGTCTTATGAAGGATAATAATGTATATTTTTTGAAATAGATTGTATTCTATGTCCCAAGCAGAACACGGAGACTTATCTTTGAAAGATTATAAGGACATTTGGACGAAATTCTGTTTCCTCGACGAGACGGGTAGTTTGAGTGCAAAACAGCAACCACTTTTTACGGTCGGAATCCTGAAACTTACACAGCCATATTACTTGTATAACAAGATTCAGTACGAACGTTCAGTTCGTCATTTCTATGATGAGATGAAGTTCAATCTACTGAGCAAGAATAATATTGAATTTGCTAAATTCGTTATTGAATCTGTACTTGAAGCAAGAAGTCTGTGTTTTTATTCTTATTCTCTTGATAAAGAAGGTGATTACTTCCGAAGAACGTTTGGCGACGATCCTTGGCAAGCTTATGAAGACATATCTCTTCGTCTGCTAGATTCTGCTCTTTCTCCGAGTGAGATACTTATCCTTATTGCTGATCATGTTACTACACCAAAGAATATTCGTTATGAAGTTTCAGTCAAGAAACGAATGAATGAAAAACACAAGAGATTAGTCTTGGCGGGAGTGTCTCGGTTTGATTCCCGCGGGAATGATCTGTTGCAAGTGGTGGATCTTCTTATAGGTATCGTGAGTTATGATCTCAAGATGGAATATGGTCTGATAGAAAATCCTTCCAAATATAAAAAAGAGTTAGTTGATTTTTTCAAACAGCAAATCGGAGCAAAGAATTTCTGCGAAGGCTTTCGAAGCCGTTCCTTCAATATATTTGTTGATAAAGACAGTAAAAACAGGAGAAAAGAAAAAGGGCTATCGTCCTAACGGTCGACGCCCTTTCTCAAATACTTCAATATGAGTATATCAGAGAAAATAGAAGTTGTCAATAAGTAGAATCTTAAGCAATATTGATTTTTAAAATGAATAAGGATATAGCTATCAGTGTCAAAGGAGTCTCGAAGACTTTCAAAATCCCTCACGAGAAGGTGAGTAGTATTCGAGGTGCTGTCACAGGCATTTTCCGTGATAAATCCTACGAAGAATTCAAAGCCTTGGATGATGTTTCTTTTGAGGTAAAAAAAGGCGAGTTCTTCGGCATCATAGGACGGAACGGCAGTGGCAAGAGTACATTGCTGAAAATTTTAGCCGGAATATATGCGCCAGATGAACCAAAGAGAGGCAGTGTTTACCCTGTGAAATCGGGCGAAGCCCGTCCGCCTAAGGCGGAATTTCACGGGGTGAAAGTAAACGGGATGATCTCCCCATTCCTCGAGCTCGGGATAGGTTTCAATCCCGAACTCTCCGGCAGGGACAACGTCTATCTGAATGCCACTGTCCTCGGAATGACGCAGAAGCAGATCGATGAGAAATTTGATTCAATCGTGAAATTCTCCGAACTTGAACGCTTCATCGATCAGAAGCTGAAGAATTACTCGAGCGGTATGCAAGTCCGCCTCGCTTTCTCTGTTTCTATCCATGCGAATCGTGATATACTACTTATGGACGAAGTCCTCGCCGTGGGAGATAGCAACTTCCAGAGTAAATGCCTCACCGAGTTTGCCAAGTATCGTGATATGGGGCGTACCGTGATCATCGTCACACACGATATCACGGTTGTTCAGCGATATTGTGACAGAGCGATGCTCCTCAGGAATGGCAAGATAGTGAAAATAGGCAAAGCCGAAGAAGTCGGGAATGCCTATGTCTATGAGAATATGTCCGATGAAGAGAAACGAATGGTAAACGAAGAAAAACAGAAAATCGCAGATGCAGAAAAGGATTTGAAAAACCTGAAAGGTAAAGAGCTCATAAAAGAGCAAAAAAGAATCGCAGAAGAAAAAAGAAAACTCGAAGAAGAGCGAAAGAATAAAGTCGCAGAAATCACGAAAGTAGTGTTCCTCGATAAAAATGGGAAAGAGAAGAATGTCTTTATGACTGGAGATGATATTGTCGCACGGATAAGTTATCATGCGAAGAAAAGAATAGAGAAGCCAGTGTTTGGCATCGCTATACATTCACAAGAGGGGGTGCTTATATCAGGACCGAATACAAAAACCTCTCAATTTAAAATAAATTTCATAGAGGGCAATGGATCTTTTGATTTTATGATTGCTCATAATCAGTTCTTTACAGGTAGCTATAAGTTTACTGCGGCATTATTCGATTGGGCATGTATAACTCCATTCGATTTCAAAGATAAAGCGTATGGTTTCAAAGTAATATCTCAAGATGAGAATCAAAATGGATTAGTAAAAATAGATACACTATGGAGAAAATAAATGATGAACAATTGAAAAGAGAACTACCGTTTGATCTTTATGGTCGTTATGCTGTTATTCGAGATATTATAAATGTCAATCGTAAGGATAATGAGGCGTTCCGAGTCCTCGATGTTGGGGGAAGAGGAAATTTATTAAAAAGATTTCTTCCAAACGACTCAGTATCCTATTTGGATCCACTGATGGAATCAGAGGACGAGAACTTTATCAAAGGAGATGGATGTGCGATGCCGCTGAAAGATAATAGTTTCGATTGGGTGACATCTGCAGATGTTTTTGAACACATTCCAAAGGAGAAAAGGGAAGTTTTTCTCAATGAGAATATCCGTGTTGCGAAAAAAGCTACGATATTGGTAGCTCCGTTCTATTCTGCGGAAGTAGTACAAGCGGAAGCGAATGCAAATGAAAATTACAAGACACTCTCTCGTGGAAAAGATCATCTTTGGCTCGTAGAACACATAGAGAATGGGTTACCTGACGCTGTGGAATTTGAGAAATTTTTGGAAATGAAAAAAATATCATTTCAGAAACTTTACAATAACAGATTGTTCCTCTGGCAAGCACTGATAAATGTAAGCTTTCTCGTCTCTGAGAATTTTTCTGTTGATATCAAAGAAGAATTTGAGGATTTCAATTATTTCTACAATACTGAGATATTTCCATATGACAATCAAGAACCATCTTATAGGAAAATATATTTCATCAAAAAAGACCGAAATCTCAAAAACATAGACACGAAGACGAAGGCAATTGATGATGTAGTATTCCTGAATACAATCGCAAAGGGTTTTGATCTCGTCAATAAAATAAATAATCTTAGTAAAAATTCTATTCAAAAGAAAGATCAGGAAATAACAAATCTCAATCACACAATACAACAGAAAGATCAGGAAATAACAGGTATCAATCATATCATACAACAAAAAGATCAGGAAATAGCATTCATGAGATCATCAAAGTTTTGGAAACTGCGAGGTTGGTATGTTTATTTTAAAAATGGATTTAGATTTATTTTTTTCTCTCCAAAAGAGTCTATTAAAAAATATTCAAAGTTTTTATAAAATGAAAAAGTGCATAGTTACAATACCTATATATAAAAAAAGGCTAAATGATTTTGAAAAAATATCTTTTTTTCAATGTTGTAAAATTTTAAAAAATTATGATTTTTCAATAGTTTCTCCAGCTGGTTTGAATTTGGATGAATATGTTAATATATTAGATTCCTTTAAAATAAATTGTACCATTGAATATTTCAAGAGTAGTTTTTTTGAAAGCGTTGCTAGTTATAATTTATTAATGCTGGATGCTAATTTTTATAGGAGGTTTGATAAATATGATTTCATATTGGTTTATCAATTGGATGCTTATGTCTTTGATGACCAATTGGAATATTGGTGTAATCAGGGATATGATTATGTTGGAGCACCGTGGTTTGATGGTTATGGCTTAGCAAATGATAAATCATCATTGATAAGATATTCTGGAAATGGTGGTTTTTCCTTAAGAAGTGTAAAAAGTTTTTTGAGAGTCCTCACTGCTAATGGTAAATCTGAAAAGCTAATTAAGGAATTTGTAAAAACTGGTAATAATGAGGATGGATTTTTTAGCTTTCATGCTAAAAGAATTATAAGCGACTTCAGCGTTGCACCTGCTGATGTCGCGATGTTTTTTTCTTTTGAGTGTTTGCCTGAAAAGTTATACGTAATGACAGAAAAAAAACTACCATTTGGTTGTCATGCATGGGGAAAATATAATTTAAAGTTCTGGTCTTCTTTTATAGATATTAAAAAAATATATACCGAAAATAAAATAAAATTCTCAATAATTATCTGCACATATAATACTGATAATCGCTTACCAAAAACCCTGGATTCAATTTTAGCTCAATCCAATCAAAATTTTGAGGTTATTATTATTGATGGTGCCTCAAGCGATGGAACAGTTGATATTATCAGGAGGTATGAGGGAAAATTTGCTGGAAAGTTGAGATGGATTAGTGAAAAAGATACGGGAATTTATAATGCAATAAATAAGGGTGTGAAGATGGCAAAGGGAGAATACTTGAATGTTGTTGGGGCAGGCGATTGGCTTGAAAAAAATGCACTTGAAAAAGCTGATGAATGCACCGATAGAAATCCAAATGCGGATGCTGTTCATGGGAAATTAAGAGTCTGGGATAAAAATCTGAAACATAATTATTTAC
>Ga0210042_1002680_pt1 | contig 13354 bp, 12 predicted proteins | sample CryGeymeta201518_FD_183982 | JGI IMG/M metagenome (GOLD analysis project Ga0210042, IMG submission 183982) | Groundwater microbial communities from Crystal Geyser aquifers in Utah, USA - Crystal Geyser metaG 2015-18 (SPAdes) (version 2) | ecosystem: Environmental > Aquatic > Deep subsurface >... | reverse complement strand
AATGAAAAAAATTTTTCTCAAGATAAAAAAGCAAAAATTTCTTTGGTTAATCGGCCTGCTTTTATTAGCTTTACCGACTTTTTGGCGCCTTTTAGGACCCGGCTATTTTCCCATGCATGATGATTTGCAAGTAGGGCGATTGTATCAAATGGATTTATGTTTTCGGGATGGGCAAATTCCCTGTCGTTGGGTACCGGATATGGGCTACGGTTACGGTTATCCGCTTTTCAATTATTATCCGCCCTTGCCTTATTACGTCGGTGAGATTTTTCATCTATTGGGTTTCAGCTATTTGAATTCGGTTAAGATTTTGTTTATTCTGGGTTTGTTTTTTTCCGGCTTTTTTGCTTATCTTTTAGGCAAAGAACTTTGGGGGAAATACGGGGGAATGGTGACGGCTGTTTTTTATCTTTACGCTCCTTACCATGCCGTTGACGTTTATGTCAGAGGCGCCTTAAACGAATTCTGGGGTTTGGCTCTTTTCCCGGCTGTCTTCTGGGCTGTTTACAAATTAATCAAGGAAAAGAAGAAAATCTTTATAGCGGCTTTGGCTTTTTTCCTAGCTTTGCTTTTGCTCTCTCATAATCTAATGGCTTTTTTCATTTTGCCGTTCTTGATTGCTTTTGCTCTCTTTTTGATTTGTTATTCGAAGAACAAGGTTCTGCCGAAGGCAGGTTCTTATCTTAAACAAAAAAAGAAGATAATTTGGTGGTTGTTTTTGGCTGGTCTTTGGGGTTTGGCTTTGGCGGCCTTTTTTACCTTGCCGGTTCTTTTTGAAAGAAACTTTGTTCATGTGGAAACAATGTTTATCGGTTACTTTAATTATTTGGCTCACTTTGCCACTGTCAGCCAGCTTTTCTTCAGCCGCTTCTGGGGCTATGGCGCTTCAGTCTGGGGAACCGACGATGGTCTATCTTTTGCTATTGGCCAGGTTCATTGGTTGCTGGCCGTGATTGTCCTACTGGTTTTTCTTTGGTTTTCTTTAAGAAAAAAGAAGAAAGAAATTTGGTTGCTTTCTCTTTTCTTTGTCTTTTTCTTGGTGACAGCCTTTCTAGCCCATCAGCGTTCTTCTTTTATTTGGTCGGCTCTGTCGATTTTAGCCAACATGCAGTTCCCTTGGCGTTTTGTTGGTTTATCCGGCTTTTTTGCCAGTTTAATGGTTGGCAGTCTTTTTCTTTTAATCAAAAACAAAAAGAAAGCTCTGCTTTTAGCCGGTTTGCTGATAGTGGTTGTTGTTGGTTTCAACTTTTCTTTTTTCCGCCCAGAGAAGATTTTAAAAATTGCTGATAGCGAAAAGCTTTTTTCTGCCAACGGCTGGTATAAGCTTCAAACCGATGCTATTTTTGACTACCTGCCGATTGACGCTCCATTGCCGCCAGCAACACCGGCACCTGACCAGCCTTACTTTGTCAAAAGCGAAGGAGGGCAAATTAAAAATTTCCAAAAAGGCACCGATTGGCAGAAGTTTGAAGTTGATTTGCCTTTGGAAAGTTTAATCCAGTTTCCCTTATATGATTTTCCTGGTTGGCAAGTTTTGGCTAATGGTCAACCGGTGGAAATTAATCAGCAGAATGAATTAGGGTTAATCACCATCAGATTAAAAGAAGGTTATTATCAGATTGAGGCTAAATTAAGAGACACGCCTGTCAGGAAAGTGGGTAATTACCTTTCCTTAATGGCCTGGTTGGGGATGATGGGATTTGTGATAAAATACAAACATGGTAGAGCTGACAAGCGTACCCGAAATTGATTTGGCGACGGTTAAGGGACGAGCGATTAAAGGAATCGCTGCTTTAACTGGAAGAACTTTTCTTCTTCAGATTATTTCCTTTTTCGGTTTTTTCCTTCTGACTGTTTTTTTGGGAACAGCGGAAGTTGGTTTATTTTTTGCCATTTCGGAGCTGGTTGCCATTTTGGGTTATTTTTCTGATGTCGGTTTGGCGGCAGCCTTAATTCAAAAGAAAGAAAAACCATCAGTAAAAGATATTCGCAGTACTTTTACCATCCAGCAAATTTTGGTTTTAACCCTTTTAATCATTGTTTTTTGTCTTTCGCCCTGGTTGCGACGTTTTTATCATATTGACCAGAGTGGATTTTTTCTTTTAGTTTCTTTACTCATCGGCTTCTTTTTGGCTTCTTTAAAAACAGTTCCTTCGGTTTTATTGGAAAGAAAATTAAAGTTTGATTTATTAGTGGTGGTGGAAATTATCGAATCATTTCTTTTTTACGGTTTGGCGGTTTTTTTGGCTTGGCAGGGTTGGGGAATTGCCAGTTATGCCTGGGCAGTTTTAGCCAGAGGGGTGGTCGGTGTCATTTTAATTTATTATTTTTCTCCTTGGCGAATTGGTTTTGCTCTTGAAAGAGAATCTTTGCGTCATCTTTTAAAATTTGGCGTGCCTTATCAGGCCAACACTTTCTTGGCGGTGATTAAAGATAGGTTGATGAATGTCTTTCTTTGGAAAATTGTTGGCGCTTCCGGGGTGGGGATTTTAGGTTGGGCGCAGAAATGGGCCCAAATGCCTCTCCGTTTTGTCATGGATGCGGTGATGAAGGTGACGTTTCCGGCTTATGCCCGGATGCAAGCCGATAAAGAAGAATTAAAAAAGGCCGTCGAGAAAACGCTGTTTTTTCTGAGCTTAATTATTTTCCCGCTTTTGGTGGGAATTACTGTTTTAGCCCAACCTCTAGTTCATTTAATTCCTAAATACAGCAAGTGGGAAGTGGCCTTGTTGGCTTTGTATTTATTTATTGTCAACAGTTTTTGGGCGGCTGTCACGACGCCTTTAATGAACGCTTTAACCGCGGTCGGCAAAATTAAAATCGTTTTTAAACTAATGGTGATGTGGACAGTTTTAACCTGGATTATTTACCCGATTTTAGCCATTAAATATGGCTTTAACGGCGTGGCTCTGGGAGCTGCTTTGGTTTCTTTTAGCTCGGCGATTGCCATTTGGTTGACCAAAAAATATATTGATTTTAAATTTTTTGCTCCTTTACTAAAACCCACTCTTGGTTGTCTGGCGATGGGTTTTGGCCTTTTATTTTTAAGAAATTTTTTGCCGTTAAATATTTTCAGCTTAATTTTATTGATTTTTATCGGTGGTTTGTTTTATGGCGGTTTGGTTTTTTTAATGGTCGGTAAATCTTTGACGGTTGATGTCAAAAAACTCTTTTATGCTTTCAAGAATCATTAATTCTCTACCTTTTGAAACTTCGCCATTAATTTTTCTTCTAATGGCCTTAATCTTTTTAATTTTTTTGTTTTTTAGTTTCCGTTTAAACAAATGGCTGGCTTTAATCGTGTTTTTTGGCATGATTACCCAGAGTTTAACCACCATCAAAAGCGGGCTGTTATCTTCCTATGGCATGGGTTTCTGGGGCCCGAACGGCCATGACGGTGTTTGGCATCTGGCCTTAATCAACAGCTTGGCCAGACATCTTAAATTTTCCGGAGATTTTTTCTCTCTTCTGCAAAATCCGATTCTGGCCCATTTTAATTTAAAGAACTACCACTTTTTATTCGATTTATCAGTGGCTTTAATCCATAAAATTACTTTTTTGCCGACTCTTAATCTTTATTTTCAAATTATTCCCATTATTCTTTCCGGTTTTTTGGGAATTTTAACTTTTCTTTTAATCAAAAAACTAACGAAGAATAATTTGGCTGCTTGTTTGTCTGTCTTTTTTGCCTATTTTGGCGGTAATTTCGGTTGGTTGGTGACCCTATTACGTCATCAAGGTTTAGGCGGTGAATCAATGTTTTGGGCTAATCAATCGATCTCCTTTCCGCTTAACTTGCAGTTTTTTCTTTCTTTAATTTTAATGCTGGCTGGTTTTTATCTTTATTTGAGTTACTTTGAAAAGCCTTCCGGAAAAAAGCTTTGGCTTTTAAGTTTTATTTTTGGTTTGATTATTGGGATTAAGGCTTATGGAGGGATTATTATTCTTTTTGCTTTAGGGGTAACAACTTTTTGGGAATTAATAACTAAGAAAAAAGTGAGGACTTTAAAAATTTTCCTAGGGAGTTTGATTATTAGTTTGCTGGTTTTTTTGCCTAATAATTGGGCTTCATCCTCTCTTTTTGTTTTTTCTCCTTTATGGCTTCCCCGCGTGATGATAGACGCTCCCGACCGGGTTGGCTGGCTAAGACTGGCTCAAGCTCGGCAGGCCTATTTTGCCACCGGTCTTTGGTTAAAGTGGTGGCTGGCTGAAGGTTTAGGCCTGGCCATTTTTTTTATCGGTAATTTGGGGACAAGAATCATTGGCTTGGGTAAGCTTGGCCACTGGTTTAGAAATTGGCGGAAAATTAGTTCTTTTCAAGTTCTTTTTCTGGGATGTCTTTTAGCTAGTGGCCTTGTTCCTCTTTTGTTTATTCAAAAAGGTAATCCCTGGAATAGCATTCAATTCTTTTATTACTTTTTAGTCTTTTTTGGCCTGCTGGCTGGTTTGACGATAGGAGAATTTTTAACCAAGAAAAAAATCTGGTTGAGGATAGTTTTTATCATCCTGGTGGTTTTAATCACCTTGCCGACAACTTTAGGGGCATTAAAACATTATTTGTCTGAAGCTCCTGCTAAAATTAGTTTTGATGAACTTGAAGGTTTAGCCTTTTTAAAAAATCAGCCTTTAGGTACTGTTTTAACCTATCCACATAATTATCAGATGAGACAAATAGTAAAAACACCACAGCCGCTTTATGTTTATGAAACAACAGCTTATGTATCTGCCTTTGCCAATCAGCAAACTTTTTTGGAGGATGAGATGACCTTGGAAATCATGCAGTTTGACTGGGAAACCAGAAGAAAAGAAGTTGAAAAATTTTTTAAAACTACAGAACTTCTTTGGGCTAAAGATTTTTTGAACGAAAATCAAATTCGTTATCTTTATTTAGTCGACAATCAGTCTTTTTTTATTAATCCTGATGGTCTAGAACTGGAAGAGATTTTTGCCAATGATTTTGTTAAAATTTATGAATTTCGTGATAAAATCTAGTTATGGCTAAAATCTCGGTTATTATTAACACTTGGAACGAAGAAGAAAACATCAAAAGATGTTTGGAGTCTGTTCGAAGAATAGCTAACGAGATTATCGTTGTTGACATGTATTCTAAAGATAGAACGACCGCGATTGCCAAAAAATTGGGAGCAAAAGTTTTTTTCTATAAATATATGTCTTATGCTGACCCGGCCAAGAATTTTGCCTTTCGACAAGCTCAGGGTGATTGGATTTTAAGTTTGGATGCTGATGAAGAAATTCCACCCCTTCTGGCCAAAATGCTTCAAGATTTAGCTCAAGACTCTAAAGATTTAGCTTATCTTCGAATTCCCCGCAAAAATATTATTTTCGGCAAATGGATAAAACATTCCCGCTGGTGGCCCGATTATGTGATTAGGTTTTTCAAAAAAGGCGCTGTTCGTTGGTCGGAAAAGATTCACAGCGTCCCGTTGACTCGTGGTGAAGGCCGGGATCTTGAAGCCAAAGAGGTCAATGCCATTGTTCATCACCACTACCAATCCATTTCTCAATATCTGGAAAGAATGAATCGTTATACTGGCATTCAAGCAGAGGAATTAATTAAAACTGGTTATAAGTTTAGATGGCAGGATATGTTGAGAAAACCAATGGGTGAGTTTCTCAGCCGCTTTTTTGTTGGTGAAGCTTACAAAGATGGTCTTCATGGTCTAGTTTTAGCCTTGCTTCAGGCTTTTTCCGAGATGATTAAATACATTAAAGTTTGGGAAAAAGAAAAGTTCATTGAACAGGATATTAGTTCTTATCACGAAGTTCTGGAAGAAAATATTAACGATTATCTTCATTGGCAGGTAAAGGTCTCCGGTTTGATTGGCAAAATCCGTTTGAAGATTAAGAAAAAAATTTGAGAATGCCCATGACTAAAGTTGGTTTAGTGATTCTTCATTTTAACAAGCCGGATTTAACTGGGGCCTGTTTAGAGTCTGTTAAACAATTAGAAGTTAAAAATTTTAAACTGGAAGTTGTTATTGTTAATAATAATCCTTTAGAGGAGATTGATTTTTTAAAAAAGAGATTCCCCGAATTCATCTTTCTTGAGGTTAAAGAAAACCTTGGTTTTACCGGCGGTAATAATTTTGGTCTTAATCGGGTTTTAAAAGATAAAGTTGATTTTGTTTTTCTTTTAAATAACGATACCTTATTGGATAAAAATTTGATGGCGGGGCTTTTAAAAGCGGCCAAGTCAAAGCCTCAGGGAGGGATCTTTGCCCCCAAAATTTATTTTGCCCCTCATTATGAATTCCACCGGAAAAGATATTTAGAGAAAGAAAGAGGAAGAGTTATTTGGTATGCTGGTGGTTTGTTTGATTGGCGGAATATTATTGCTTCTCACCGCGGTGTTGATGAAGTTGACCAAGGACAATATCATCGCTTGGAAATCACAGATTTTGCCTCTGGCTGTGCGATGTTTGTCAGAGAAGAGGTTTTTGAGAAAGTTGGCCTTTTTGATGAAAAATATTTTCTCTATTGGGAGGATGTTGACTTCTGCTGGCGGGCCAAACAAGCCGGCTACAAGATTCTTTTTGACCCTTTGGCAAAGGTGTGGCATGCCAATGCCGGCTCCAGCGAAGTTGGCGGGCCGCTTCATGATTATTATCTGAGTAGAAACAGGATGCTTTTTGGTTTTAAGTATGCTTCTTGGAGAACAAAATTTGCCTTAATCAGAGAAAGCCTAAAAATACTTTTTAAAGGTAGCCCTTGGCAGAAATTGGGAATTAGAGACTTTTATTTGAGGCGATTCGGCCAAGCTGGCTTTAAGCTTTAAAAATGATAAAATAGAAAGAGATGGAAAAAGAAAATCTACCATCAGAGTTAAAAAACGGCAGCTGGGGAAAGACTTTTAAAAATGCCTTTGCCGGCTGCTGGTATGCTTTTACCACTCAGAAGAATTTTATCGTTCATTTACTGGTGTCTTTATCAGTTCTGCTTTTGGCTTTGTGGCTACAGGTTTCTTACGAAAGATTTTTGTTTTTGGTTCTGGCCGTTTTTCTGGGTTTTACCGTGGAGATGGTTAATACCACGGTGGAAAAATTAGTTGATTTAATTACCGACAAATATCATCCTACCGCCAAAATTATTAAGGATTTGTCTGCCGGTCTAATGCTGATTGTTTCCGTTGGGACGGCGGTCATTGGCTTTTTGGTGCTTTTCCCTCCTTTATGGCAAAGATTCTTTTAATCAAATGACTGGTTTTAAAAATTGGCTTAAACAGGAAAAAAATGGTTTGAAGAATGATTTTTATGCTTATCCCAAAGAAAAAATTCTCTGGATAATTTTGGGAATTAGTTTTCTTTTTTTAGCTCTTTTCCGCTTGTGGACGGTGATTTCCTTTCAGAGAATGGCTCAGTGGGATATCTGGCTGGTTAATCAGGTAGAGCAGTTGAGAAACAATACTTTAGACGTTTTTTTTCTTTTTCTAAGCAATTTTGCTTCTGGCTATTTTATTATCGTGGCCTTTTTGCTACTGGCCCTTTTCCTCATTAAAAGAAAAATGAAAAAAGCCGCCTTTATCGTTTTTTTAACCCTGGTGGGCAGTGGTTTTTTTATCTGGCTTTTTAAAAATCTGTTTTCCCGGTCGCGGCCTTTCGGTTGTTTGTCTGAACGAGATTGCTTTTCTTTTCCCTCCGGCCATGCGACGATTGCCTTTTATTTCTACGGGATGCTTTTTAACCTCATAACTCGTTTTGTCAAATTAAGAAAAAGATACGTTTTGGTTTTAGCTATGGCTTTCGGTTTCTTGGTTTTTTTGGTGGCTTTAAGTCGGATTTATCTTGGCTATCATTTTCTAACTGATATTGTTGGCGGTTTCTTGTTGGGTGGCGTTTTTCTTTTAATCTCGGCTTTGATGATTGATTTTCTTTATCAATGAAAGGCAAAATTTCAGTTGTTATTATTACCAGAAACGAAGAAGAAATGGTTAAAGACTGTTTAAAATCAGCCGCTTGGGCTGATGAAATAGTTTTGCTGGATACCGGTTCAACTGATAAAACCATTGAAATCGCGGAAAATTATAGAGTTAAAATTGCTTATGCTCAAAGTAAAGAACGAGACTTTGCTGTTTGGCATAATCAAGGTAAAAAAGTAGCCACTAGTGAATGGATTTTTAAGCTTGATGCCGATGAACGCATAACCCCGGAGTTGAAAAAAGAAATCCAGAGGGTGATCAAAGATAAACAATTTAATGCTTATGCTGTTCCCCGACAAAATATTTTGTTAGGTAAAGCGATGAAATTTGGCGGTTGGTATCCCGACTACCAAATCAGGCTTTTTAAAAAAGATAAACTTATTGCGTGGAAAGGCAAACTTCATGAAAATCCGGTTTTTGAAGGAGACTTAGGGTATTTAAAGCAACCGCTAATTCATATCACCCATCGTGATTTATCTTCAATGGTGGAGAAAAGCAAGGAATGGTCAAAAATTGAAGCACAACTTTTATTCAAGGCTCATCATCCGCCGGTAGTTTGGTGGCGAATTTTAAGGGTGATGATTAGTGAATTCCTTGACCGCTTCGTCAAAAAACAGGCCTGGCGGGATGGAGTTGTGGGTTGGATTGAGGGACTATTCCAGGTTTTTAATAAATTTTTAATTTATGGACAATTATGGGAGATACAAAACCAGAGGTGAAGAAAGCAATATTTTTACCGTTTGATGTTTTTGAAAGACACAAAACTGTGGCTAAGGCCATTAGCCCAAGAGAAACAGTTTTGGATGTCGGTGGTGGTGTTGATGCTTTGAATAAATTCATCGACAACAAGGTAATGGTCAGTAATCTTCAAAGCGGCGATATTCTGGCTGACGGCAGAAACCTGCCTTTTAATAATAATTCTTTTGATGTGGTGACGAGTGTTGACGTTCTTGAACATGTGCCCCAAAAAGACAGAAAGAGATTTATCGAAGAACTCTTAAGAGTGGCTAAAAAAAGGGTAATTCTTTCAGTCCCCTTGGGAACAAAGGGTCATATTGAGACAGAAAAAAAACTTTTAAAAATCTTTGAGACGAAAAAAATGAAGTCTGGTTTTTTAAAAGAGCATCTTGAAAGGGGATTACCGACTTTTGATGAACTTAAAAGTTATTTATCATCATCTCCCTATAAAGTTTTTTATTCGGGTGATTACCGCTTAAATTCTTTTTTGGTTAGATTTAATTTGAAGTCTTTTAAAAATTCGAAGTTGGATAAGTTCTTATATTTTCTTAAAAGGAGCCTTAATGTGATTTTAAATTTATTTTATTTTCCTTTTTCCGGTTCAAAAAAGCCGAAAAAGTTTACCAATAGAATTTATCTTTTTATCGAAAAATGAAAGCGGGAATTTACGATCCATATTTAGATACTTTAGGCGGCGGTGAAAGATATATGATGACCGTTGCCGACTGTTTGAATAAAAACGGCTATCAGGTTGATGTTTTTTGGAAGGATGAATCAATAAAAAGGAAAATAAAAGAGAGATTGAATATAAAAGTTGAACGAATAAATTTTACCCCCGAAACCTTCAATAGTAGTGGTTATGACTTAATTTTCTTTCTTTCAGACGGCAGCATTCCCTTTTTAACTGCCAAGCGGAATATCCTTCATTTCCAAGTTCCCTTTCATGGCGTTGACGGGAGGAAATTGCTCAATAGAATCAAATTAAGAAGAATTAATCACGTTGTTTGTAATTCATTTTTTACCAAGAAATTTATTGATCAGGAGTATGGCGTTAATTCAAAAGTTATTTATCCACCAGTAGCGGTTGATTCATTTAAACCACTGAAAAAAGAAAATCTCATTATCTTCGTTGGGAGGTTTACCGATTTGCTTCATAACAAAAGACAGGATATCTTAATTGAAATCTTTAAAAAGATGAAAATCAAGGATTGGAAGCTGATGATTGTCGGTGGGGATGAAGAAGGTAAAAGATATGTCGCTGATTTGAAAAAAAAGGCTCGAGGATTTCCAATTGAAATTATAACGAACCCTCGGTTTAACGATTTAAAGCATTTTTACGGCCAGGCAAAAATTTTCTGGACGGCCGCCGGTTTTGGTGTTGACGAAGAAAAAGAGCCGGAAAAGACTGAACATTTCGGTATCACCACGGTTGAAGCCATGTCAGCCGGTTGTGTGCCGGTGGTTATTAAAAAAGGCGGCCAGCCAGAAATTGTTTCTGAAGGAAGAAATGGGTTATTATGGACTAGTGAAGAAGAATTAAGAGAAAAAACCTTAAGGATTATTAACAATCAATCAGAATGGTTAAAATTATCTAAAGCAGCACAAAAAAAGGCTAATGATTTTTCTGAAAAAAGATTCTGTCAAGAATTGAGAAGATTAACTGAATGAAAAAATTTCTTATCAAATGGATTTTAATCGGTTTGGCTCTAAGGCTAGTTTTGATGCCTTTTACCATTCATCCAGATATCAGGGCTTTGGATTTAGGGGCTTTTTTAATTTCCCAGAAAGGTCAGTTTTTAACTTTTTATGATTATCTTTCCGGTTTAGCCAGAACTCATTCCTTAGTGAGTGTTTATGGAATTGACCTTTTTATTTATCCGCCTTTGGCTTATTTGACCCCCGCTTTCTTTATGGCTATTTTAAGCCCCTTTTATAATTTTTCCGCCAATGCCGTTTTTCTTGGCGATATGACTAAGATTTTCCAAACAGCCGAAATTTTTAAAATTGCTTTTTTACTTAAGTTGCCTTATTTATTATTCGATTTCTTATTAGCTTTTCTTTTACTTGAAATTTTTAAGAAGAAAAGCCAACCTGCCGGCAGGCTGGGACTTCGGGCTTTTAAGATTTGGATGCTTAATCCGGTGACTTTGTATGCCACTTTTGCCATGGGGCAGTTTGACATTATTCCGGTTTTATTAATCGTCGCCGGAATATTTTTTGCTTTTAAAGACAAAAAATGGCTGGCGGTAATAATGTTGGGAATAGGCGGGGCCTACAAGATGTTTCCCTTGTTGTTCCTGCCGATTTTTGTCTTGCTTCTTGATAAAAATTTCTGGATTCGTCTGAAATTGTTAGTAGTTGGTTTGTTACCTTATTTATTGGTTATTACCCCTTATCTTTTGTTTTCGCCGATGTACCGTCAGGCAGCTTTTTTGGCTAATCAGACAGAAAAAATGCTTTTTATGAAACTACCTTTATCCGGAGCAGAATATCTTTCTGTCTTTCTGGTTGGCTTTTTTGTTTTATTAATGATGGCCGCTAAAGCAAAAATTCAAAAAGATAACTTTTGGCGGTTTGGTTTGGTTTTGATGCTTCTGTTTTTTGCCGTCACTCATTATCATCCGCAGTGGTTTTTGTGGTTGACGCCCTTTTTGGTTTGGCTTTGGTTGACTTATGAAGCTAAGTATCGTTCTTTAATAATTTTGTTATTTGGTTGTTGGTTTATTTTAACCTGTTTTTTTGAAAGCTCCTTGCATATAGGTTTATTTTCGCCAGTATGGCCTGACCTGTTAAAATCAGGTGGTTTAACCAAGTTAGTTAGCCGTTTTACCGATCCTTTTTTAATAAAAAGCCTTATCCGAAGCCTTTTTGCCGCCATAGCTTTGTTTTTAAGTTTTCGCTTGCTTTCGGAAAGGAAAATGAGTGATTAAAAAATTTTTTTCCAAAAACTGGCCGATTTTTGTTATTTTTCTCCTCGTTTTTATTTTTTTCTGGAAGTTTTTTCTTAAAGGCCTACTTCCTATTCCGGCTGATATTATTGTGGGTATGTATTTTCCCTGGTTGGATTATAAATGGGGTTACTTAGTCGGAGTGCCGACTAAAAATCCCCTTATCTCTGACATCGTTTCCCAAATGTATATTTGGAAAGGGCTTCTGTTTGAAAGTTTTACTAAGTTGAATTTTCCTCTTTGGGACAGGACGATTTTAGCGGGAACGCCCTTTTTAGCTTCTTATCAGCCGGGAGTTTTTTATCCGTTGAATCTTTTTTATTTTTTCCTTTCTCAAGAGAAGTCTTTTTCTTTTTTGGTTATCAGTCAGCCCTTGCTTTCCCTGCTTTTTACCTTTGCTTATCTTCGAGAAATCAAGTTAAGTAAGTTGGCCAGTCTTTTTGGCGCAATAGCTTTTTCTTTTTCCGCTTTTGCCATTGTTTGGAGCCAATGGGGGACAATTATCCATGCTGGTTTATATCTGCCCTTGGTTTTGCTTTTAATTGAGAAATATCTTTCTAAACCAAAGCCTCTTTTCCTCGGCCTGATTTCTCTTGCCCTGGCTTTTTCTGTTTTTGCCGGGCACCCACAAATCACTTTTTATCTGGTTTTGTTTAGTTTTGTCTACGCTGTTTTCAGAACTTTAACAAACAATAACAAAAAGCCGCTGAAGACCATCTCTTTTCTGTCTCTGGCTTTTGTTTTAGCAGCCTTGATCGCTGCTATTCAGCTGGTGCCAACAGCGGAATTGTCTTTTAACTCTTTTCGGGGCGAGGAAAACTATATTCAACAGGATAATTTTGGTTTGATGGCTGGCAGAAAACTGCTGACTTTTATTGCTCCTGATTTTTTTGGTAATCCAACGACTCTAAATTATTGGGGTCAATGGAATTATCAGGAGACGGCTTTATATTTAGGGATTTTACCTTTATTTTTTATTGGTCTTTTATTTTTCCGTCAAAAAAACAAACTCACCCGTTTTTATCTTTTTGCTTTTTTAGCCGTCATGCTTTTAGTCTTTAACTCTCCGCTAAGTAGGTTAATTTATACCCTTAAGGTTCCATTTTTAAGTCAGAGCTATGCTTCAAGAGGAGTCTATTTGCTGACTTTTATGGCGAGTGTTTTAGCTGCTTTAGGCTTTGACCTTTTTTTAAAAGAAAAACTGAGGAAAAAAGAATGGCTTACTTTAACAGCTGTAGTTGTTTTTTTAATTTGTTCAGCTTTCTTTCGCACTTGACCCATGCCCATGCCATCCTCCTTTACTCGATCGCAAACCTTTGCTCACTGGTTTCTGATCTCCGACCCCTGTTCAGTACCTCTGAACTCTTCCATCGTTGCCTGCCCAGGCTCATTAATGCCTTCACGTTTCAAAATTTTCCAGATTGTCATCCCGATGATCTTGATGTCCAGCCACAAAGACCAGTGATCAAGATACCAAACATCCAATTTGAATTTCTCTTCCCATGTAATGGCATTTCTCCCATTCACCTGCGCCCAGCCGGTAACACCCGGCTTCACCTCGTGGCGCCGCATTTGGAATTCCTGAAGAAAATAAGTGTTATGTCCCCGGAATTCCTCCGGAATTCAAAATACTTCCCGATCTTCTTTGTCCCGGAATATCTCGCGCTGTTCATTCCCCCGACAGGTCACATGATAAAAAGCATTTGGGTATTGGATTCTTAACGGCCTTGTC
>Ga0210042_1002661_pt1 | contig 13430 bp, 8 predicted proteins | sample CryGeymeta201518_FD_183982 | JGI IMG/M metagenome (GOLD analysis project Ga0210042, IMG submission 183982) | Groundwater microbial communities from Crystal Geyser aquifers in Utah, USA - Crystal Geyser metaG 2015-18 (SPAdes) (version 2) | ecosystem: Environmental > Aquatic > Deep subsurface >... | reverse complement strand
TGCGAAATCCACAACTATGAAAAATTACGTAAAATTCAATCCTACAAATAAAAGTTTGTTCTTTCCTACCCTAAAACAAAGAGTAGATGATTATTTTAAGATTAAAAATATTAGCAGACACGCTAACACGAGTATGGTCATCAAAACAATTATATTATTATCTGGCTATATTTTGCCTTTTATTTATATTCTAAGTTACAATCCCACGTTTGGTATTTCAACGATGCTGTGGGCAGTAATGGGACTCAGTATTGCAGGAATCGGAATGAGTGTAATGCACGACGCTAATCATGGCGCATATTCTAGTTCGGAGTGGGTAAACAAACTACTTGGAAATACACTTACACTAATCGGTGGCTCAGTAGATAACTGGAAAGTACAACATAATTTACTGCATCACACATTTACTAATGTAGTTCACCAAGACGATGATATTTCAGATAAATTTGTCTTGCGTTTTTCTCCACATACGGAAGTAAAATGGTTTCATAAATATCAATATATTTATGCTTTCTTTTTTTATGGACTACAAACTTTGTTTTGGGTACTTGTCAAAGATTTTCTACAATTTAATCGCTATGTAATAAAAGGAGAGCAAAAATGGTTTACACTTACCAAATTACTTTTATCTAAAATTATATATTTTTTTGTAATACTAGTAATGCCAGTTTTGTTTTTTGATATTCCAATTTTACATGTCGCAACAGGTTTTTTGGTAATGCACTTTTTTTCAGGCTTAATCCTAACTGTAATTTTTCAGTTGGCGCATACTGTTGAAGGAACTACTCATCCTTTACCGAATGAAAAAAATGAAATTAAAAATGATTGGGCAATTCATCAAATGAATACGACAGTAGATTTTGCACCAAAAAATCAATTCCTTTCTTGGTATATTGGTGGTCTTAATTTTCAAGTAGAACATCATTTATTTACCAAAATTTGTCATATTCATTATCCAGAAATTTCAAAAATTGTACAACAAACGGCTACCGAATTTGATATACCTTATTTAGTAAACGAAAAGTTTTCAGATGCACTTATGGCACATGTCAATGCTCTAAAACGATTTGGTAAAGAAGAAGCTGAATTATCAGTTTTAAAATAATTGGTAGTGTAAAAATCAACTAAAGTTTTCAAAAATCGTTTAGGTAATTACTTGAACGATTTTTTTATGGTAGAATTTTCTAAAAATTAAATAAATGAAAAATATTTTTGTGCTTATCAATATGAGTGTCCCTTCTCATTTTTGCTTTTTAGTTGCAGCGCAACGTAACCTTTGTTAAGTAATCGTACAAAATTAATGCATCTTATTTTTTAATGTAATTATCAATTATCCATTTTAAATTAGCTTCGCTGCTTTGGCAGGTGTCCATTTACTTAGAATAGGTAAAAATGACTTTTATTAGCGCTACAAAGTAGCGAAACTGTACTATTTGACAATTAAATGCAAAGGGGGGCATAACAAATTAGCTACGCTGCTCTTCGGATGTCGCTTAGTCAATTTGTCTTGTGTAGGGAAAAGCCTTGCCTTTTCCTTCCATACAGGTATTTTTTTGATACAGACAGCTAGTTTAGGAAAAGCCTTGCCTTTTCCCTACAAAAAACGACAATTTGTTATACACCCATGCAAAGTTACGCTACTCTGTAGTTTTTTAAATTACTTATTTGCAACCTTTCTACAAAGGTAATGCAACGCTGTTGCTAGAAAAACCTATTTCAATTTCTGTAGATGGCACTCATATTGAACGATACTTCTAATTTGTGTTTTTTAATTGTCTTTCAGTTCATAATTGTTCTAAAAAATTGATTGTATGAATTTTATTTAGTAGGTTTAATGAAGTAATTATCCTTCCTTGATTGACTTCAATTAAACCTATTTTTTTGTTATTTATTCTGTCATCTTTCACTTATGCAACCCAAACGTTGGCTCTTCGAAAATCTACCTTCTGATGAACAAATTTCATCACTTTCGAAAGAAATTAATGTCAGTAACGTTCCTGCAACTTTGCTTTTACAGCGTGGTGTAAGTGATTTTGAAAGTGCAAAAGCATTTTTTCGTCCTTCTCTTTCACATTTGCATTCTCCTTTTTTGATGAAAGGAATGGATACAGCCATAGACAGGCTCAAAGAAGCCATACAAAATCAAGAAAAAATATTAGTTTATGGAGATTATGATGTCGACGGAATTACTTCGGTAGCCATTATTTATGGCTTTCTGAAAAAGATTTATGGAGATGTTACCGATGAAAAAAACGTTCAATTCTACATTCCAAACCGAAATACAGAAGGCTACGGAATTACGAAGGAAGGATTAGCTTTTGCCAAAAATGAAGGTATAAAATTGATTATTTGTTTGGATTGTGGCGTAAAAGCAAATGAAGAGATTCAACAGGCAAAAGAATGGGGAATAGATTTTATAGTTTGTGATCATCACTTACCAGACGAAGAATTGCCAGTTAGTTTTGCGATGCTTAATCCAAAACAAAAAGGGTGTAATTATCCATTTAAAGACCTTTCAGCGTGTGCGATTGGTTATAAATTTTTACAAGGATTTTGTATTCGAACAGGAACTTCTGAACGAAATTTACATTATTATTTGGATTTGATAGCCTTGAGTATTGCTGCTGATTTAGTTCCGATGGTGGGCGAAAATAGAATTTTGAGTTATTTTGGGTTAGAAAAAATAAATATTGACCCTCTCCCCGGAGTAAAAGCTCTCCTAAATTTAATCCATGGATACGGTAAAAAGATAGGTGTTCGTGAGATTGTTTTTTCAGTTGCGCCTCGTCTGAATGCAGCAGGACGTATCGATAATGCCTACAACTCTTTAAATTTACTTCTAGCTTCATCAGAGCAAGAGGCAAACGAACTAGCTAGAACATTAAATCAAAAAAATGATGAGCGTCGTAATATAGAACAAATTATGATGCTAGAAATTGATGAAATTCTAAAAAAATCTAATTCAAAACGCAAAACAAACGTACTTTTTAATAAAAAATGGCATAAAGGTTTGGTAGGAATTGCAGCAGCAAAATGTGTAGAAAAAACCTATCTTCCGACCGTAATTTTGACACACTCTGAATCTGAAAATGGCGATTTGGCTGTTGGTTCGGCTCGTTCGATTTCCGATTTTGATATTTATAAAGCTGTTGAAAGTTGTTCGGATTTGTTGATACAGTTTGGAGGACACAAATTTGCTTCTGGAATGTCTATGCCTATCGAAAATGTAGAAAAATTTCAAGAGCGTTTTGAAAATGTTGTTACTAAAAATTTGGAAAAAGAACAACTCATTCCTCCTGTGCGTGTCGATATGGAAATTGATTTTTCTGCTATCAATCAAAAAATGTTTGCTATTATTAAACAAATGTCGCCTTTTGGGCCTCAAAATATGCGTCCTGTTTTTGTAGCTCGTAATGTTCAGCTTTTTTCTCCCAAAATTATAAAAGAAACACATTTGAAGGTACAGGTTCGTCAAGGAACATCTCTTTTTTCGGCTATTTCGTTTGGAAAAGCTAGTTTTTTCAATCAAATCAATACTAAATCTAGGTATGATATTGCTTTTCTGATAAGCGAAAATCATTTTAGAGATAAAAGTTATTTGCAGTTAGAAATTAGAGATATTTTGAGGGTGGATTGAGTAAAATAACTAAAAGATAATACTTCTATTTGCTAAAATCATTAGTCTATAAAAATAGAATGCTTAACTATGCTTTCTAGTAGAATTATCGAAGAAAAGAGAAAAGACAATAAAAATATAACTTTTAGGATTAGAATTTGCCTTATTTTGGATAATTGTAATACAAACTTTAGTCTGTGTTTTTACTTCCATTCTTCCAAAAGACATCAAATTTTACCTTTTACAACAAAATTATAAAGTTATGTTTCGTTTTATTTTAACAACTATTTGTCTTATTTTTTTACTCTCTACAAACTCCATTTTTGCTCAGTCAATGAGTAAAGAACAGGAAAAAGTATGGAAAAAAAGACAAAAATCTATGTCAGTAGAAGAATTTAAGAAAAAAGTAGAAGGCTATGAAACAGCTACTGATGAAGCCTACAAACTAGAAAAACAAGTCGTTTCGACAACCCAAGTCTTGGCAGAGCGAGAACGCAGAATTGATAGTTTAGAGCAAGCCTTAGCAGATGCTCAAAATGGAGCAGGCTCTTCATCAAATGCAGAAAATTCAGATTCCGATGCTTCTTCTTCTGATGGAGGAGATAATTATTCGAAAGGAACAGTTTATAGAGTTCAGGTTGGAGCATTTAGAAATAAAGATTTAATGAAATTTGTCGGACACAGACGTTTTCATGCAGAAGAAGACCAAGACGGAGTAAAAAAATATACTATTGCAGCTTTTAGAGATTATTGGGAAGCTGATTTATTCAAAAAATACTTGCGTGAAATGGGCGTAAATGATGCTTGGATTGTTTCTTATAAAGACGGTGTTCGTGTACAAATAGAAAGTGTTTTGTCAGCAGAAGACCAAGAAATGGTAAAATCTGGAGGAACTAAAAATGATGATATTGATTAGTTTTTGAAAATAATTTCATTTTTTTCAAAAAAAATCTTCTACACCACTTGCACAATAAAAAATAAATCGTACATTTGTATTCTAAAAGCAAAAAACTACCAACCCTAAAAAGGGTTTTACATCTTGCCCAGATGGCGGAATTGGTAGACGCGCTGGTCTCAAACACCAGTGGAGCAATCCGTGCCGGTTCGACCCCGGCTCTGGGTACTTTTATTGAAAACCTCTTTTCTAATTTCTGAAAAGAGGTTTTTTTTATTTCCTTAATTAAGAATGAAATTAACGAAAGCAATAGTAAATGACTTGTGATTTGCAGGTTATAGCCATAATTCGTAATTCGTAATCCGTAATTGATTCAAATTTATGCCTTCTCCAATTATAAAATTAAGCAGTATTACAAATCTTCATGATGCTCGTTTCGGTGCAGGAATGGGAACAGTCTTAGATATGATGATTGGTTTTTCATTAAATCCAAATAGTAAAAATTATGTTTCAGAACAAGATTTTGTACAGATTTCGGGTTGGATAACAGGATGTAAAATTGTGGCAGAAATAGAAAATGAGAAAACACAACTTGAAATTAATGAAGAAGTAGAAAAAATTCTTTCCAACTCTGATTATAAGATTGATTTTGTACAAGTTTCTAGTCATTCTGATTTAGTCAATTTGAAAGAATCGGCTCATCAAATTCCTATTATTTTTTCTTATCAATTTAATCAAATTGAAGAAATAGAAAATTCAGATAGTTTAGGAATTATGTTTAGAAAATTAAATGAAGATTTTAAAATAGATTACTTTTTATTAGAATCAAAAGAAGCAGCTTTAACGAAGCTATCACAATTAGCTATTGAAACACTACAAAAACTCTCTAAAGAATTTTCAATTATTTTAGGTTTTGGAATAACGAATGAAAATGTAATTGATTTACTCTCTCAAACAGAATTAAAAGGCATTGCTTTTACAGGACAAGCCGAAACCGAAGTTGGAATGGGTGGTTATACTGATTTTGATGAAATTTCAGATATTTTGGAGAAAGTCGAAGAGTTATAGATTCGACTACTGTATCCTACTATTTTTATTGAACACAGAGAATAAACTATAAAGTCAGCGAAGCTAAATTTATAGTTGAACTGTCAGACACCTTCAAGGTGTCAGTACAGTTCAAAACTGAATTATCCGACACCTTTGAAGTATCCTGATAAGTTTAATTTTTTAAATACGTGTCAGTTCTCTAATCAACTCACTATGTTTTGGATATTCCTTTGATAATTCTTCGTATTTGGCTAATTCAAAGTCAGCAAAATCAAAGGCTGGTGCAACCGTACAACCCGATAAAGTAAAACCATTAGGATTCTGACAACGTGAAGCAAACCAAACCCCAGCAGGAATTACGATTTGAGGACACTGATTTTTTTCAATATCCATTCCCAAAACTTTTTCTTGAAGGTTTCCTAAATCATCAAAAAAGAAAATTGAAAGTGGGTCGCCGTCATAAAAATGCCACATTTCGTCAGAAGCAATACGATGAAAAGCCGAAAAAGTATTTCCTGTAAGTAAGAAATAAATAGCCGTACTGTACGCACAACTTCCAGAAAAACTCTGAGGCAATGTTTCTTTAGGAATAATTCCTTCTGCACGATACGTTTCGGCAAAAAAACCTCCTTCTGGGTGCGATGCTAAATTTAGTTTTTCAATCCAATAGTCTTGATTATGATGGCTCATGTTTAGTTGAGTTATTTTTTAGATAAAGATGATTTTGAATTTCTTATGTTATTCTACTTTAATCAATTCTTGTAAAGTTTCACAAGGTTGTTGATAGTTTTATTAAGTGCATAAGTACAGAGTTTACAAAAAATCCATTATCTATTTTTTTAATAAATAATGGATTTTTCTAAATATTATCGCACCTTAAAAGGTACGGTACATTTTACTCACTCTAAAGAGTAAGCTACATTTTTACACTTCAATCTTATTCTCCTCATTCTTAAATGCCTGACGAGGTTTTATTTGCAAGATTTGGAATAATTCTTTGTCTGTTTTTGCATCTGGATTTGGTGTAGTGAGAAGTTTATCGCCTGCAAAAATAGAATTTGCGCCAGCCAAGAAACAAAGAGCCTGTTCCTCAACACTCATTCTGACACGACCAGCAGAAAGACGAACCATAGCTTTAGGCATAATAATACGTGCCGTCGCTATCATTCTGACCATTTCCCAAACCGAAACTTTTTCTTGTTCTTCTAATGGCGTTCCTTCCACAGGGACAAGTGCATTGACAGGAACAGATTCTGGATGTTCTGGAAGGGTTGCAAGCGTGTGAAGCATTCCGATACGGTCTTCTTCTGCCTCGCCCATTCCGATAATTCCACCCGAACAAACTGAAATACCAGACTTACGAACATTCTCTAAGGTATCCAAACGATTCGAATAATCTCTAGTGCTAATAATTTTGTCGTAGTATTCTTCGCTTGTGTCTAAGTTGTGATTGTAAGCATAAAGTCCTGCTGCTTTTAGTTTTTGAGCTTGTTCTTCTGTGAGCATTCCCAAAGTACAACAGACTTCTAAACCCATTTCGTTGATTTCTTTTACAGCATCGACTACTCGGTCAAATTCTCTTCCGTTACGTACTTCTCGCCACGCTGCGCCCATACAAAAGCGTGTGCTACCTAATTCTTTGGCTTCTTTTGCCTTGCCTACAATTTCTTCATTTTTGAGTAAACGACTTGCTTCTACGTCGGTGTGATAGCGTGCAGCTTGTGGACAGTAAGCGCAATCTTCTGGACAGCCTCCTGTTTTGACAGATAAAAGTGTACAAACTTGTACTTCTGATGTTTCGTGGAATTTTCTATGAACACTTGCACCTTTATAGATAAGTTCTAAAACAGGTGTGTTATAAATTTCGGCTATTTCGGCACGAGTCCAATTTGTTTTGATAAGGTGGTCTAATGGTGTTTCTGACATTTGCGTGTATTTTTTAGGAATGATTTTTATTCAATGGTAGTTTAAAAATTTGATAAATCAAATGGCTACTTAAAAATGTAACAGTTTGATTTATCAAACTGAATTATCTACAATTTACACAAAAATAGAAAAAACAAAATTCTAATCTTTCCTTCTATTTCAAAATGATAAAAAAGCCTTCAAAACAACTCAAAAATCAGTCTAATAAATACCTTTTTAGGGTTCATTAAAAATTTCATAAAAAAACAGTAAAATCAATAAGTGAAATTGCGAATTTTCTAAAGAATTAAATTAAATATTATGAAATGCATAAATTTTAAGTAATTATGTTAATAAATTTGCAACAAAAGAATCTTTTCCTTTACTTTGTATCATCAGAAAGGAAAAAACGTTACAAATTTCATAAACACTAAAAGAGCATTTGAAATTCAAATAATAACTACTTACTGATAAATAAAATTGTAGGATGGTGAAATTTTGGCAGCCACGCCCCTCGGTCTCAGGGGTGAAGGTTTGGGATAAATTAAATAACCATTTTTGATGATTATTTAACTAACTACTTCGTGAAGGTTCGAGTCCTTCTCCTACAGCAAAATAGTAGAATAATAATAATAATAATAATGAAATGAAAAGACTTGAAAGTAAAATTACTTTCAAGTCTTTTTTTGTGTTTTGCAAAAAAATAGATACATAAAACTAGCCTTGCTATTTTTTGAATACTAAATAGTTTGACTTGTGTTTTTAATTTTTTCATAAATTTCTATATATTTTTGTGCTAATTTTTGAGAAGAAAAATCATTTTGAATAATTTGAGGAGCAGTTTTTTGGATTTCTTCTCTTTTTTCTTTATCATTAATGGCTACTTTTAAAGTTTGAAGTAAAGATTCTATATTATTTGTTTTGCAAACCCAGCCCAATTTTTTTTCTTTTACATAATTAGCTAAACCTACTTTATCAGAAACCAAAACAGGCGTTCCTGTGCTTAGACATTCTATAACTACATTGGCAAAATTTTCATTAAAGGAAGGTAAAACAAAAAGGTCTGATTTCTCTAAATGTTCAAATTTTTGATTTCCTTCTAACCAACCTATCCAATTTACTTTATCTTCTAAATTCTTTTTAGATATAAGGTTTTTTAGAGAGTTTTCATATTCTATACTTTCACTTTTTCCTATTAAATCAAGTTGCAGGTTTATTTTTGCATTAGTATCATTCTGATTATTAAATTGAGCTATTGCTTCAATCAAAATTTCTATTCCTTTTTTGTGATGAATCCTAGACATGAAAACTAATTTGAAAGTCTTAGAATCTTCTATTATTTTATTTTCTTGCGTGATTTTATTTTGATTTGTGGGAATAGATAATAAATTAGGCAATACAAAAACACGATTATCTTTGATATAATTTACTTCTTCCCTTTCTATTTGTGCTGTCAGATGTAGATATGATTTTTTGAGAAGTTTTTTACCTATAAACTTATGAAAAATACTTTTAGGAGATTTTTTTTGAGATTGTAGTGTATATTCTCCAAGCATTCCACGAGGCGCAACAATTACTTTTACTCCTTTCAAAATACATAGCAAAACAGAAAAAATAACAACTGTATTCCACCACGAATGAACATGAATGGCATCAAAATTTTGAGCTGTTTGAAAGAGTTTTTTTAGAAGTCCGATAGAAAAATGAGTATGGTCTTTGGTTTGTCTTTTGAAATACCAAACTTCTACATTATCTACTAAAATAGGTTTATTGCTATCAATTTCTAATTCATCTTTTCCATTTGCTGTTGTTGTATAAACTGTAACCTTGTTCGTTTTTTTGTTTAGATTTTTCAATAAATCAGCTTGAGCTTCACACAAACGACTTATCGATACAGTAGTTCCTCCATAAATATAAGCAGGTTTGTAAGAAGGAGTAATATGAAGAATATTCAACAGATTAATTTTTAAAGGATTTTTATGAATAAAACACAGAAGAATCACTAAAACTAGCTTTAGTTATTCATAGTAAGGATTTTTGACTAGAACATTGAACCTTTTAGCTACATAAAAAAGCAAGTACATAGTAACTGTACTCCAAAATACCGAATTAGCTACATACTCAAAGGCATTACCTCTTATCAAAATATAAAATAAGCCCAAAAATATACAGCCTGACCCAATAGCATATCCACCAAATAAGGATTCAGCTTTTTTAGACAAGAAAGTAATTAGAACACCCAGTAGAAATAACGCACAAAAAACTCCTATATTACCTCCCATAATATATGAGTCAGCAATAAATGCAGGCTTGGCAGATACTTCTGTACCTTTTCCTACTGCTCCTATTTTATAAACTCGCTCCATGATTATTTCTTCAGGAACTGGTTTATCAGGATACAAAATACGGGGGGGAATAGATTCTAATGATTGCAGGAGAATATCTTTTGTCATGTAAGGAATTTCGGTAGGTACTCTATCTACATAAACCATAAACATTTTTATTTCAGAAAGTCGGTAGGTCAAAAATAGCCAGTTGTCTTCTAAAATATCTTTTACATCTTCATTTCTAACTTTGTTTAATGCGATAGCAGCAGCTTGCGTTCCTTCTACACTCTTGCCCCAACTTAATCCTCTAACAATTCCTGTATAATAAGGAACAATAAACAAAAACAAAAATAACATAAAAGGAGAAGCTATTAGAATAATCTTTTTATGACGTGTCCACAAAATAGCTCCTAAAAGTAATGTAGGAAGAACTGTAAACTCTTTCCAACCAGAAGTTAAGGCTTGAAACTCTCCATAAAAGAAGAGTAATCCTGTTATAAATATATATTTTTTCTTGTTTTCTAATAGGGCATATCCAAATGAAAAGACAGCAAAAACAGCTGTAGAAAGTTGAAATTGGATTAAAAATTGCGCCCCACCAGGCAAAAATCTAAAAACAATACTTCCAACAAAGAAAAATAAAGTAGAGAAAAAAAGTATTTTAGAAATAGAGGTTTGGGAAGAAACTTGAATGATATATTTAGGTGGTTTGTACTCTAAAAATAGCAGTAAACCATGTATATAAGCAGCATGACCTAAACAATACAAAAACTGACAGTAAGCAATAGTTGAGATATAAATATAAGATTCTTCAGCTTTAACCTTGTCTAAATACAAATACCCCATAGCATCTAAATAAAAAAATACAGAGGTTACTGCCATATAACCCGAAAAAATCAAATGCACTAGAAAAAAAGGACGAAATACTTGATTCAGTACAGGACGGTCGTCAGGAAGCTGTTTTATTCCCCCTGTAAAAGTAATGAGGTATATCCAAAGAGAACCTCCCCAAGCTATCCAATAAGATAACGAAGGGTTTGATGATTGAAGCAGATAAGCTAAAAAAACAGGTACGTAAAGTAATAAGTAACGTGGATTCATTTCTATTTTTTAATACAATTATTGTTTCTTATTTTAGCGTAAAATAAAAAACAACGTATTTATTTAATACTCTATTCTTCTTCTTCTATTTTTGCTTCTGCCAATATGATAGTTGATTTGTCTGTACTTTTTTTAGAAGAAGTATTTTTTTGAGTAAGGATTGCAGCTTGTTTTTCTTCTTTCTTTTTCTGTAACTTTTGTCTTTTTCGCTCTTCTTCTTTTTCTAATCGTATTCTTTCTTGTTCTATTAGGTTCAACTCTATTATTCTTTGTTCTTTATACTTTACATTTCTATCAGAAATTGTATCATTAATATACTTTTCTATCATCAAACTTGCTATTGGGGCAGCCCATGTTCCTCCAAAACCTGCATTTTCTACAACGACAGCGATTGCAATTTTTGGATTGTCTTTTGGTGCAAAAGCTATGAAAACAGAATGATCTTCTCCATGTGGGTTCTGAACAGTTCCTGTTTTTCCACACACAACAATATCATCAATTCTTGCCCTACGAGCTGTTCCTGCACGAACCACATCCTCCATAGCATTAACTACGAAAGGAAAATATTTCTCATCTACTGTCGTTTTTTGTTTCGTTCTGTATTTTATATCTACCAAAGTTGTGTCGTTGATTGCTCTGACAACATGAGGAATATAATAATGACCTCTATTAGCTAAAATAGCAGCAAAATTAGCCAGTTGCAACGGAACTGCACTCATTTCTCCTTGCCCAATACTTAATGAATAAATATTTCCTAGTTTCCAGCCATAACCACGACGTTCAGCAATTTTATCATAATAAGCTGTTGAAGGAATAAGTCCTCTACTCTCGTAAGGCAAATCTATTCCTAACTTTCTACCAAAACCAAAAGATAAAACATGGTCGTGCCAACTATCTAAGCCAATACGAGTATCTTCTTTGTCATTTTCTGAACGATTCTGACGAATAATACGAATAAAAGATTTGTAATAAAATGGATTACAAGAATGCTGAATAGAACCATGTAGATTCAATGGCGAAGGATGATTATGACAATTTACAAGTTCTTTCGAACAGCTAAAAGAAGTATGAGTAGTATCCAAAACACCATCTTGCAAACCAATAAGAGCTTGTACAACCTTAAAAGTAGAACCAGGAGGATAAGAAGCCTGTAAAGCACGGTTGTAAAGAGGCTTTGTTGGGTCTTGAGAAAGCATCAGATAATTTTTGGCTACTTCTGTTCCTTCTCCTGTCAAGAGATTTGGGTCAAAGGTAGGAGCTGAAACCATTGACAATACTTCACCTGTTTGTGGATCAATAGCGACAATACTACCAATTTTGTTCTGCATCAAATACTCACCATATTTTTGAAGTTCGGCATCTATTGTTGTTTGAAGTGTTAATCCTGCTTCTGGAAGTGTGTCGTATTCTCCATCTTTAAAAGAACCTCTAGCAATTCCCAAACGGTCGTACATTACCTGCTGAACACCTCGTTTTCCTCTTAATTCTTTCTCATAACTTCGCTCAATTCCACTAATACCAAGCATATCACCACGTCTGTAATAGTCTGCTGTATCTTTTGAAAGCATTCTTTGGTCAATTTCACGCACATACCCCAAACCACCTGCAAAAGAAGAGTACGGATATTTACGAATCGTTCTTACATTTGGATAAATACCTTCATAATCAGAGAGTTCGTCTTGAATTTTGGCATAATTCTCTACTGACATCTGTTTTATAAACAAATACGGTTTATAACGCTGCAAACCGTGCCTTGCTTTTTCTAATTTTTCTCTAAATTCTTCTAAAGAAATACGTAGAAGCTGACAAAGACGAGTAGTATCATTGGATTCTAACTTAAACTCTTTTGCTATAATTTCTATATCAAAAACAGGATTATTTTCTACTAATAATTTGCCATTTCTATCATAAACAAGACCACGAGGAGGATATAAAATATTAGTACGAGTAGAAGTATTTTGAGCCTGTTGTTGAAAATCATCAGAAATGACTTGCAACCAAAGCAGTTGGAAACCATAGATTAACAATACTACTAAAATAGCTACTTGAATGATATATCTGCGAAGGTCGTTCAAATTAAATTATTTTTTGACTTATTATATTAAAGGACTAATTTTGGAAGTTTTTGTGGGCTGTATCAGACAATAAAAATAATTTTTATTGTTTCAATACATTTTAACTATAAGCACCACAAAGTTAAGCACTTTATCTCATTTATTTAGAATAATTACTACTATAAATAATCTAAAAATAATACCACTATTCAATTTTTTATCGAATGAAATAAGGCTTATATAGAATAAATCCTATTGTTTATTTGAATTGTATTAATTATAAATAAATAACTGATTTTCTACAAAATCTAAAGTAACTGACGGAGTTTCTGAAGAGCATCATCACTCATCTTATTGGTTATCTGACAATTTTTGTGATAATTTTATTTTTGGTAACACCTAATTTTAACTTGGTCTGTACCGAAGGTCTGACCAAGTTAAAATAAGCGCTGAAACAAGTAAAAATGCTTATTTTGTTCAAG
>Ga0210042_1002624_pt1 | contig 13587 bp, 13 predicted proteins | sample CryGeymeta201518_FD_183982 | JGI IMG/M metagenome (GOLD analysis project Ga0210042, IMG submission 183982) | Groundwater microbial communities from Crystal Geyser aquifers in Utah, USA - Crystal Geyser metaG 2015-18 (SPAdes) (version 2) | ecosystem: Environmental > Aquatic > Deep subsurface >... | reverse complement strand
GTTCGGACTTTGTTAATGACACACCACGATTACAAAATTGAGCCACCTGAAAAGGTGGCCATTTTTGTTCGTGTGACCAGAAGCAAGGTGTTTGCACACCTTGTGCGAGGATTCGAACCGCCGGAGTGATGTAGCTTTGCTACGAGCGAGGCGTGACCCGTGGCGCTTGCTCGTTTATGACTGAAAGGAAATAAACGAGTTTAGCGACCGTCAGGTTCGAATCCTCTTGGGTCCACAAATGAAAAAATCCACCTAGCAAGATGGATTTTTTCATTTGTGGATTTTCAAGTAGAGCGTCAGTGGCGCTTTACTTGAGGATGAGAAGACCTTGCCTGAGTGTTTATGAATTTAACTAGTTATATGAATTAAATTATTCAAAGTTAATAAAAATAAAGAACAAATTGTTAATCACTATTTTGGAATTATGCTAGATATTCGTAAATATTAAATACTAGTAAAGTGAATGTGCCAACAAGTAGGGTAGTAGTGAGAAGAGCAATCAGAGGGTTAAGTGATCTCTCATCTTGATTTTTATAATTAACTAAAAATGTAGCTATGGTGGTGACAGAAAAAAGTCCCACTGCCCAAATACCTTTACCCACCCAATGATGACCATGTAATGATTTTAATAAATCTTTGATTGGACTAACCATTTTGCCATCAGCGCCAGTGATTTTGTAAAGCTCACCAGTAATAGTGATGACAACTACAAAGACAATGGCCATTATGGCACCGATGATAATACTGCGAGTAAAATAATGTTTATTCATAATGTAAATTTTATTGTGCGCCACCACTTACTAAAATACCTGAAATGGTAATAAATAGGGCAATTAAAGTGATTACTAAGGAAAAAATTAAGACATGATTCTTGAATGAAGAGTCATTTTTTAGTTCGGTGTACTTAAATAAAATTATTACAGCGAGGGTAAGAGTGGCAAATGGTAAAAACAAAAAAACATGTTCTTTTGTTTCCATAAAAACTTGATGAGCCCAAATATATTCACCTTTAACGATAATTGGTTTTACCACTGAGCCGTAGTATTTCCAATAATACCAACCACCCGCGAGCCAAGAAACAAGATACGAGAAGAAAGCCAAAAACGAATAGCTTAATAATTTTGTTCTGGTTGCCTTCATTTTTATCAATAAAAATGAAGTTATAAAAGAAGACATCAATCCAATCATGCCAAAAATAACATGGGTGATTAATAGTACTAAGAATAAGGTACTCATATTATTTTTTTAGTTACTTTAGTTCGTATTAAGTGTAGAATAACACTACCAATAGCCACGGCTAGCAAGTAGATTATTACAATTGAACTAAAAATTGGTAAAAATCCTTCACCTACCCAGGCACCGACAGTGACATTATCTGACATTAACATTCCTAGAATGGCTGCTGCCCACCAGGAAACAAAGGAAAAAGCTGCTCCCCAATAAAGCCCAATTTTTCGCGCTTGAAGTAGTAAAGTATTTAAGGCAATGATAATAACAATTACTAGCTTTGCCCATAAAACAGGACTATATAAATTTTCTACTTCACCTTCTAGTTTAAAATTTAGTAAGAAACCAAAACCAGACAGGACTGCCAAGACTAGTCCCACGCGGACTATTTTGTAATCTAGGGCTAAAATAGCACTTTCGTCTTTGGACACCAATGAATCCTTTAAGGCTTGGTTTAAGTGAACCTCAATCAGGGTGGCACCACCGACCCCTAAAATGGTACCTGCCAAATGTACTAGCACTAACAATAATCCGATATCCATATTTAAAATTTAAATGGTGAATTTATAATTTCTAATCTGAGTTTAATTATAACGCATTACAAATAAAAATTATTTGCGAGGGTGACTAACTTTATAAATTTGAGAAATTTTTAACGGATAAAGCTTTTAGTTTTTCATAGGTATCAAGATGATCACGCACGAATATTGTATCAATAATACCAATTACCGCTTCATCATTACCACCCGGATAAAGACCATCGCCAAAATAAACACATTCATTTTTATTCCAATTTAGATATTCAATCAGTTTTTTAACATTTGCTCCCTTGTGTCCGTTTTTGTGCAGATAATCCATACTGGTAGAACCACCAATTTTTATAATTAATTCCTCAGATACAAATGGTACTGATTTCAACCAGGAAAGTCTTTTCTGATGATCGGGATCATAGACCTTTTTTAACTCCACTGGAGCCTTATTCCCTAGTGGGCTGAAGGTGATTTGCGCTCCACGATCACTAATTGGTTCCCATTCTTCATTTAGGTCATGGTCAAGCAGAGAAATTATTTTCTGAATATGAGCATGGATTTCTTGTTTTTGTTTTTTTGAAAGAGGTGGGTTTACCCAAAGTTGATGTTTTTCAACATCAAGAGCATGATTACCATTTGCCCCAAGATAGTAAGCTGGTAGGTTATTGGTCTGAAAACCAATCTGCTCAAGTTCACTCCCCGAAACGATAACCAAATCTTGCGGTAGGGACATCAATAATTCGTACATTTCAGGTAAAATCGACTGACGAGAAGGGGTGATTGTCATATCCATATCAAAAAACAAGTGTTGATATTTTTTCATAAATATCATCATAGCAAGAATTAAATTGAAAGGGTAGTAAATATAATATCTTTTAACTCTTCCGACAAAGCTAAAACAGTGATTTATTTTGAACTTTATTTTTTTCCATTTTCCTTTTTTCAGCTCGATAAAAGAGGGTCGGAACAAGCACTAAGGTAAGAATCATGGCAAAACTTAAACCGAACATAATCGCGTACGCCAATGGACTCCAAAAACCAGAAATGCGTGATAACGGTATCATACCAACTACTGTGGTGATGGTGGTTAAAATAATTGGTCTTAAACGGGAAACAGCGGCATCGGCTACTTGATCAATGAGCGGGACCGAATTATTTTCTGATGCCTTTTTATTAATTAGTGAGTCCAGCAATATGATGGCATGATTAATTATTACTCCGGAGAGAGCAATTACTCCTAGAAGCGAGGTGAACGATAAGGCAAGTCCGGTGATGGTTAAACCAAAGAAGACTCCAATCAATGAGTAGGGTACGGCGAGTAATAAATATAAGGAATAGCGAATGGAATTAAATGATAGAACTAAAATTCCTAACATCAGTAGTAGCCCAACCACTAAAGCTAAAAACATTTCAGTAAATGATTGGTTAACATTTTCTGTTTCTCCACCAAAACTAATTGTAATATCATTAGGCAATTCTAATTCCGCCTGACGTCTTTTAAATTCACTTACAATATCACCGGCCACAGTTTTTCCTTCGGTATAAGATGATACTGTCACCAAACGTGTCTTGTCTTCATGATTGATGGTGGCATTAGCTGGAGCTAATGATTCACTAATAACACTACTAAGAGGAACACGATTGCCATTTAAACCTAATATTTCAAGGTTTCTTAGGTCTTCTAATGTTATTTCTGGATTGGCGGAATAATCTTTACTAGTTTTATCAAGTTGTAATTTAACTATCACGTCAATATCTTTTCCGTTACGATTTACAGTGGTGGCATTGATTCCAAAAACCGCTGAACGTAATAATACACCGATAGCCAGTGGCGATACACCTAAGGCGCTAGCCTTGGCTTTATCAACTGTTAAGACGAATTCAGTAGCGTTACTTTTGGTGCTAGAGGTAATATCACGAGTGTCTTTTATGGAGTGTAAAAGTTTTTCTGCCCGATCAGAAGCTAATAGTAAGGATCCTAAATTATCACCCTGAAATTTTATAAAGACTGGTGCGCCAGTTGGTGGACCATTTTGTTGTTCGGTAATAGAAATTGTAGTGTCTTTTATTTTACTGAAATCCGATCTCAATTCACTGGCTATTTCAGCACTAGATAGTTTTCGGGTGGGTTTTAAATTAACAGTAATGTTAGCAAATTTATTGCCACTTTCAGTACTGCCAGTAAAGAACGAACCTGATCCGACAGTAGTTGTAAAAGATTCAAGGTAATCCTTTTCGTAGAGGATTTCTTCCACAGCTCTAACTGCCAAATCAGTTTGGGAAATAGGATTACCTTGCTTGGTTTCAATTTCAATGTAAACATAATCAGCTTCATCGGGTGGGAAGAAAATAACTTTTAATAAACCAGTAACTGGTAATAAAAACGACAAGAGTAATGCTAAAGCCAGACCATAAATGAGAATATTTTGCTGGTGGCGTTTTTGGAGGAATGATACTAACTTGCTTCGGTACCAATTTTGTATTCTTAAAGTATATTCTTCTTGTTTTTTTTCAAAACGATTAGAGTGTGAATTACTGGTTAAATAGACTGCAATGAGAGGCACCATTCCCAGGGCTACAAAAATTGAAGCTAGTAAAACAAAGATAATTGTAAAGGGAATAGAAGCAATGAATTTTCCGACTACACCAGAAAGAAAGAAAAGAGGTGCAAAAACAGCAATTGAAGTCATTGTCCCTGCAATCAATGGCCAAGCGTATTCTTTAATAGCTTCGGTCGCGGCTATGTTTACATTTCCAAATTTTCTTACTCTAGTATGAATGGCCTCAGTTACCACTATTCCTGAGTCAACTAAAATGCCGACTGCCAGTATTAAAGAAAAAAGGGAAATAAAGTTAATGGTATTACCAGATAAATCTAAACCAATAAAAGCAATCACAAATGATAATGGAATAGACAGAGCCGCCACTAATGACTCGCGCCAGCCAATTGTCAGAATTAAACAAAGCACCACTAGAAAGACTGTTTCAAATCCTACTCTTACCAATTCATTTAAATCTTTTCGAACTTGTTTTCCTAAATCAAAAACGGTCAATAACTGTGAATCACTTAGTAGGCCACCAGTTGTTTTAAGAGTGTCTAATTTGGCCAGGATTCCGTCGGTTACGGTAGTCACATTAAGACCCGACTTTTTATAAATGGATAAGGTCAGGGCTGTTTCCGAAGGCCGATTGCTTACTGAAACACGGGAGATACTGGACTGTTTGTCCACCGCATAATTTATGGTAGCAACATCGCGAAGATATATTAAGGTCCCGTTTTTATTCCCAATTGGTAAAGCTTCAATATCTTGATTGTTTGAAGTTTCACCTTCAAACCGAATGGCATATTCAATTCCGGCTGTAGAAATGGTTCCAACTGGCATTGAGGCATTACTTTGTGAAAGGGCATTAGTGACATCATTTATACCAAGATTATACAAATGCAGTGATTCATCATTTACCAACACTTCCACTATCCTATTTCTGATACCGGATACCACAACATTAGAAACACCGCTAACTCCTAGTAACTCAGTTTTTAATTTTTCGCTTAATTCGGTAAAAGCAATCGGAGTTAAATTAGCTGATATAGCAATTATTAAAACTGGTTGATCAGCAAAGTTCACTTCAGTGACTATGGGATCTTTGACGTCCTGGGGAAGGGTATTTTTTATTCGGTCTACTGCTTCTTTAAGATTTTGAATTGATTTATCTATATTGGCATTGGCACTAAATTCAGCGGTAATACTAGAAACACCATCCTTGGAGGCAGAGGTAAGTTTATCTAAATTATCAATATTTTCTATTTCATTCTCTAGTTTATTAGTTACCAATTCCTCAATTTCAGAAGCTGAGACACCGGGATAAATGGTAGTTACTATTCCAATTGGAATGATGACTTCCGGAGCAGATTCTTTAGGAATAATTACTAAGGAATAAATGCCAAAAGCGACTAAAACAATAATCAGTAAAATACTAAATTGTCTTTTTCTAAGAAAAAATAACCAAAGGAAGTGCATATTATTTTGTGGTTACCCTAACTATTTGACCGTCATTCAATCCCCGAGCATCAGTCACTATTATGGTATCTAAATCCGCTCCTTCACTAATAAGAACATTTTCACCTTCTACCTTACCTAAAACAACTGGCAAAGCTACTAATGTACTGGAAGCAGTAGTAAATAAAACCGGACCAATCCCGGTTAATTTCACCGCTGAGAGAGGTACGGAAATCTTGAAATTAGTTGTTTTATTGTCTAAGGCAAATTCAATTAAAACAGTTGTCCCATTTTGCAAGGGACTATTATTAGGTAGAGTAATTTTAAGAGCAACTTTACCAATCGTAGGATCAACCGCACCACCGATTTCGCTAATGGTACCAGTAGCGTTACCGTCAATCATTACTTTGTCACCAATTTTTAATTTGTTGCTATCGTCGGTGGAAATTGACGTAATAATTTCTAAACCATGATTATTGGCAATCACAGCAGCCATTTGTCCAGGATTGACATAATCACCAGTTTTTAGATAAAGAGCATTAACGACACCGCTTATGGGAGTTCTAATTAAAGTCTTTTCATAATTAGCTTGGGCGGAGCGCAAGGAACCAAGAGCAATTTTTATTTGGGCGTTTGCCAAGGATTCTTCATCACTGATGCTAGATCCAGATATCTTGGCTTGCTTTAGGGTATTCTGAGCATTACTCAGACCAACTTCTGCCACTTCAAGTGTGGCAAGAGAGGCACTTAGACTGGATCTAGTATTGGTGAGAATAGAAATTTGAGTTTTTACTGTCTGGTCGGCTACTATTCTTTCTAAATAACTATCGCTAAGAACATTTATCAGAATATCAGTAATGTTTATAACTCGTTTAACATTATTTTGAGCATCCAAAAGAGCTAGTGTTAAATCATCGTCTACTGTCATTTTGCTAACTGAATCTTGCCATTTAGTGAGGACAATTTCCATTTTCTTTTTCTCTGATTTTAGAAAGGGGAGTTTACTTTCAGAAAATATTACGGCGGGCGATGAAATATAATTATCATTAATGACATTTTTTATTTTATTATAAAAAATGTCATTGCTGGTTGAATATGCTAACCGAACAGAACTAAGGGCTTGGTTTTTTGCAGTCAAAAGAACATTATTTGCCTGTTCAATACCAACGTTACTTTGGGCTACTCCAGCTTTGGCAGCATCATAAGCACCTTCCGCTTGAAGCAAATTAGCACTTTCTGAGGCATTTTCAATTCTAGCAATAATTGCACCAGCTTTCACTCTGGCACCCAAAGTAGTATTAACTGCTGTTACTCTTCCACCCGCTTCAGTTTGCAGTTTAGCTTCGGAAATTGCCTCAACTGTGCCAACAGCCTTAAAAGAAGCGGTGGCGGTTAAATCGCGGATGGGTTTCATTGTGACCATACTGACATTAGTATCTTCACTTATCACTGGAGCAACTGATTTATTAAAGAAAACAAAATAAAAAGCCACTATAAATATGACAGCGTACAATATTAAGACTGATTTTCTTTGATATCGTAATTTTAAACTGTCTAGAATTAACTGGATGATAAAATCAATGGTATATGACATAAAAAATAATTATGTATAGTATAATAACACTAAAAAGGTCATTTGTCTACTCTAAAAATATCAGCAACTAATTTTATTTCGTGCTAAAATCTTGGTTATATGTTTGGAAAAATAAAAAATTTTGCGATTAAAAAAGTGATTCAATCACAGATGAAGAATGTTCCTGCCGATCAAAAAGAAATGATTATGGCTATGCTAGAAAAGGATCCCACCACCTTTGAGAAAATTGCTAAAGAAATGCAGGCCGAGCTAAAAGTAAATGGAAATAATCAAATGACGGCAGCGATGAAGATTTTACCAAAATATCAGAAAGAGATTTTAGCAACAATGACACCAGAGATGAAAGAGAAAATGATGAAGATGCAAATGGGTACACAGGGGAAATTTAATCCCAACGGTAGCATTAGACAATAGATTTTTATGAAGCCAGTAATCAACAGAGTGGAAACACTAGGTTCGTTTTTTGCTATATACTAATTACTATGTCAAAGAAAATTCTAGTCCTATGTGGTCATCCTGATAAGGAGTCATTTAGTGGAGTGGTTTGTGATCATTATCAAGTGGCGGCCGAGGATGCTGGTCATGAAGTCACGCGGGTAAATATTGGCGATTTAAATTTTGATCCAATTTTACATAAGGGTTACAAGGAAATTCAAATTCTTGAACAGGATTTATTAGATTTACAGGAAAAATTTAAGCAGACAGAACATATTGTTATCGTTTATCCCAATTGGTGGTGTGCAATGCCGGCTCTTCTTAAAGGACTTTTTGACCGTTTTTGGTTACCTGGTTTTGCTTTTAATTTCAATAAACAAACCCGAAAAGTGGAAAAGCATCTCACGGGTAAATCAGCTAGAGTTATTATTTTGTCTGGTACCCACTCACCTTTTATAACTTGGTGGAATTACGGAGATTTTACTAATGAAATTCAGTATGGCATTTTGGAGTTTGCTGGCATTAGGACCGCCGTTTCTGCTTATGGACCATGCAATAGAGTTGACGATGTTTGTCGAATGAAATGGCTCCATGAGATTGATAAACTCGGAAAGAAGGGAATTTAGCTTGACTTTATTGTAGTTCTGTTCCATTGTAGTACTGGAAACGCCAAAGATATTTTTGGCGTATAAATGGAGGTTGCGATGAAAATTAAGGTTGTAACTATGTTCTTCGTTATGTTTTTTCTTTCTGGGTGTCTTGAAGTGACACCCAATCCAGATTTTTACAGAAGTGACAATCCCGGTACCACGGTGACCTATTATAGTCACTTTACCTATGGTCCAGTTGGACACTGGCCAATCTATTATGTTTCTGGTGGGAGGTACTACCAGTTACCTCCTGGTGTACCCGATAGACGAAAATACGATTGTACTTACTCACATATTAACTACAGGCGCGAACTTGTTTGTTATTAATGTGGTGGGATTACTATTTTAAGAAAGCGGAAGGGGCGGATAATTCCGCCCCTTTGTTAGTGTTCTTATTTTCTATATTTGATTATGTTACCATAACCAAGTGAATGAAAAAATTTGGTACTTGGAACTAACTAAACCAGATTGGGCACCACCAGCATGGATTTTGGTCCAGTTTGGAGTGTGCTTTACATTATTATTTTTGTTTCTTTCGGAACAGTATTTTTAAAAGTGTTTAGGGGTGAATTGCCTTATCTAATCGCCTTGCCTTTTGCCTTAAATTTGTTATTTAATTTATTATTTACTCCGTTGCAATTTGGTTTGCAAAATAATGAGTTGGCTACTCTGGATATTTTGTTCATATTGTTTACTTTGGTCTGGTCATTATTTGTTGTTTATCCGTATGTGCCTTGGGTAACATTTATTAATTTACCTTATTTATTTTGGGTAATTTTTGCGATTGGTTTACAATTAACAATTAGATACTTAAATTAGTAATTTTCTGATACACTATTCTCTATGCCAATCATTTCATTTAAACGTGAGGTATTAAGTCTACTACTTAAGATGACTGCTGTTGTTTTAACGATTGTTATCATTGTAGTAATTGTAAATTTTAGTTATTCAAGTCTAGGTATGATTAGCGATGGCAAATGTAATATTGCTGTTATGCCGATTGAAGGAACCATTCTTCCTTTTACCAACGTTACCACAGCAGAAGAATTATTTGTTACTCCTACCATTGTTCGTTCTTTTATAAAAACAGCTGAGGAGGAATCAGGGATTTTAGGTATTATGTTTGAGATTAATTCTCCCGGTGGTACTCCAGTCGCTTCGGAAACAATTGCCACTGATATTAAAAACAGTACTTTACCAACGCTCGCCTTGATTGGAGATATTGGAGCTTCGGGTGGATATATGGTAGCAAGTGGAGCAAATACAATTATCGCTTCAAAAATGTCTGTTATCGGAGGTATCGGTGTAACCATGTCATATTTAGACGAAACAGAAAAAAATAAAAAAGATGGTTTAACTTTCGTTTCACTTTCAGCAGGAAAATATAAGGATGCCGGTAATCCTAATAAACCATTAACCGAGGAAGAAAGAATATTATTTGAAAATGATTTAGTCTCAGTACGTGATTCTTTTGTGGAAATTGTGGCTCAGAATCGCCACCTTACTTCCGATGCGGTTTTGTCATTAGCTGATGGGTCCACTATGATAGGAAGTAGAGCATTAGAAACGAAGTTAATTGACCGTCTTGGTGATCGGGCAGAAGCCAAGCGTGTTTTTGCCGAAAAATTAGGGAAGCCAGAGTCGGAAATTATATTTTGTGAATATTCGCCACTTCTAAAAATCATCTAATTAGATATTATTTCAATTATTACTCTTTTTTCTCTAAATGTTAGAAACTGTAAAGAACCCCATCCCAGAGGGACGAACCGGGGGTTCTTTTCTGTATAGGTGTCGCCCACCGGCGACTCATTTTTCAATGTTGCATTCATCCCCAGGGTGAAGAAATGCTGGGAGCATTTCTGCAAGACTTGTTGAGATATTTTGTAAGGTAACGAAACAAAATGTCCAACAAGTAGACAGCACCTGTAAGGTGAACCCTGGGGCATTCTGCAACAATTACAGTAAAAACCTATCCATTTTTGTATACCAACCAAACTAGCAAATTATTGATAATTTACTATGTATACTTATAAATTATCAGAAACACAATTATATGCTTAAATTAAGCCATATATTCACTGAGTAAAATTATTAACACCGCAAAAATAATATAAATATCACTAAAAACTCTCTTTTATAATTGTAAATTATCATTTTTTGTGATAATTTACTATGTATACTTATAAATTATCAGAAACACAATTATATGCTTATATTTAAACGCAGAATAGCGGAGCAAATTTTAAAGCGCATCAAAAATCGGGGACTAATTGTTATTCTAGGTCCTCGTCAAGCGGGCAAGACCACTCTTGTTAAAACCCTACTCAAGAACCTCGGGCACAATGATGCCTATTTTAACTGTGAGCAAAGCGATGTTCGTAGAGCTTTCATACTCGGAGACACTGATGCTCTAAATAATCTAATCAACGGACGAACACTTGTCGCTTTTGATGAAGCGCAAACTATTCCCAACATCGGCAAGATACTCAAACTCTTTCACGACACCTATCCAGAAATTAAAATCATCGCCACCGGCTCAAGCTCTTTTGAATTAGCCAACGAAATTAGAGAGCCCCTCACCGGTCGCGCCGACGAGTTTATGCTCTACCCACTTTCTCTCGCCGAAATTTCTGACACCCTCACCCTTACTCCAGAATTATTTAGTGATATCCTTCGCTTTGGCACCTACCCGGCTGTAGTAGCAGTTAACACCACCGAAGAGAAAGAAGCTGAAATCAAAAGAATCGCCACTAATTATCTCTATAAGGATGTATTCACTTTTGAGGCACTCCGTAACCCAAAAAATTTTGAAGACCTTGTGACTCATCTCGCCACTAGAGTCGGTAGCACAATCAATACCAGTAGTTTGGCTAAAGCGATTGGGGTAGCGCCAGCAACAGTAGAAAACTACATTCGGCTACTTGAACAGGCATTCGTGATTAAGCGAATCTATTCGTTTGCCCGAAATTACGCCAAGGAACTAAAGAAGGCCTATAAAATCTATTTCCTTGATAACGGTGTTATGAATGCACTAACATCAATACCCGAGCATGACGATAATAGTGCCCTGGGGAAAAATTTTGAAGCACTCATCTATACCGAATTTCTTAAAAATGACACCTTACACCCCCTTCCCCCGCGGACATATTTCTGGCGTACTTCCACAAAACTAGAAATAGACTTTGTGCGTACACACGGTTATACCATTGATGCTTATGAGGTAAAATACGGAAAACCCGACGCCACCTTTACTACCTTTAAAAAACTTTACCCCGAAGCTACCACCCACATCATCACCCCAGGAAATACCCTGCCCCACTGTACTATTACACAGAATAACCAATGAATGGACAACATCTGTAAAATGGAGTAGTATCCGTCGTCTTCGCGAGTTCACAAAGCGATCCACGTTTACAAGCATTACCCCAACTCCCTCGGCTTCCACCACCAAATCTCCCTCAAAGATGGTATTAAGAAAACGTATGAGTGGTATACTTGCAATAAAATAATTTAAATTTTAATCATGACTCCATTTTACAAAGCAGTGATTCTTTTTTTACGTAATCCTGTAGAAAACAGTACGAAAATTATTCCTTATTTACGTAGCTACCTCCATAGATACAGAAGAATCACGGCTGAGTTAATTGGTATTGATTTATTTTCAAAACCATACAGCGGACACAAAGATTTATTAGATGTCTTTGATTTTGAAAATGGTTTTTTTGTTCAATGTGGAGGATTTGATGGTGTTGCCTCTGACCCAACATACTACTTAGAAAAATTTAAAAAGTGGACTGGTATTATAATAGAACCTATTCCCAAGATGGCATTAGCATGTAAGAAAAACAGACCTCGTTCAACGATATATCAGACAGCACTTGTTTCTTACGACTACCCTTCCACAGAAATTGAATTAATAAATTGTAACTTGATGTCCATTACTTCTTGCTCTCAATTAAATATTGCTGAGTGGGTTAAAAAAGGCGAAGAGGCACAAGGTATCAAATCTAAAAAAATTACCGTTCCGGCAAAAACACTTGATGCAGTATTAAAACTGCACGGTGTAATTAATAAAATTGACCTTCTTGTGATTGATGTTGAAGGATCAGAAACTGAAGTATTAAAAGGTTTTTCTCTTACTGAATATAAACCAGATTACTTATTATTAGAAACAGGAACTGAAGATCTTAGAAAATCAGTCGAGGAAATTATATGTGAAGAATATAATTTCATTCGTAAAATTAGTTTTTCTGATCATCTTTATAAAAGAAAGGCGTAGAATAAATATTATTAATTGTTTAACTGTTTTTATACGAGTTATGTATGCAAGACTTGTTTAAATTTTTCTTCCATAGAAAAATAAATATCCTCCAACCTGTAATTTATAAATGGATTATTGGTGACTGGAATAATGATGGTTTCAAAAAATATTTTAATAATACAGGATGGCTGTTTGTTGCTAGAGGAGCTACTTTTGTCACTTCATTTCTGACTATAGCGATTGTGGCTCGTTATCTGGGTCCAGAAAACCTTGGGAAACTAAGTTACGCTCAAAGTTTTGTCGCCATCCTCTCTATCTTTGCCTCTCTTGGCATTGATCAAATACTCTATCGTGACCTATCATCCTATCCAGAAAAGGAAAAGGAATTTCTTGGTACCGCTATCATGTCCAAATTTATATTTGGTATTATTGCCTTTTCATTAGCAATCCTTATTTCTCTTTTATTACATAACGAACCACTTCTCACCCTCCTTATTGGTATAACTGCTTTTACTTTTCTAATTAACCCACTGGGAACAATTGGTATTTTGTTCCAGTCTAGAGTCCAAGCGAAATATTCTTCCCAAATAACAATCTTTCTCGCTTTTTTTATTCCTGCTTTAAAGCTTTTAGTGATCTTTTTTGATAAAGGAATTATTTTCTTTTCACTATTGCTTATAATTGAGGCCACCATAAACACCATTTGGTCATTATACATATATATTAATAAGCTAAAGCAAAACCCTTCAGATTGGCGATTCCGATCACCTGTTTTCAAACAGCTTATGAGTGACTCTTGGCCATTTCTACTAGCTGGTCTATTTGGATATATCTATTCCCGAATAGATCAAATCATGCTACAACACTATCTCGGATCGCGGTCGGTAGGATT
>Ga0210042_1002622_pt1:10000-13596 | contig 13596 bp, 8 predicted proteins | sample CryGeymeta201518_FD_183982 | JGI IMG/M metagenome (GOLD analysis project Ga0210042, IMG submission 183982) | Groundwater microbial communities from Crystal Geyser aquifers in Utah, USA - Crystal Geyser metaG 2015-18 (SPAdes) (version 2) | ecosystem: Environmental > Aquatic > Deep... | reverse complement strand
GGACAAGGAACGTCTGTTTGAACCTTATTTTTCGACCAAAAAAAGCGGCACCGGACTAGGTTTGACCATTGTCTCAACCATCATTTCCGACCACAATGGCTACATTCGGGTACGCGACAATCAACCCCATGGGGCCAAATTTATTATTGAACTTCCTTTAAATCGCACCATCAACAGTTAATCGAGTCAAAGCATGCAAACAATCCTCGTCGTCGATGATGAAGAAAATATTCGTCTAAGCCTGGAAGGCATTTTAATGGATGAAGGCTTTCGCCCCATCTTCGCCAGTACCGGCGAAGATGCGATTCGCAAAGCCCAGGAAGAAGATCCCGATCTGATACTTCTCGATATTTGGATGCCAGGGATTGACGGGCTGAAAGCCCTGTCACGCATCAAAGATTTACGCCCTCACCAGCCGGTGGTCATGATGAGTGGCCATGGCACCATTGAAACCGCAGTCAAAGCCACGCGCCTCGGTGCCTACGATTTTATTGAAAAACCCCTGTCGCTGGAAAAAGTTCTCTTAAGCATTCAAAACGCCCTCAAAGTCAGTCAACTCTTGGTGGAAAACCAGGCGCTGAAAGCCAAAATCCACAAAGAATATGAAATGATCGGTGAAAGCAAGCCAATTTTGCAGCTTAAAAACCATATCAGCGTTGCAGCTCCAAGTAATGGCTGGGTCTTGATTACCGGTGAAAATGGCACCGGCAAAGAACTGGTCGCAAGAGCCATTCACCACCAATCACATCGCGCCGAGCAACCCTTTGTCGAAGTCAACTGTGCCGCCATTCCCGAAGAACTGATTGAGTCGGAGTTGTTCGGCCACGAAAAAGGCGCGTTTACCGGTGCGACCGTCGCGCGTAAAGGGAAATTTGATCAAGCTCATTGCGGCACCCTGTTCCTCGACGAAATAGGTGATATGAGCTTAAAGACCCAGGCCAAAATTCTCCGCATTCTGCAAGAACGCAAATTTGAACGCGTCGGTGGTAATCGCACAATTGAAGTGGATGTGCGCGTCATTGCTGCCACCAATAAAAGCCTTGAAGCGGAAATAAAAGCGGGAAATTTTCGTGAAGACCTCTATTTTCGTCTGAATGTTTTACCCTTTCAGGTTCCGCCGCTCAGAGAACGCCGTGAAGATATCCAACGCTTGGCAGATCACTTTCTAACCTATTTTTGTCGTCAGGAAAGTCGGGAGATTAAAAGAATTTCAGCTGATGCCTTGGCGGCAATGACCGCCTACAGCTGGCCAGGAAATATTCGTGAATTGAAAAATTTGATTGAACGCCTGGTTATTATGACCCCGGATCAGCGGATCACCCTCGAACATCTCCCCACGGCCATCACGACAAATGCGCCCTTTCATGGCAGCGATGACGCCGAGGACAGTACCCCACTCGCAGCTGACTCCTACCGAGATGCGAAAGAACTTTTTGAAAAACAGTACCTGCATCAAAAGCTCGAAGAAAATAACTGGAATATTTCCAAAACAGCCGAGCTTATCGGTCTGGAACGTTCAAATCTGCATCGCAAAATTAAAAGCTACGGCCTGGATGGAAATCGCACCTAATCTTTTACTTAAAATTCTGTGTTTTTCGCAGCAAAAAAGCCCCCAAACTCTTGCGAGTCTGGGGGCTTTTTCAGATAATTTCGGCAGCGACCTACTTTCCCACACAGTCTCCCATGCAGTATCATCGGCGCGGTAGGACTTAACTTCTGTGTTCGGGATGGGAACAGGTGTGACCCCTACGCTATAGCCACCGAAAACCTTATTACTGGTTTACGATTGCATTGATCGATTGAATTGATGACGGCGCAAAAAACTCCATCTTGCGTAGTCATGGATAGATTCAGCTTTCCTGAAAAACTTGGTAAAAAGACGATATAGTCAAGCCTCACGGTCAATTAGTACCGGTCAGCTGAACACATTACTGTGCTTACACATCCGGCCTATCAACGTTGTCGTCTCCAACGGACCTTCAGGGGGCTAAGCCCCAGGGAGATCTCGTCTTGAGGTTGGCTTCCCGCTTAGATGCTTTCAGCGGTTATCCGTTCCGAACATAGCTACCCTGCGATGCCTCTGGCGAGACAACAGGAACACCAGTGGTTCGTCCATTCCGGTCCTCTCGTACTAGGAACAGATCCTCTCAAATCTCCTACGCCCACGGCAGATAGGGACCAAACTGTCTCACGACGTTTTAAACCCAGCTCGCGTACCGCTTTAATTGGCGAACAGCCAAACCCTTGGGACCGACTTCAGCCCCAGGATGCGATGAGCCGACATCGAGGTGCCAAACCTCCCCGTCGATGTGAACTCTTGGGGGAGATAAGCCTGTTATCCCCGGAGTACCTTTTATCCGTTGAGCGACGGCCCTTCCATTCAGAACCGCCGGATCACTAAGACCTGCTTTCGCACCTGCTCGACGTGTATGTCTTGCAGTCAAGCTCCCTTATGCCTTTGCACTCTTCGGCTGGTTTCCAATCAGCCTGAGGGAACCTTCGCGCGCCTCCGTTACCGTTTAGGAGGCGACCGCCCCAGTCAAACTACCCACCAGGCAGTGTCCCCGATCCAGATTATGGACCTAGGTTAGACATCCAGAAGAACAAGGGTGGTATTTCAAGGGCGACTCCACCGACACTGGCGTGCCAGCTTCAAAGTCTCCCACCTATCCTACACATGCTGTCCCGAATGTCACTGCCAAGCTATAGTAAAGGTTCACGGGGTCTTTCCGTCTTGCCGCGGGTAGACGGCATCTTCACCGCCAATTCAATTTCGCTGAGTCCCTGGTTGAGACAGTGCGGAAGTCGTTACGCCATTCGTGCAGGTCGGAACTTACCCGACAAGGAATTTCGCTACCTTAGGACCGTTATAGTTACGGCCGCCGTTTACCGGGGCTTCGGTTCAATGCTTCGCTTGCGCTAACACATCCCCTTAACCTTCCGGCACCGGGCAGGCGTCACACCCTATACGTCCTCTTACGAGTTTGCAGAGTGCTGTGTTTTTAGTAAACAGTCGCTACCGCCGATTCTCTGCGACCCCCTTCGGCTCCGCGTGCGAATCGCTTCACCTGATGGGGGCACACCTTCTCCCGAAGTTACGGTGTCATTTTGCCGAGTTCCTTAACCAGAGTTCTCTCAATCACCTTAGCATTTTCTGCCCGCCCACCTGAGTCGGTTTGCGGTACGGTCTCTTAAAGCCTGAAGCTTAGAGGCTTTTCTTGGAAGCATGGGATCAACCACTTTATGAGCTTAAAGCTCTCGTCATCACGTCTCAACGTTTTATAGGAAAGCGGATTTGCCTGCCTTCCCCGCCTACACGCTTAAACCGGGACGTCCAGCACCCGGATGGCCTACCCTTCTCCGTCACCCCATCGCAGCTTAAAGAGGTACAGGAATATTAACCTGTTTCCCATCGACTACGGCTCTCGCCCTCGCCTTAGGGGCCGACTAACCCTTCGCAGATTACCTTTACGAAGGAAACCTTGGGCTTTCGGTGTGTGGGTTTCTCACCCACATTGTCGCTACTCATGTCAGCATAAGCTCTTGTAGTTCCTCCAGCGCTCCTTACGGTACACCTTCAACGGTTGCTACAATGC
>Ga0210042_1002622_pt1:0-5000 | contig 13596 bp, 8 predicted proteins | sample CryGeymeta201518_FD_183982 | JGI IMG/M metagenome (GOLD analysis project Ga0210042, IMG submission 183982) | Groundwater microbial communities from Crystal Geyser aquifers in Utah, USA - Crystal Geyser metaG 2015-18 (SPAdes) (version 2) | ecosystem: Environmental > Aquatic > Deep... | reverse complement strand
ACAAAATTCATTTTTCAGCCCTTATCCGCCAAAGGATGGTTGGAGCATTGCTCAAACAAGGCGACGGGTTACAAGCCCACCTGTAGACGTTGGATGCTGGCGCAGCGTCCCGATTCTTCATCCATCGTCAGCAAAACGGCGCACAGCAACGGATCTTTCTTGGCAACTTCAAGCTTCACCGGCAACTGGGTCAAAAATCTTTGCAGGGCTGCTTCCTTCTGATTACCGATAATCGCATCCTGGGCTCCGGACATGCCGACGTCGGTCAAGTAACCGGTGCCACCACTCAAAATCTTTTCATCAGCCGTTTGAACATGGGTGTGAGTGCCAACGACCGCCGACACTCGACCATCCAGATAATGCCCAAGGGCCTGTTTTTCACTCGTGGCCTCGGCATGGAAATCGACCAGGATAATCTTTGCCTGGTCACGAATCTTGTCAAGAATCTGATCGGCGCTGCGAAAGGGGCAGTCAAGATTCTTCATAAAAACCCGCCCCTCAAGGTTAATCACCGCCACTGGAATGCCACCAGCAGTTTCATACAGGCCATAACCCTGACCGGCAAGCCCTTGCGGATAATTATGCGGTCGCAGCAAGCGCTTGTCTTTTTTCAGCACTTCAATGATTTCTTTTTTATCCCAGATGTGGTTTCCCGAGGTCAAAACATCGGCACCGGCCTCGTAGAGTTCCTTCATCACCGGCTGGGTCAACCCGTAGCCCGCCGCGGCATTTTCGGCGTTAGCCACCACCAGATCGACCATATAACGATCAACCAGCGAGGGTAAGCGTTGCGCCAGAATTTGACGCCCTGCGCGCCCAACCACATCACCAACAAATAAAAGATTCAAGCCCCGAGCCTTTCAATTCTCATTTTGCGTATTCAACTGCGCGGGTTTCACGAATAACATTGACCCGAATTTGTCCGGGGTAGGTCATTTCATTTTCAATTTTATGCGCAATGTCTTTCGCCAGCATATGGGCTTTGGCGTCAGAAATTTCGTCACTGGCAACCATTACGCGAATTTCGCGACCCGCCTGAATGGCAAAACAACCGGTAACGCCACTGAAAGAGGTCCCTATGCCTTCAAGATCACGCAGCCGTTTGACGTAGGTTTCCAGGGTTTCGCGCCGCGCCCCCGGACGTGCCCCCGACAGGGCATCCGATGCCTGCACCAGAATTGCCAGAATGGAGTCGGGCTTCTCATCTTCATGGTGCGCCGCAATCGCATGAACAATTTTGGGGGCCTCCCCATACTTGCGCGCCAGGTCGCCGCCATTGACGGCATGAGAGCCTTCAAGCTCATGGCTCACCGCTTTACCAATATCATGGAGCAAACCGGCCCGCTTGGCTTGTTTCACATTAAGGCCCAGTTCACCCGCCATCATGCCGCATAAAAAAGCAACCTCAATCGAATGCTGTAACACATTCTGGCCATAAGACGTGCGATATTTGAGCCTCCCCAGCAGTTTGATGATTTCCGGATGAATCCCGTGAACGCCAACATCGAAAGTCGCCTGCTCTCCGGCCTCACGAATGGACTCATCCACCTCGCTCTGAGCTTTTTCGACCAGCTCTTCGATGCGCGCCGGATGGATACGACCATCGGCAATCAGACGTTCGAGGGAGATGCGTGCCACTTCACGGCGTACCGGGTTAAACCCAGAGATAACTACGGCTTCCGGCGTATCATCAATAATCAGATCTATGCCGGTGGCGGCCTCAATCGCCCGGATATTGCGCCCTTCACGCCCAATAATCCGGCCCTTCATTTCATCGTTGGGCAAGGGAACGACACTCACGGTTTTTTCAGCAACATAATCCCCGGCGTAGCGCTGTATCGCCACGGCCATAATCATTTTGGCCTTTTTGTCGGCAATTTCGCGCGCTTCATCTTCAATCTGTTTAATACTGCGCGCCGCATCATGGCGCGCTTCGCTCAGCATCGAATCCATGAGCTGCTGCTTTGCCTGTTCGGCACTCATCCCCGAGATCGTCTCAAGTTGATTGCGCTGTTCTTCGATGATCTGCGCGGTTTCGATGTCGCGCTTGCTCAGCTGCCCTTCAAGGGATTTCAGGCTGTGTTCCTTCTTATCCAGTTCATCCTTGCGGGCTTCCTGGGCGTCTGAACGGCGCTCAATATTTTCTTCCTTCTGTTGCAGGCGATTTTCTTGGGCCTGGATTTCCTTGCGCAGTTCACGCGCCTCAGTTTCCCAGCTTTCCTTGGCTTTGAGAATCAAATCTTTGGCCTGAAGCGTCGCTTCCTTGATCAGCGCATCAGACTCTTTTTTGGCTTCAACCACCATCTGCTCGGCGGCAGCCCGCGTATTGGCGAGTTTCGATTCCGAAAGTTTGCGGCGCAACACCATGCCGATAAACACTCCAGCCGCCAAAGCCGCCAGCACCATCACTACTACTAAAATGTCAGTCTCCACAGCTATACCTCCTTGCAGAGCATATGTTGAACCCGGGCGTCATCAGGACGCAGACGGGGAGTAAACAGTCTGGTTCGTCACCACTAAATCCATGGGCTGATCATGCCCTTCCACCGGCAGGCAGTCGAGCATTTGAAAAGTGTAGCCCATGCCGATTTTCACTCCGGAAAAGTTGGATTCGGCGAGAAAACGATCATAAAAGCCACGACCATAACCGAGGCGAAAACCCCGCTGATCAAAAGCAACCCCCGGCAACAGGATCAGATCAAGATCTTCAGGGGCAATTTCATGGCTCTCAGGCCCGGGTTCCAAAATACCGAAACGCCCGATAACCAGCTCAGCGCGGGATTTTACCCGATAAAACCGCAACCGCTCCTGTTCGACCCGCGGATAACACACAGATTTATGCGCCGCCAGCGCCGCACGGTGAATATCAGCGGTATCGGTTTCCCCCCGCGTCGCCGCATAAAGCGCCAGAGTTTGGGCCGACCTGAACAGCTCAAGGCCGATCACCAACGCCTGAGCAGCACGCCCCATGCAAGCCATCTCAGCAGGAGAAAGGCAGGCGCGGCGGTCAAGCAATTGTCTTCTAAGCGCTTTTTTAGCAACAGACAGAGACATTCGACAATCCGAATATCTCAGGGCAGGAATAAGACGAAACAGGCAGACCGGGAGAAATCCCGACAAACTTTCGGTTGATTGACCTAGATTTTAACGCCTTCTAACCTCGATTTTTCGACCTTGAAAGAGAGGCTGAAAACGTTTTCTTACCAACATATCCAGATTTGAAGAACCTGCGAAACCCTGCAAGCTGAGGCTCCGATAAAACCGCAACACCGCAAGGCGGCTTAAAGTTTGTTGTGCCTGACGTTATCAACCCGTCTTTTTTCTATCTTCCAGCCCTGAAATTTCTTTCAAGGGTTATTCCCCCTCGGTTTGCCGAGACTCGGCCAGTCGCCTTTCGATTTGCGCAACCAAAAGCCCAGCGCGTTGCGCCAGGTTCTGCTCGGCCTTCTGCCAAGCGGCGTGCAACTGCTCTAATTCCAGAGCCAAGCTTTCGCGTTCGCTCCGCTCACGCAAGGCATCGCCGGCCAAATTCAACATGGCCAGCATGAAACGATCATGGGTATCAACCGCAATCGCGGCTTCCTGCTCAGCGAGTTTTTCTTCCACCAGCCGGGTTGCGCGTTGAATCTGTTCGGGATCACCCTGGCTGCGCAGTAAATAGTCTCGCCCGCGTAAGCGGATCCGGGTTGAATCCTTCACTGTGCCAACTCCCGCAGTTGCTCCAGCTCGGCCAACAGACTTTCGATCTCAACCAACAGATCATCACGCTGCGTCCGCCAGCTTTTCTCACGGACGGACAAAAGGGCACAGCGCTCTTCAAGCTGGAGATTGCGCTCAAGGAGTTGTTCAACCAGGTTTTCGAGCTGAGACCAATGAGCCGAGTCGATCATTTTGGCCACCCTTGGCGAAATTTAGGCGGTTGCGGCAGAAAAGTCAAGATTATCAATCAGTTTTGTCAAACAGGGCCGCGACAAAATCTGCGGGATGAAAGGTCTGGAGATCGTCTGCACCCTCCCCGACTCCAACATAAAAAACCGGCAATCCCAGTTCGCAGGCAATCGCAACCACAATCCCGCCCTTGGCGGTACCATCGAGTTTGGTCAAAGCAATACCATCAATGCCGACCGCTTCATGAAACTGACGCGCCTGAATCAAGGCATTTTGTCCGGTGGTCGCATCCAATACCAGCAGGGTTAAGTGCGGAGCCGCCACAATTTCCCGATCAAGAACCCGGCGCATTTTCTTCAATTCCGCCATCAAATTGACCTTGGTGTGCAAGCGACCGGCCGTATCAAGAATCAACACATCCGCCTTACGCGCAACCGCCGCACGGGCAGCATCAAAGGCCACGGCACTCGGGTCAGCCCCTTCCGTATGACGAATAACATCAACTCCGGCTCGCTCCCCCCAGGCGGTAAGCTGCTCCGCAGCAGCCGCGCGAAAGGTATCCCCGGCGCCAAGAACAACTTTCAATTTCTGCTGAGTAAACTGCCGCGCGAGCTTGCCGATTGTCGTAGTTTTGCCCACGCCATTGACACCGATCATCATTATAACAAACGGGCCGTCAGCCTTGGGCAAATCCAGCTTCGGAGGCACAATCAGCAAAGCCGTCATCTCTGCCATCAAGGCCTCACGCAACTGCTGAGCGTCGTTCAAGCCTGTGTCGCGGCAGCGCTTTTCCAGGGCGGACATCAGAACCCGGGTGGTCTGTATGCCCAGATCAGCCGTAATCAGGATTTCTTCAAGTTCTTCAAAAAGATCTGCGTCAACCTTGCGCCCCGCACTTAAAAGGGCATCGACTCGGCCCATGAAACTTGAGCGGGTTTTTGCAACCCCCGCCCGAAAACGCGCGAGAAGATTGACAGGTTCAGGTTCAGGTTCAGGTTCAGGTTCAGGTTCAGGTTCAGGTTCAGGTTCAGGTTCAGGTTCAGGTTCAGGTTCAGGTTCAGGTTCAGGTTCAGCCGTGGCATCTTCGGAAGCGACGCCGGCTTCGCCGGAAG
>Ga0210042_1002621_pt1 | contig 13596 bp, 9 predicted proteins | sample CryGeymeta201518_FD_183982 | JGI IMG/M metagenome (GOLD analysis project Ga0210042, IMG submission 183982) | Groundwater microbial communities from Crystal Geyser aquifers in Utah, USA - Crystal Geyser metaG 2015-18 (SPAdes) (version 2) | ecosystem: Environmental > Aquatic > Deep subsurface >... | reverse complement strand
TCGTGAAGGGCACTATATTACTACTGAAGGAGGGGATAACATGAAAACTTTAATTAATCAGGAGAAAGACGAAATGAAGGAATTATTAAAAGGAGCTATGATTAATGCTTTTGAGGAAAGGCAAGATATGTTTTACGGATTGTTTGTAGAAGCAATAGAGGATATGGCATTAGCCAAGGTAATAAAAGAGAGCGAAAAAACAAAATCAGTGAGCAGAAATGACATTTTTAAAATACTGAAAAGTTAAAAGTGTAAACAGAATTTAAAAAAAGTTTTAGCAGAGATTTAAAGAAAATTAAAGATGGAAAATTATTAAAAAGAATATTAAATTTTATAAAAGAGATTGAAAAAATTAATAATTTTTTAGAGATAAAATCTCTGAAAAAACTGAAAGGAGGCAGAAATTATTATCGAGTAAGAATTGGAGACTATAGAATAGGCATCATACTTAAAGAGAGAACTGTAATTTTTGTAAGAGTATTGCACAGAAGAGAACTCTACCGGTATTTCCCGCAATATCATTAGTTACTTTTTTCGACAATTCTTTTTTTATTAAGTAAAAAGAGTTGGAGTGGTTGACGAGAGAAAAAGGGCAAGTTTTATTTTCGACTCTTCTCCAAATGAATCAGCAAAATAGATAAATCGGATTGGCGGAGACCATCAATTCTGGATGCCTGGCCAAAAGAGAAGGGCTTTATCCGGGTAAGTTTCTCCCTGGCCTCGGTAGAAAGGCCGTAGAGGGTTGAATAGTCGAAGTTTGGGGGAATCCTTTTCTTTTCTGCTTTTTTGAATCTTTTGATGCTCTGGAGTTCTCTTTTAATATAACCTTCATACTTTAATTGTATCTCTACCTGACGGCGGGTATCTTCGTTTAAGTTTTTATTTATTATATAATTTTTTTTATGTTTCAATTTATCTAGCTCTTCCGTAATTTTTCTTCTCTTCTCCTGTAGTTTTTCAAATTGTTCTTCATTGATTAATCCAAACTTATATCCGTATTCCATTAACCTTAAATCGGCGTTATCCTGCCGCAAAAGGAGCCGGTATTCTGCCCGGGAGGTAAACATCCGGTAAGGCTCGCTAATGTCTTTGGTAATAAGGTCATCAATAAGAACTCCGATATAGGCGGAAGCTCGGTCTAAAATAAAAGGAGATTTTCCTTTTATTTTTAAAGTGGCATTAATTCCTGCCATAATTCCCTGAGCTCCTGCTTCCTCATAACCGCTGGTGCCATTAATCTGGCCGGCAAGATAAAGATTTTCGATTAATTTTGTCTCCAGGGTTGCTTTAATCTGATGGGGAAAAATAAAATCATATTCAATGGCATAACCCGGCCTCATCATCTTAACATTTTGAAGACCGGTTATAGCCGAGAGGGCTTCCAGTTGAACGTCTACCGGGATACTGGTGGCAAAACCGTTGAGGTAAATTTCCTCAGTGTTTATTCCTTCCGGTTCTAAGAAAATTTGGTGTCTCTCCTTTTGGGGGAAATTGACGATCTTTACCTCGATGGAAGGGCAATATCTTGGTCCAATCCCTTTGATTTGGCCGGTGTAAAGAGGAGCCCGCTTCAAGTTTTTACGGATGATTTTGTGGCACTTCTCATTAGTATAGGTAATATAACAGGGGATTTGTGGCTGCCTGATTCTCTCGGTAGAAAAGGAAAAGGGGGTCGGCTTTTTATCCCCGTTTTGAATCTCTGTTTTGGAGAAATCAATGGAGTTTCTGTTGATTCTGGGCGGGGTACCGGTTTTTAATCTTCCGATTGCAAAGCCTAATTTCTTCAGATTATCGGAGAGTTTTTCTGCCGGAAACTCTCCGGCTCTTCCCGCGGCTATCTTTAGTTCGCCGATATGGATGAGGCCTTTGAGGAACGTTCCGGTAGTAAGAATAATTGCTTTTCCGTAGTAGAGAGTTTGATGGTGAGTAATTACTCCGATTACTTTTTTTTCTTTTACCAGAATTTCTTCTACCAGTTCCTGTTTGAGGTCGAGATTTTCTTCTTTCTCTAAGGTGTGCTTTAAACCGAATTGGTAACTCTTTTTGTCTGCCTGTGCTCTCGGTCCCCAGACCGCGGGACCTTTTTTGGTATTAAGCATGCGGAACTGAATTCCGGTTTTATCAATATTTTTTCCCATCTCCCCGCCGAGAGCATCAATCTCTTTGACCAGTTGTCCTTTAGCGCAGCCCCCAATTGCCGGATTACAGGACATCTGGGCGATAGTGTCTAAATTAATAGTTAGAAGAAGTGTGCGAAGCCCCATTTTAGCCGTGGCTAATGCGGCTTCACATCCGGCATGGCCTGCTCCAACAACAATTACATCATATTTTTGCGGATAGATGAACATAATATAACCACAGACAAATCTTACCACGAAATCACGAAAGTTAGAAGACACGAAGAAAGAAAAGCAACCACGAATTGCTCGAATTTGACGAATTAAAGAATATGTGGGAAAGGTCTCCTGACCTTGATATTATATCGACATCAGGAGATGTCTCCTACAATGATAAATTCGATTAATTCGTATAATTCGTGGTTAGAAAATGTGGTTTTAGAAGACTAACTGGAAGACGGTTTTGGCAATGAGGGCTACCGCAATGGAGAACATCCCGATTAGCCCCATTCCGCAGGCATATCCAGCCAACAAAATAGGGGTATATCTTCGCCAGTTCTCCTTTCCGAGTTTTTTGGCAAAGTAGAATCGGCCTAAAAGAGCGCCAAGAAACATCGGAATGGCTTGATGAGGGAAGATGGCAATCCCGCCGACAATTCCGTAAAATATGGCAACCGGGGCATGGGTGAGAAGCAAAAGAGCATAAAGAGCAATGCCGGTTATGCTTCCTCCGACTATGTACTTGAATTTTAAAGCCTCCAGCATCCAGGCCGCTCCCCCTTCAACGGTTGAGGTTGCCCATAAGCATTGAAAAGTGGCTGACATTGGCCAGAGTTTCTGAACATAAGGATAGGTGGAGGAGGGAATCGGTCCCATTCTCCAGATGATTGACCAGAAAAGAAAACTACAAAAAAGCATCACCGCCAGCGCCATAAATTCTGCCTTATACCAACTGGTGAATCTGGTTTTGGTTAATTCCAATTGCTTAAATTCTTGCGTTGCTCCTCCATGATCAAAGTAAGGAACCGGAGCAAACCAGATATCCGCCCCTTTATAGCCACTTAGAATAAACGTTCCTTCCCTAACCATAGGGAAGGAAACGCCGGTTGCTACCCCGGTGATGCCAAACATTCGTGCCGAGATATAAGAAAGAAATGGGGTTAGAATGAATCCGAAAAGGACGAAGAGAAAAAGCGGAAAATTGGGAACCAGAATATGGCAGATGATAATATAGATAGATGTGGAGACGAACCAGACAAGCAAAGCAAGCCAGATGGGAAGATCACCTCTGCCTGCGGGGAGTTTTTGCCTTCTTTCTGTCTTTTCTTTTTTATTTCTTCTTGCGGTTATTAGTTTCCAGATACCGATTAATCCCACTACCACTCCGGTGCCAATCGTAATACTAAGCCAGAAATCCATCGTGTTAGCAATGTTAGCCGGAATCACACTCATCCCCGACTGCCAGGTATGGAAAATATTGGTATGGCGATACAGGATGGGAGAGAGAATAACTTTTCCTCCTATCGCCCCAATGAAGATTCCCGCTACTACCCAGAAAGGAAGGACAAAACCGGCAAAGAGAAAAGTTAAATCAGTAAAAAAACCGAGCATTGCTGTAGGGAGGAAGGCGCCAATAGCCGCGGTAAAATCGACCCAGGGGATAGGGATAAGCATTAAAGGCTTAGTTGCAATTAGACCGGTAATGGTAGGGATGACGATATAAATGCTTCCAAAAACTACCCCGATCATTGCGGCAATAGAAAAAACCTTCCAGCGCCAGGTTTCCTTCTTGGCGCTGGTTTCGGCTAAAGCAGTTGCCCCTTCAGCCGCCACCGGGGCCATAGGGAATTCCAGCTTTTCTACATCACTGGTAATTCTAAAAAGGACGTAACCTAAACCAAAACGGTTTAAGAGAAAAAGGATGCTATGAACAACAAGCAAAATAATCGGGATAAGCCAGTCGCGGTCAAGAAATGTTCTCTTGATGAGAGCTTCTGAACCGGCCGGAGGGACAACCCAGGAAGGCATAAGTTTATCCAACCCAAAGGCTTTGGCGTAGGTGGATTGGACAAGATACTGGTTCCAGATCAGCGCATTAAAGGCTCCTCCGTGAAGTCCCACCATACCCCAGGTAATCAAGGAACCGGCTAAAATATAGATGATATAAGTTTCCTGACGAGAAAGCTTTACAAAGGAGCGCTTGGCAATCTCAACAAAGAGAATTAAAGTGACCCATTGGGCGGCTCCGCCGATACCAGCACCGGTAATCAGTCCAAGATAGATAGAACCAGGAAGCATAATAAAGCCGATAAAAAGAGCTGCGAATACCGTCTTAAGATTAAAACCACTCTTAAATTGCTCTGCCTGATAATCAACCTCAGGACTAAACTCTTTATTCATTTTCTATTTTTAACCACGAATTACACGAATTTCTCTAATTAAAATGCATAGGAATTTCCTTTGTAAGTACTTGTAGGGGCGACAGTTGCTGTGAGCAATTTCCGGGAAGTGAATCTACTCGCATATTCCTACTAAAGTGAGCAGATGGCATAGTAGCGGAATTTATGACGCCCGCTTTTCGGGTCGGATGAATCCGACCCCTACAGGTTCGCACCGAAGGTGCGCTAATTTCAAACTGACACGAAGTGTCATTGCGAGGAGCAGTAGCGACATGGCAATCTCTCGCTTCTTTGAAAAGAGAGATTCTTCGCCTTTGGCTCAGAATGACATAAATTCGCACAATTCGATAAATTCGTGGTTATCATATTATCTTTTCTCCTTCTTTTTTATATTCTGCTTTTATTTTTGGGCTAACCGTCCTCCAGACTAAAAATTGTTTTCTAATGATATCCAGAAATCTTCGGTTTAACCTTGTCCAGGCGGTAGTTTCTCCGCTTAACCTCTTCAGGGAAAGCCTGATCGTATAGAATTGGTACTTTCCCATCGGGAGGGTAGATAATTTTAACTGCTGGCTGACTCCAAGATCAAATGGCGCCAGCCACATTGTTGTCTCTACAAAATAGGCTTTTCCTTCCGGTGCAGTAAAGGTTGAAAGTTTGGCGTCTTTAGTATAAAAAGTTCCGATTGATTCTTCTCCGTAAGAAAGAAAATATTCTTTTAAGAAAGTGCAAAGACCCAGAACTTCAATCTCGCTTACGGTAAAAGGAAAATCAAACTCCCAGTTATCTCCTTTTGCTTTTGGCAAAACCCATTTTCGTGTAACATCAGGAACCGCCATTTGAGAAGCTTTTCTTGCGGGATAGACTGTAGAGAGAAGAACCACCGCAATGACAATGATGGTGGCTATTACTGCCGAGAGGGAAGAGTAGTTTAAGGTTAAGCCGGCAAGGAGATGCTTGGCGATTAGAATCTTGGTTACCACCTGACCTAAAAGGTAGCCGGCTACCGCCCCCAAAACCGCATAGACGCAGGATTCTGCCATAAAGAGAGCGCCAATATGAACCGGAGCCAGACCCACCGAACTATAGGTTCCAATCTCCTTAATTCTCTCATAAACCGCCCCCAGCATGGTATTAAGGACAATTAAAGCGGCAATTAAGATCGGGATGAAAAGATTGGCAATTCCTGAGAATGAAGTCATCCCGAGGGATGAGTAAATCGAAGTTTTTCCTTTTATCCCGGCAAAGAGGGTAATAGCTAACCGGGAAACAAAATCCTCAATTAATTTTTTGGTATCTGTTCCGGGATGAAATTTCACGGTGATTGAGGCAATGGTGCCATTATTCTCCATCACAAATTTATAAGGAACCAAAAGAACATTTCCGGTTTCCAGGTGGACAAAAGACTCAATTTTGCCTTTTCCCGCTACTTTTGCTCTCTTTTCCTGTTTCATCTTCTCTAAGGATTTTGCTGCCATAGAGGAGAAATTAACCGGGGTTATTCGTTCATCATCCAAATCTCTTAATTTCTCCATTCCCTGGCTATCAATAATACCGATAATTTTCAATTTTTGACCAAAAAACTCCAGGTCATTCTTAGGCGAAACCAGGGCAATCTCATTGTCATTGCGAGGCGAAGCCGTGGCAATCTCATTGTCATTGCGAGGCGAAGCCGTGGCAATCTCATCTTCTTTTATCGCCAGAAGTTTTGCCATACTATCGGGAAGGATACAACAGTCTTCCTCCCCCGCTCTAAACCATCTTCCGGCTAAAAGGCAGTCATTTAAATGGGTAATCTCACTTTCCTGAGGCGTCAAACCAAGAAGCCCATACGCATAGGTTGATCGTTCCTTATTTTTTACTTTGATAAACGTAGTTTGGCCCAATTTTTTGCTGATGTACCAGGCTCGCGGGCAAACAATCCCTTCATCCTTAAATTCAGTAAATACATAGTCGTAGGCTGGCTCCTCTAAAGGAGACCAGGTTCGGTCTCTGACCAATGCCCCTTCGTAAAGAGGCGTATTGGAACGGGGGATTTGATTGAAGCGAAGATAGGTTTTAATAGAGGTAAAGGAAAGGACGGTAAAGGTCAAAAGAATTAGGGTTATGGAGGTAAGAAAAGTGCGCAATTTTCTCCGCTTCATATTGGCGACTCCCAGGGTAAAAGCAGCTCCGGTAGCCGTAATCCTACCTACGTCCGTTTCGTAAACCTTGGCCCTTTCCTTCTTGCTCTTGTCCATCAATTCTTCAAATTTAGAAGTGATAATTGAGAGTACTATAATGGATAAGGCTAAAGCAATAAAGGCAAGCAGAATCACCTCCGGCGCATTAGTGAGTTTAAAGCCGGGATGAACAAAACGCATTACAAAATAGACTAAGAGAAAGATACCAAAGACTCCCATGATTTGCTTCTTAACATCTACGAAACCAAAGATTAGCCTTTCGCTGAAGTAGGCAAAGGGCAAGAGCAAAAGGAAGTAAAAAATTAATCCTTTAATCACATCATTAGCGGTTCCTTTGACATCCGGGTAAGCGCGGGATTCAATTCCGCTGGCAGCTCGAGAGTACTTAATAAAATTTTCCCAATCCTTTTCTTCCCTTGCTCTACTTGCTTTTTTTAGATAGGCATTTGCATTTTTGTGTAATTCCATTAGACGTTCATTGGCTATTCCGAACCTTTTAAAGTTTTCCATACGGAACGCGTTGAGATGGATTGCATCGGATGCGGCTTGAAAAGGCGGATTAATGATACTACCCGGTTCTTTAACCAGGAATCCTTCTCCTTCGGATTTTTCCTTGGAAAATGAGGAGGGAGAGTTCAGGAAAAGAAGCCTTTTTCCCAGGGGACCGGCTTCACCAATAACTTTGATATAGGTATCCGGTTGAGAGAAAACAACGCCAACCGGTTCCACGTATGAAATCCATTCCCAAGGTTTTCCTCCAATGATAGAATAACCGTAACTATCCGGGACGGAGTTAGCCTTGTTAAAAATGTCAATCTTATCTAACTGGGTAAGATATTGAGGGTCAATAAGACCATAAATATTGGTGGCGATGCAAGGGAAAAGCACAATCATCCATTCCTGATATCTCCAGGACATCTCTACTTTCATTGGATATTGCTCGTCACCATTAACGCCTCTATCAGGAGCGAGAATAATTTCCCCGGAAACCGGGTCTAAAAGATAGGCTTCTAAAACGGCTCCCCATCTCGTCATCTGAGAGACTTCAAATTCTCCTTTTTCATCGGTTAAGGCAAAGTTTTCTCCGCGCACGCCAAGATAGGTCTTTTGAACCACATCTCCGGCAATGCTCGAAATCCTGGGAACCGCAATCGCTCCCTTTACCGGTTCATTGGGGACAAAACTTTTTCTGGGATCAAAGGTTACTATTTTCCCATACAGGGTCTGCAAATTATCCTTCAGAACCATTTCCGAAGCAGGAAACAATTTCGGGTCATTTAGAGCATTTTGCAGGAGACAGGTGATAATTTTTACTTGATGAGTAAGATGGGAAAGGTTAAGAGAAGAAAACCTATCTGAGGGTGTATCGACAAGGATTCTGTTATCGTTGATAGTAACAAAAGAAAGAGCTGGGGTACCAGTTGAAAGAACGAGTGCTCCATCCGTTTTTATTGGCTCAGGCATAAAGGAAGACCAGTCTATCCCCTTTTTTGGACTGATGCCATCAATTAAACATTCTTCCGAGAGTCCCAAATCTTTCTGAATTTCAGCGCCATAGTCATCAAATTTCTTGCCAAAGGGAGCAAAATAGCGCTGATAGTAAAATTCTTCGCTATTGTGCCAGATTGCTAATTCTTTGTTCCTGCTGGAAAGGTCTAAACCGATAAAGAGTTTGATTTGGATGGGTTCGGTAACCTTTTCCTGGAATGGTTCAATATTTCTGCAATGGCTCTGGAGAAAAGCGTCGATTCCTCTTCTTCCCATGAAATGAGCTGAGGTTGCCAGGAAAAGAACTGTTCTTTTGGGGGGATTTTCTCCAAAGAACCTGGCCAGCTCCAAAAGAGTAGCAATTCCACAAGCATTTTCCGCTCCGGGAGCCAAAGAAGGAACTGCTGAAATACTATCATAGTAACTTTCTAAGACAATAATTTCCTTCTTTAATTCCCGGTCAGTTCCCTCTACCCAACCTAAAATATTGGTAGCCGGAGCCTTCTGCCACTCCATTTTTGCATGCAGTTTTACCTTGATAGCATAGGAATTTTCTTTCCCCCTCTCCTCAATCCTCCCCCTCGAGGGGGGAGGAAGTAGGTGAGGGTGAGAATTTAGCTTTTTTATGAGTTCTTCGGCATCTGCCTTCTCTGTCCAGAACCGGGGAAGGTTAAGGGGAATCTTTAAGAATTTTCTCTCGGCCTGGTTTCTATTAGCAAAAGAAGGTTCAATAAAGATGATTGCTTTTGCTCCCAGGCTACCTAATTGAACCCAATTACTTCCGGAGTTAAAATCAAGCAAAATAATATTGCCTTCAATGTCTTTCCCTTTCAATTCCGATAAATGACCACTTCCTCCATAAACAAGATTTCCTTCTATTCCTTCTTCAGGAAGAGTTGAAGTGCGCACTAAATTTGGCCAGAGGGAGTAGAGCTTGATTTTTTTATTCTGGCCAGCAATTTGTAGGCTTGCCCCCTGGTCAACCGGAACGGTTACCGGAAATTGTTCTTCTTTTATTCCGGAAAGGCCGACTTCTTTAAAAATTTTCAGGATATAGGAAGTAGCAAGAGCATTTCCGGGATAACCAGGCATTCTTGATTTTAAGGAGGAAAGATACTTAATCGAGCTGGCAATCCTCTCCTCTGAAATGAAATTTCCAGTTCTCTCATTTTTAGAAATAGCAAAAAGAAGATTTGAAGAAAAGAATAAAATAAAAACAGATAAAGAGACAATATTCACCACGAAGACACGAAGACACGAAGAATTACGAAGAAACTTTTTTAATAATATTATCTTTGTGAATCTCTGTGGTCTCTGTGGCTTTGTGGTAAAGCAGTTATCTGTATTTGTCTGTGGTTTCATTTATCCTTTATTTTTGACCAGGTGTGGACAGAACTCGGATTAATGTTAATTTCCTTGATGTATTCGGCTTTTGCCTGAGTTTTCTTGCCGATTCTTTCATAGACTATTCCCTTAAGATAATGAACGTTCGGATAGTAAGGATTAAGCGTTTCCACATAATCCAGATTTTTTAAAACCATTTTATTATTTCCCGATTGGAGAAAAGAGAGAGCTAAGTTATAAGAAAGATTAGCATCTTTCGGATTAATTTTTAAGCCTTTTTGAAAACTCTGGATGCTATTTTCGTAATCATTCCTGGCTAAATAAGCAATACCAATCTTATTATAAACCTTCTCTGGAGAGGGGGCAAATGGTAAAGATTTTTGCCAGCAATTAATTGCCTCGGAAGTCTTTTTCTCCCGAAACAATTGATTGCCCGCCTCTTCATACTTTTTGAAATTAAGAGAAGAGGGGGTATGGGACTTTTGATAATAAAGGGTAATTATTCCCAATCCGAAGACAATGATACTAAAAAAAATTCTCTTTGCACAATCCGTCATTTCCTTAGCACTTTATTTAATCTCTTCCATTTTCTGATTAAAATTACTATTAGGACAAGAAGAAAAAAGCAACTGACGAACTTGTAAATCTTCCCTGGTAGACCTAAAATGAGTGGCCAGAGAGAAAAGATTGCCAGAAAGATAATAATTGTTTCTACAATTTCACTTGCCTTCACCTTTTTTATTATATCTTGATTTTTAATTAAATGCAAACCTTTCCGTAAAAAAATAAAACTGCTATCTAACCACGAATTTATCGAATTTCACGAATTAAAAGAACAATATTTTAAAGTCCTTAATTAGAATAATTCGCGTAATTCGTGGTTTGCGTTTATTTATTTGCAATTTTAAAAAATATAGGATAAAATTATTTTATATATGGCAGAAGAGAAAAAGATTCAACGTCAAGTTGTTCTCTCGCATAAAGATGCTTTTAAAATCAGTTTGAGGAATATAAGAATCAGGTTTGGCCGTTCTATTATTGTTACGGCAAGCATCGGCCTGGGGATTGCTTTTTTGGCTTCGGTATTGACCGATAACATCATTTCCAATAATCTTTTGAAAAATGGACCCGAACAAATCAAATTAATTATGCAGACCGCGGAAGAAGGGTCCCACTCCCGGCAAATTTGGCTGGTAACCCTTTCTTTGATTGTTTGCGTGGTCGGCATTACTAATTCAATGCTGATGTCCGTTACCGAAAGATGCAAAGAAGTCGGAACGATGAAGTGCCTGGGAGCGCTTAACCGATTTATCATCGAACTTTTTATGCTGGAGTCTTTCCTTCAAGGTATTATTGGCTCTGTTGCCGGAGTATTGGTAGGGATGTTCGCAATTATTATCCTTTATCTCGTCAAGTACGGGGGAATAGTTTTTCATTTTTTTCCTATTCTTTCCTTGTTGAAATGTTCTTTTTTCGCCCTTGTTCTGGGGACACTTATTTCTGTGGTGGGAGCAGTTTATCCGGCCTATCTTTCATCAAAGATGGAACCAGCGGAAGCGATAAGGAAAGAGGTATAGAGATGACTAAATTGCTCGCTCGGGCTTTTTTATTCCTCGGCACTAACGTGCTCTGGGCAATAACCGCCCACTCGTTCACAAACCCAGTCATCTCTATGTGGGGAAGAGAGAAAAAATAAAAGATATAATAAGTACCAAAAAGTAATAGAGGAGAAACAAAATGCCAAGAGAGATGGTGGTAAGGGTGATGGATTTGCGGAAGAGGTATTTTCTGGGCAAGGTTCCCTTAGACGTTCTTAAAGGAATTGAATTGGAAATTCTCCGAGGGGAGTATATTTCCATTATGGGACCTTCGGGAAGCGGCAAAACAACCCTTTTTAATATGGTCGGAGGTTTGGATAAGCCTACCGACGGCAAGGTTTATATTGATGAAGTTGATGTTGCCCAATTGGATGCCTATGAACTTGCCTGGTTACGCTGCCGCAAGATTGGTTACATCTTTCAAACCTTCAATCTTATCCCGGTGATGACCGCTTTAGAAAATGTCACTCTACCGATGATTTTTGCCGGAATGAATCATGATGACTCGGTAGAAAAAGGAATTGAAATTTTGAAAACGGTTGGTCTAGGGGATAGAATTCAGCACAAACCTTTTGAACTCTCCGGAGGTCAGCAGCAGCGAGTGGCGGTAGCGCGCGCTTTTGCCAATGATCCGGCGATTATTCTTGCTGATGAACCCACCGGGAATCTTGACTTAAGAACCGGCAAGGAAATTATTAAACTTTTGAAAGAGATGAACCGAAAACAAGGGGTAAGTATTATTACCGCTACCCATGACTTAAAGATGCTTGATGTTTCTGACCGCGTAGTTTGGATTCGGGATGGAATGATTGAACGAATTGAAGAAAGAGCAGATCTCAGACTCAAAATTGGGGAAGTGGAAGGAGAGGAGGCTGGCTAAATTCACAAACTACCACGAAAGCACGAAATAAAGAAGACACGAAGAAAACAATAGCAACCACGAATTTATCGAATTTCACGAATTAAAAAACAGCATTCACCACAGAGGCACAGAGACACAAAGTTCACCAAGAATTATAAATAAATTTTTCTTGGTTATTCTTTGAGCCTTTGAGTCTTTGTGGTTAAAGTATTTTGTAGTTTTCGTGCTTTCAAGTTTTCGTGGTAAAGTAGTTTATGCGAATTTTGGGTTTGGATGTTGGGAGAAAACGGATTGGTCTTGCGGTCAGTGATCCTGGAGAAATTGTCAGTGAGCCCCTAGGTGCAATTGAATACAGAGGAGAAGAAGAGTTTTTTTCTAAATTGATTCCTTTGCTTAAAGAGAAGGAGATCGGGGGAATTATCGTCGGTTTTCCGCTTAATCTTGATGGTACGATTGGCCGGGAGTCCGGGAAGATTCTGGTCTTTATTGAGAAATTAAAAGATAAAATATCTCTTCCCGTTAAGAAGTGGGATGAGAGATTTACCACTAAAATAGCAACTGACCTTTTGATTAAAGCGGATATCTCCAGGAGAAAAAGGAAAAAGTTAGTGGATGAGATTTCTGCTGCGGTTATTCTCCAGAGTTATCTTGACTCCCGAAATGTAGAAAAGATTGCAACCACGAATGAACACGAATGAACACGAAAAAATAGTCATTGCGAACGATAGTGAAGCAATCCGACGAAGTCGTTGCGAGGAGCGTTAGCGACGTGGCAATCTCATCTTTTCATAGAAGTAAGGGATTGCCACGCAATGACAGCTGTGCTGTCAGTTTTTATTCGTGTGTTATTGGTGGCTGAATTAATAATTTCTTTTAGTCTTTCCAGAGAATCGTCTAAATCTTTATTAACAATTTTATAATCATACTTTTCCTTAAAGAATTTTATCTCCCGGGAACTAACGCTGGTTCTCTTTTTGATTTCCTTTTGAGTTTCCCCTCTTTTTTTCAGTCGCTTTCTTAAATCCTCTAAAGAAGGAGGAAGAATAGCGATTAAACTGGTGATTTTAGGATATTTTTTTTTGATCTGGAGAGCGCCCTGCTGGTCTAAAGATAGAACGATTTTTTTATTTTTTGAAACACTCTCTTTTAAAAATTTTGCCGAGGTTCCGTAACAGTTGTCATAAACTTCTGCCCACTCCGCAAATTCCTTTTTTTTAATCTTCTTTTCAAACTCTTTCTGAGAGATAAAATAATAGTCAATCCCTTCTTTTTCGCCCGGCCTTCTTTTTCTGGTAGTGTAGGAAACGGAATAAAAAAGAGCGGGTAGTTTCTTTGCTAATCTTTTGCAAAGGGTTGTCTTGCCCGCTCCGGAAGGGGCGGAAATCACAAATATTTTTCCCTTCATTATCTTAACCACGAATTACACGAATTAATCTAATTGTCATGCTGAATCCTTCGCTTCGCTCGAGGACAGGTTCCATGAAGCATCTCGGGATTCTTCGTTTCACTCAGAATGACTTATTCCTTTTTTAATTCGTGAAATTCGAGCAATTCGTGGTTGCTATTTTCTTCTGTTGTTGCTCGGTAGTGAGATACTTTCATAAT
>Ga0210042_1002609_pt1 | contig 13636 bp, 12 predicted proteins | sample CryGeymeta201518_FD_183982 | JGI IMG/M metagenome (GOLD analysis project Ga0210042, IMG submission 183982) | Groundwater microbial communities from Crystal Geyser aquifers in Utah, USA - Crystal Geyser metaG 2015-18 (SPAdes) (version 2) | ecosystem: Environmental > Aquatic > Deep subsurface >... | reverse complement strand
CGAGTCAAATTTTCTCTACGGGGTTTTACTATAAAAAAATAAAAAGGCAAAATTATCTTGGTGTGGCTTTACAACCACGTTAGAACCTATTTTATCAAAAATTCCTAAAAAATCCAATACCCGCCGCTGATGGGCGGCGGGCAGGAAAACCCGTCGGCTCGCGGGCAAAAAATTTTCGGGGATTCAAACTCCTGAAACCCCTCCATTTTTTGCCCGCTCGCCGTAAAATTCTTACAAAATTGCATCGCCTTATTCTAAATTAATATCTTTTATTTTGAGTTTAATAGCTTCTGAAATCCTTTACCCCGAGATATGCATAAAATTTCCATCAATAACTTGTGTTTTAGATTTTTTGTTACTTCAAACATTCTTCTGATTCATTTTTGGTTAGGACAAGCGGCACTCGTTTTTCTTAACATTTTCATTAGTAATTTCCGTTGAACTTTTTTGCAGAATTTAAGATTTTTTGTTATACTACCAATAGGCTTTAACGGTCGATTCTTAAGTAAATTTTAAAAAGGTGCGTTTAAAACTTATTAAGCGAGACGACAATACTATAGAAAGGAGGTGATATATGAATCAAGAAGAAAAACAAAAAACAACTATTATGGAATGTTCTTTAATGTATTCTTTGAATGATAAAAGTGGGCAACAAATAGCAGGTGGTGAGGCTCGAGTTCGACTTGACGAAGAATCTCTTTCAATTCTACCAAAGTTTGGCGAGGCGCTACTTTTCCCGCTTCGAGATATTCTTGAGATTTCTAAGAAAGATTATAGGATTTATTTTGATTTGGCATCAAAAGAAAAACTTACTCTTTTCAGTCTGGGATACCGCTACGAAGATTTCTTGAGAGTTCTATCCAGACTGCGGAATGAAATACTCCTAAAAGATATGCTGATGCACGAAACCCTTAGAAAAACAGGGGCGGAAGCAGAGTTCGTTTATTTTGACGACGGCGGCAGTGAAAAACAAAGAGGAAAATGTGAACTGCGTTTATATGAAACTGCACTTGTAATAATGCCAGAAAAAGGAGAACTCGTAAGAATCCATTATAGCGACATTTTAGAAATTCGGGACGTAGATTTTACCCTCGCCATCACCACGGACTTTGGAGAGAAATTTGTTCTCTCATGTATGGGCAGACAATTTGACCCGTTCACGAAGACTCTCTCTGACGCAATCAATGAACTTTCTCTCAAAGTCCAATCTTCGCTTAAAGAATTATTGCCCAAATCTGACCCCTCAGTTATAAGGCGTGCAGCACGGTTTATGAAAGAAGGCAAGGCAGCCAGAAGAAGTGACATAGAATCAATTTCGCCTGAACTCTGGACGGAATTGGAAAAGAAAGTAAAATCTCTTGGTATTGGAGAAGAGTATGAGTTCTTAGAGTCACTTGCCCAAAAGGATAAAATGTGTATTGGATTAAAGAGGGGGCTCTTAGGTGACTTAACAGGTGAATACATCTGGTTCTTAATCCCCATTTACAGTGAAAATCCAAATGAACCCGGAAACGTCGTTGCAATGGAGGCAATTTCGGGTGCGGGAAGCGGGAAAGCAACCTACTTTTTCAGAATAGTAAGTAGAAAGGACTATCAGAATTACGACGCAGAAGATCTACACAGAGAGGTAGATAATTTTATTACAAAAATGAATCGCTGTATGCTTGCCATCAACTTCAGAAGAGAGCCAATCTATTTACCGGATGAACGGCTGGAAGAGCCACAATATCAAAAATATAAGTTTGCTATCGCCAAAATACCGGCGCTCAGCGGGCTACGCCAGCTTTTCATCGGTAGAGTTATTCATCGCACACCTGAGCAGTGGAAAAATGATACGATGGACTTATTGAAGTTTAATATTAGCACGCAGGACGATACTGCAAAGTGGAGGAAAGGCGAAAATTATGAGTAACAATTGGTTTATAGAATCAATCTCTTTAACCCAAACTGCTACACCACCTACAAAAGAAGAGATGGAAAAGTTTTTGCCATCAAGTTGGCCTACAAGATGGGAAGAAGTCGATCGTTATGTAAAGGATGGTCAAGCAACTATAAGTTTAGCGCATCTTAATCCATACCCGAACGAAGAAGCCGGGCTTGCTATTCTAAAACAGAGCTTCGGCATAGCAGTTGCGATGCCGAGTCTTAAACCAGAAAAATTTAATTTTGTAGGACACATTAGTATTATTGGATACAGTGATAAGCAAACTGCAAAACAGTTTTTTGAGAGTTATCAAACTATCCCTACCCAAGGGCTGAGTGCTCTGACGCCAGGGACACCAATGAACATCCCCTTAGATGATTTAATAAAGGCGTTTGCTCCTAAAGAGATGGTAAAAGAGTTTGAATCGGCTTTAGAAAAAGGCAAAAAAGAACTTGCCAAATCGGGTGTTAAAATTGAAAAAGGAAAATATCTTGGCGAAGAAGCGATTTTGACTGTTGGGAAAGATGGTAAAAGAGGTTATAATGCAGTTTTGATTAATAACTTTATAATTACGGGGATGCTTTCGATATCTGATGCATTACCTCCCGGCAGTACCCCCATTCACGCCCGCCCAATAGACTGTCCATGTAAGGGCAATCGCCCCTGTTCCACACGTAAAGCCGCTGGTTATATTTATAGAGAAGAAGTAGAGCAGATTCTTAAATCTATATTTTCAAAAATTAAGGGAGAGAAAGAAGAGGCAAAAGGTGCAGATGCAGAAATTATAAGAGGACAAAATAAAATAAAGAATCCGAAAGAAAAGTTCGAAGTAAGGAAAGGGGATATAATTAAAACGGACAAGCGAACTCAGGCAAATATCGCAGATAGCGCGGGTAATAAAATGTGGATTGGGGGCGGAAGCGGGGTAAAAATTAACGAACCATCCAACTTTGAACTAATAATTGGTTCTATAACTGCTTTTATTAAAAGCCTTCAACCAAAATCAAAATTCGAAATTCATACACCAACAGTAACTACGGGTGTGCGCGGAACTATTTTTTCCGTTTGGACTGACAAAACAACGACCTCATTGACAGTTATAGAAGGCGAGGTTGAATTTTCAGACTTAAAAGGCAATAAAGTTATTGTTAAAAGTAATCAAACCTGTGTTTGTTCTAAGGGTCAGGGCTTACAACAACCTATTACATTATCAATGAATCTTAAAGAACAATTCAAAGGTGTATAAAATGGCAGATGTAAACATTTCCTACACAATTGGCGATGTCTCTTTAGTGAGAGGTGGTAATGAAAGAAAGATTGAGGCGATACCATTTAAAAAATCGGTAAAGCTAAAAGACGAGGACAGAATTATTACCGCACCGGGGGCGTACGTAATTGATTTGAGCGATACACCAGGGTCAAGGGAAAATGGAACATGGATGCATGCTTTTCCGAGTAGCGAAGTTCTTCTCAGGATAAGGGGTAGTATTATAACAAGAATGGAATTGGTGAGGGGACTCTTTCAAATAAATACGGGTCGGGAAGGCCACGTAATAACACCAACTGCCGAGTTGCGAAGTGGGGGTAATTTCTGGGTAGATGTTTCTAAAGATGGCGCTGTAGTTGTAGCCTCTGAAGTCGCCCAAATGAAAATCGTTCACAAAAAATCCAAAAAAGGCGTTGTTATAAGTTCCCACCAGCAGGTAACCGTAACGCAAGAAAATATCTTAGAACCATGTACCATTGATCAGAGATTCAAAGAGGCATGTAAGGTCTGGGAATCGTTGCAACAGAGTAAAGCAAAATTTTTGTATGGCGATATGTTGGAAAGGAACGTACCTCAGGAGCTTCAGAAATTCGCAAAGGTTGTTGAAGAGAAGACAGGAAGAAAAGAAGACTACAATCCTGCTAAATATCAAAAATGGCTCAAGGAGCAAAAAGAGTTTGGGGAGTGGAAATATGACGAAGTGATTGAAAGTAAACTGCCTGAGTTCAAACCTCGAAAGCAAGAAGAGAAGATAACTTCAAAACCAGTTCACAAAATAATAGTTCTCAATAAATCTGTGAACTATCAAGGAATTGATTTTAAGGTGGCATCTTTAGAAAAAGGGCAGGAATTCAAAGGTCGAAATGCTCCCGAAAGCAAAGAATTTTTAGTCTTAAATGTTGAAGCTAAGAATAATTCTGCCAAGCAGGTTTTCGTATTTTACGACGAGGAAGTTCGGTTGATAAATGAATCCGGTGAAGTTATACCTCTGGAGAATTATAAGCTGGAAACAAATTTTGAGCCTCAATTTAAAGCCGAGGGATTTCTATCGTTTTTAGTTCCAAAAGGAGGTAGCAAATTCAAACTCCAATTTGACAAGAAAAGTCTGTCTAAGGTGGAAATTGAATTTGAGATTAGTGAGAATTCAATATGAGCGGCATTGTAGAATTTTTTAAATATGCGTATGTGACTGAACTTGCAGGGATAGATACCGGAGAAAAATGCCTTGGCGACCAGAAGAATCCTTGGGCAGTTGGTTGCGCCTACGGAGTAACGATAGGCAAGTCAGCCGCGGGGTTCTTAAAAGTTGCTAAAACGGGGGACCTGCGTCAAGACCCATGCGTTGTGCATTGCGGCATATGGCATAGAGTGAAAAGGTTGATTGGAAAATTTAAGATTAGAGGAAAGTCTGATTACCACACACCGACTGCTATTGTTGCGGTTCGAGGAACCGCATTTACAATCGATGTTGCTGTTGACGGGACCACCCTAGTAGCTGTCTTGGAAGGAGAAGTAGAAGTCGTTGATAAAACAGATTTACATGGTATGATTGTTAGAGAAGGACAGCAGATAACCGCGATTCCGAAAAAGCCAGTAACGGAGCCCTGTGCCGCCAGCAAAGACCTATTAGTAGCATTGAGGAAATGGAAAGAAAATTTTATTAACGAAGAAGATATTGAGGAATTAGAAGTGCTAGATAATATGGTTATTGAGTTGCCAAAAGGTCGATTAAACTACACTTCATCAGGAAGCGAGAAAGGAGGTTAAATTATGCCAGGATACAAACATTCATGTCAATATTGTGGCAAACTTATTGAAGCGGACTCAAACACCTGTCCATTTTGCGGGAAAGTCAATCCACTAGGACCGTTACGTTGTCCAAAATGTAGAAATCCAATCGAGAAAGATTGGAAGAAGTGCGGTAATTGCGGGTTATTGTTGGAAGTTACTTGTCCAAAGTGTGGCAAGACAACTTTCTTTGGAGACTATTGCGAACACTGCGATGCTCGTCTGGTGGTCGTCTGTCCAAATCCAAAATGTAAGAATGAACAACCACCAATCGGAGAGAAATGTATAAAATGTGGTAAACCATTAAAATAAAGGAGAAAAACTATGACATTGCAACCATTTACAGACAATTTTGCGGATAACAGCACAGAGGCAGGGTTTCAGTTTACTTTTTTCTGCGACCTCTGCAAGGAAGGTTATAAGACTAAATTTATAGAGTCCAAAACCCATAAAAAAGCCGGACTTATGCGCGGACTGGGTCGAGCGATATCAATGGGCGCATCTTTGCTAGGAAAATCAGGTGCAGGCTATACAATTGAAAGAGGTGCAGATATTCTTACCGAACGCTATCAAGGTATGTCCCCTGAATGGCACAAGGAACATGAAACCGCATTTGAACTTGCCCAGAACGAGGCAAAGCAACACTTTCATCGTTGTCCTAAATGCAAAAAATGGGTCTGCGAAAACGACTGGAACGAACAAGAGGGACTCTGCGTAGATGATGCACCGAGAGTAAGCGTTGAAGTTGCTGCAGCTAAAGCAGAGAAGATGGTAGCGGATATAAAAGAAAAGGCAGCAGGTACTCAAATATTTACTGGAGAAATTGAAAGCAAACAGACAATTTGTCCTAAGTGCGGCAAGCCTGCCGGTGAAGGTAAATTTTGCAACAACTGCGGTGTGCCACTCAATTTAATAGAGTGTTCAAAATGCGGAGCGAAAAATCTTGCAGGAACAAAGTTTTGTGGTGAATGTGGCACAAAATTGGTATAAAATAGAAAAGCGTCCGCCGCATCGCCTAATACAGTAGAAAAGGTCCATGTCTTGCGTGCCATTCATCCAAATTTTTTGATAATATCCAGGACTTTTTTATGTCGGCGTCGTTATTCGCTGTAATCTTTAAAGATTGATAAGGCGATGCAATTTTGTAAGAATTTTACGGCGAGCGGGCAAAAAATGGAGGGGTTTCAGGAGTTTGAATCCCCGAAAATTTTTTGCCCGCGAGCCGACGGGTTTTCCTGCCCGCCACCATTTGGGCGGCGGGCACTGGTTTTTCTTAGGAATTTTTGATAAAATAAGTTCGAGCGAAGTTGTATAAATACACCAGAACCAGACGTTCCGATTTTTTAGAAACCATTTCGTGGGCGGCGCAGAGCGCCGCCCATTGATTTTTTGGCTCGCCGCGCACAGCGCGGCTCGCCAAGCACAGGTTCGAAATCCCTTGCGATTTTTTAATATTTGCTTTGCCCTAAAAAGAATTTTTGCTTTGTTTTAAATTGTGATATACTAAAATCGTGCTCAACAAACCAATGACTTTTTCAATGGCCGTCTTTGGACAATCCAAGTCATTGGGTTGAGCACACCAAGGGCGGCCATTTAAGTTTTAATAATCTAATCAAAAAATAATATGCAAAAATTCTTTTTATACGCCCGTAAATCCACAGATGTGGAAGATAAACAAGTTTTATCTATTGAAGCGCAAATCACAGAATTGCGCGCCTTTGCGAAACAAAATAATTTAGATATTATTGAGGAGTTTATAGAAAAACAATCAGCTAAAATTCCAGGCAGACCAATTTTCAACGCTATGCTGAAGAAAATTGAGAACGGCGAAACCAACGGAATTTTGGCTTGGCACCCTGACAGATTAGCGCGCAATTCTGTGGACGGCGGGAAAATCATATATCTCATTGATTGCGGGCGTATTTCAGGGTTGAAATTCCCTCAATTCTGGTTTGAGCCAACACCGCAAGGAAAATTTATGTTGAATATCGCCTTTGGGCAAAGCAAATACTATATTGATTCGTTAAGCGAAAATGTCCGTAGGGGCTTGCGCCAAAAGGTCAGGCGAGGAGAATATCCGGGCCCTACTCCGATTGGCTATATCAATGACCCGAGAACTAAAACGGTTATTGTAGACAGGAAGAAAGCGAAAATTATCAAACAAACCTTTGAACTCTATGCGCAAAATAATTCTTGCTTTGAAGATATATCTAACTTTTTGGCGCAAAAAGGGATTTTGCGGAGAAGCGGAAAAATTTGGCATAAAGATAGAGCGAAGTATCTTTTATCTAATCCATTTTACTACGGACATTTTCGTTACGCCAAAGAAGTTTATGAAGGCAAGCACGAGCCAATCATTACAAAGAAACTTTTTGATAAAGTCCAAGAAATTTTGAAGCAGAGAGGACGACCAAGGCATAAATCTGTTATTGAGCCGCAAGTTTTTTGCGGATTGTTGAAGTGCGGAACTTGCGGAATGATGATAACTGGCGAATACAGGGTTAAAAAACAGAAAAATGGAAATGTTCACGATTACATCTATTACCACTGCACCAAGAAAAACAAAACAATCAAATGTCCCGAACCCTGTATTCGCCAAGAAAATTTAGACGAACAACTTTCCTCCCTGATTCAAAAAGTTTCTTTGCGTCCGGATTGGGCGGAAAAACTTTCAAAAATGTTAGAAAATGATAAAACAAAATCCGCCCAATCCGTTTCTGCTTTTGTTCAAGAATCCGGAGAAAAAATCAAAATTATCAATACTAAACTCCAGCGACTTTTAGACGGATATTTAGAACAAGACATTGACCGCGAAATTTACAGGATTGAAAAATCAAAACTGCTTTCCGAAAAAAAGTCGCTGGAAGAACAAAATATCAAACTTGAACAAAAGCAAAATGATTGGCTCGAACCGATGGCAAAATGGATAAATTACGCTCAAAATATGGAAAAAATCGCAAGGGATAGCAATCTTTTGGAGAAAAAGATTGCTGCCAAAGAAATCTTTGGCTCGAACCTGTGCTTGGCGAGCCGCGCTCTGCGCGGCGAGCCACAAAATCAATGGGCGGCGCTCTGCGCCGCCCACGAAATGGTTTCTAAAAAATCGGAACGTCTGGTTCTGGTGGGCGCAATAGGAATCGAACCTATACTCTTCGCGATGTGAACGCGACGTTTTGCCATTAAACTATGCGCCCTTTCACCTTCTATTATAAACCAAAAAAGCCGATAAATTCAATCGGCTTCCTTATTTATTACCAACCTACCAATCCCAGCAGTAAAAGATTTTTTTCTCAATGAGAGCAGAAAATCTTTTCGCAGTGAGTATTGCGTAGCCAAATAGGAAAATCTCTGAAGTGAGCGAGAGGGAAACTGGAACTGCGGGAGCGAAGCCCCGTCACTCAACGAGTTGAGTGACGGGGCGGAGCGACCAAATTCCAGAGGGCGTCCCCGAAGTGAGCGAAACCAGATTTTCATTTGGCGGAGCGCCTACGAACGAGAAAAGATTTTCTGCTAAAAGAATTCTTTACTGTAACTCCACTGTCGCTCCTACTGCTTCTAATTTTGCTTTCAATTCGTCCGCTTCGGCTTTTTTAAGACCTTGTTTTACCGGCTTTGGCGCACTATCAACCAAATCTTTGGCTTCTTTTAAGCCAATGCCAGCTGCTTCTTTAACTGCCTTAATCACGTTAATCTTTTGGTCGCCAACTGCTTTAAGAATAACGTCAAAAGAAGTTTTTTCTTCCGCAGGCGCACCGCCGTTTGCTACGCTAGCAGCAGCCACCGGCATTGCGGCTGAGACGCCGAATTTTTCTTCAAGCGCTTTGACCAGCTCCGATAATTCCAAAGCTGTTAATTTTTCTATTTTTTCAATTATTTCGTCAAAATTTTTTGCCATATTTTTATAAATTTTATTTCTCGACCATTTTTGATTTTTCGTTTAATACATACGCGAGCATTCTCATCGGCGCCGATAACACTCCGACCAATTGAGAAAGCAAAATTTCTCTGGTCGGCAGTTTTCCGATTTTTACGACTGTTTCGGCATCAATGAATTTTTTCTCCGCCAAATCATAAGCGCCCAGAATTTTAAAACCCTGTTTTTCTTTGGCATGGCTGAATTTATAAACCGGGCTGATAATTTCATAAATATCCTTTTGGGTAAAAATAGTGCCAAGTTGCGAGTTAAATTGTTCCGGATTGAAATCAACGCCCATTTTCTCAAAAACAATTCTCAGCAATCTTTTCTTTATCACTTTGAATTTCGCACCCATCTCTCTTAGCGTTTTTCTTAAATTTTTCATATCTTCAACGCTCGTGCCGGTAAAATCGGTAAAAAGCAAAAGCTGACTCCCTTTCAAAAGTTCTTGTCCTCCTTCAACTTGTTCAATTTTTTGCTGTTTTGTTTTCATATTTTTTAGAAGCGGATTTACGCTGATATCAACGCGGATCAACGCAGAAATTAAAAAGGCGGATTAAATCCGCAAACTACATTCTAAAATGAATTCCTCGAGAGGTCTTATTTATGTGCCTCTTGTCTGCGGATTTCTTTAATATTAGGGTATTCAACTATCAATGTCAAGCCCCGTCTTTTACTAATGGCACGAAGCTGAATCCAAAATACTCTCTTTTTTCATATTTATTCTTGCCGACTTTATCAATAACAATGACGCTATTTTCAACAGGAGCCACAATTCGGCCGCCGATTTTAAGTTGTTTTTTCCAGGCGATTGGCACGTCCCCAGCCGCAGCTGCTCCGGCAATGATTTTATCATAAGGCGCTTCTTTTCTATAACCTTTGGAGCCGTCAGCATTTATAACCTCAACAATCTTCTTCTCGATAAAACCATATTTAGCTACATTTCTTTCGGTCATTTGCGCCAATTCAGGTATTCTTTCTATGCCGATAATTTTACCTTCTTCAGCGACAATATAAGCCATGATAGCCGTCACCCAACCAGAGCCGCTGCCGATGTCTAAAATTTTTTCGCCAGGTTTCGGCTCAAACAATTCCAGCATAAAAGCCACGGTTAGGGGCTGGGAAATTGTCTGTTCAAAACCAATAGGCAGAGGCGCATTAACATAAGCGTCGGTTTTATGTTCTTCCAGCACAAAATCCGCTCTGTCTATATTTTGAAACGCCTCAATAATCGCCGGCGTCTTCAGATAGCCGTCTTTGATTAAAGAATTTATCAGATTTTCGTATTCAATTGACATAATTTGATTATTTATGTTATTATTATATCAGAAAATTAATTCTTGAAAACAATAGAAATAAAGAAAGGGTGGTGAGATAAAGATGTCAAGATTTTTTCCTTATGTCACATTTGTGATTATTAATGAAAGACCGTTCACAAAAAAGGAGGTGAATAAAATGGGATTAAAGGCATTATTGAGTCGCGAGTGTATATGCCCGCACTGCCACAAAAGATTCTGGGCAAAATTTAATAAAGTAGAATCTACGCAAGGTGGGAAAAACGATAATTGTCCATCTTGTAGGTGGTTACTCTGGATCCCCATAAGAGGAAGTTCGACACCAATCCCGATTCCGATTTATATTCGCGGTCATGCGTAGTTTTGAAAATTCAATTTGAGAGTGAGGAGGGAAATATGCCTACAGTAGCGTTTCTCGTTTCTTGGAAAAGGAATCGGAATCATCGCGGTCGAGACATCGTTTTTTCCAGTCAGAAAGCGATGAATATGGCCGATGAAAAAAAGTGTCTTGGCTTTAAGGCTAGTGTTAAGAAGTTATCTCCTAATGATCCGTTGGTGCTTCATTACCAACGTTACGGGATCATGCCTTTGTCATAATAATACAAACCCCCGCTGGTCTTTAAAACAGCGGGCTTTTTTTACCTGCGGGAGCTGAGGGAATTGAACCCCCGATCGCGGTTTTGGAGACCGCAGTTATACCACTTAACTAAGCTCCCCCTTAGCGTCCAATTTTAGCCTCTTTATGGAGTGTATGCTTTTTACACCACTTGCAGAATTTTTTCAATTCTAACTTTCTTTCCAGGGTCTTTTTCTTGCGAATATAATAATTCGACCGCTTACAGACAGAGCATCTCAACTTTATTAAATTTTCACTAAATTTTGATTTTGCCATATTGTGGGCGTTGGAGGGATCGGACCTCCGGCCTTTTCGATGTCAACGAAACGCTCTACCACTGAGCTAAACGCCCATCTGAAAGGGCGGGGCGGACCTCCCCGCCCCTTTTATTGCCTGAGCCGATGGGGAGGATTGAACTCCCGACCCCGTTCTTACCAAGAACGTGCTCTACCACTGAGCTACATCGGCATAAAGGGCGGGGCGCTCTGCTGCCTGAGCTACGTGGGCATAGACATTTGTTTGATATATCGCCCCCAAAAGCTGAACTGACCCCATACATAAATAGAAAATAAAGGTCCAAGCAAGCCAGCACCAAAAACCAAAAGATAATCGCTGAAGAGCAGAATTTTTGTTTTTTTGCCTAACATAATATAACTTCTTTTGCTGCCAGAGCCGAGAGCGAGATTCGAACTCGCGACCTACTGTTTACAAAACAGTTGCTCTGCCGCTGAGCTATCTCGGCAAAGTGTGCGCAGGGAGGGATTCGAACCCCCGTAGCCATGAGGCGTGTGATTTACAGTCACATGCAATTGACCGCTCTGCCACCTGCGCTTCAAGTCAAAATTTTAATTCTGCGTATCCCCTTCTTCCTCTTTGTGATTGCTGTTAAATAAATTTGGTTTTTCTTCTTTATTTTTTTGACCGTTGCCGTTTAGTTTGGTTTGTTTGACTTTATCCAAATAATTATTCGTTACATTATCCAATTTCATCAAAAACAACTTAATCTTTCTGAGCAACTTTTCCAGAAAATTACCTAAAAGGACGTCAAATTTTTCGAGTCGCAAACGATTGAGCCAGCCATCAAATTTGGTTTCCGGTTTTGAAATTTCGTCAGCCACCCGAGGAACGGCCCGGGCCATCAAATAAATCATCGTCCCTAAACTCAACATTATGGCGATTTGAAGGATAAAATTATACATGTGTTTTTTATATTTCGTACCGACAAAATCTTTCTACCTTAATATTTTCCCCTAATTTAGCGATTACTCGCTTGATTAAATCTTCAACCGTCAACGTTTCATCTTTAATATACATTTGTTTCAATAAATCATCAATGTTAATCGGGTCCATCGCCACAATTTGCATTGCCAAATTATGAGCCAGTTCTTTGAATTCTTTTGACCGACCGACAAAATCAGTTTCGCAGCGAAGTTCAAGCAACACTCCAACCCTTTCATTATGAACGTAGGATTCCAATATTCCGGCACCGGTGGTTCTTTCTTTTTTCTTCTCAGCCCTTATCAGGCCCTCTTCATGAATAATCGAAATTGCTTTGTCAAAATCACCGTCAGCTTCTTGTAAAGCTCTTTTGCATTCCATCACGCCCGCTCCGGTAATTTCTCTTAATTTTTGAATTTGTTCTTTCATTTGTCGTCAGTCGTTAGTCCCTGGTCAATTTTGTTTATTATCCAATCAATGCTCATTTTGGCGTGGTCGTTGGCGGGAATGGAATAATTAGCCAAATCCGGATCATCATCGCTGTCCAAAACGGCAATGATGGGAATTTTTATGCTTCGGGCTTCCCGAACGGCAGTCATATGCCCCTTTAATGAAAGGTCAATGATGAAAATCATGTCCGGCAGTCTGGTTAGATTTTCCAAGCCAGTAAACATTTTTTTCATCCGGAAAATATTGCGATTGATAACCACCCTTTCTTTTTTGGTGTACTTTTCAAATTCCCCTTTTTCAAAATCCGCCTGAACCTTCTTGAAATATTCAAGGCGCTGGGAAATCACCTTAAAATTAGTCAATAAGCCGCCAATCCATTTTTCGTTGACGTAAGAAAAATTGAATTTTTTCGCCAAATTTTCCACCGCCTCTTTGGCTGCCGGCTGAGTGGCAACCACTAGAATCAATTTCCCCTCTTTAATTTGTTGTTTTATAAGTTCAATTGTAAATTCCAGAGCCGAGAGAGTTTGGGTCAAATCAATGATTTCAATTCCATTCCGATTAGTATAGATATATTGTTTAAACTTAGGATTGGTTTTGGATTTTTTGTGACCGTACATTAAACCAGCGAGCATCATCTCCCGAAGAGTCGCTAAATCCGCCTCGCTTACCGGGCTGGCAATTAATTTCTGTTGTAAATCCTGGTTTTCCATATGCCACTTTTATCTAAATTTCCAATCCGCCAACTGGCGGAACGGGAAATTTAGCTATAAAATTGAGCACCCCCTCTTTTTGATTAAAAAGAGGGGGTAAAGGTTTTGTTTCAGACAAAGCCCTTTAAATTCGCGATTTATCGCGAATATTTTATTATACAAAAACGGGCAAAAAAAGCAATAGCTTTTTTCTCCATTCCTCGATTTTTTTATGGTTGCCGGAAAGCAAAACCTTCGGCACCGGATATTTTTTGCCTTTCCAGACAATCACTTCTGGCCTGGTATAGGCCGGCGCACCAATGCCAAATCTTTTTTCTTCAAGCGATTCCTGCTTGCCCAAAACACCGGGAATCTGCCGTGAAACAGCGTCAATTAAAACCATGGCCGGTAATTCACCGCCGGTCAAAACATAAGGACCAATAGACAAATTTTCAATTTTCAATTTACAA
>Ga0210042_1002608_pt1 | contig 13637 bp, 16 predicted proteins | sample CryGeymeta201518_FD_183982 | JGI IMG/M metagenome (GOLD analysis project Ga0210042, IMG submission 183982) | Groundwater microbial communities from Crystal Geyser aquifers in Utah, USA - Crystal Geyser metaG 2015-18 (SPAdes) (version 2) | ecosystem: Environmental > Aquatic > Deep subsurface >... | reverse complement strand
ATATCGTTTCTTCGGGCATGGTTTCCTTTCTTGAAATGAACGAACGTTCGTTTTTATTTTATACAAACTCGCCAATTTGTCAAGGCGCGCGAACGGGTAAAATCAACGCTATGACAAAATCCCGCCGCTGTTGGTTGGTTGCTCTCGGCCTGATTCTGCCCTGCTTGCTTGCAACCCAACTCCAACCCGTATTCCTCCGCGCCCTCGGCGCAGTAGACGGGACCTTCGGGTTGCGTCCCGTTTCCCACAAATGCGCGGGCATCACGCTGACGGGTGACGCCGCAACGCGCAGATTCCCGTCCGCAGATTGGGAGGGAACCTTCGGGCTTTTTCGCGTCCGCTATTTCGTCCCGCGTGAGGCGATGGACAGGGATTTCTGCCTCGGGCAGGATGTCTGGCGCTGTCTTGCGGAGCGAGTAAGGCTATAATCGGCGCATGTCCACTAGAATCCTGCTCATCCTGTGCTTCGCGGCGGCGGCTTGCAGTCAGATCCCCGAAGGGGGCAGTCCGCTCGCAACGTCCGCGCCGCCCGGAACAGCGACGCCTGTCAGCGCTTCGACGCCCACCGCGACGCTCATCCCTACGCCTCTCCCCAGCGAGACGGCCAGCCTCCCGCCTGTCCCGACGGTTGAAAGCCTGGAGGCCATCGTCAACACGAATCTGCTCAGTTGCCGATACGGCCCCGGCCCCGAATACCTTTACCTCGACGGCTTGCGTGAAGGATGGAAACTCAAACTGGTCGGGCAGACCGGCGGAAACAACTGGGCCTGGGTGAAAGGCACAAAGAATAATTGCTGGGTCAACGTAAAATACCTGAAAATTGACGGCGACTTCAAAAGCCTGCCGGTCGTCTATCCCGACATCGCCAGACTGCCGCGCACATCCTACTACCCGCCGACGAGCGTGCTGAGCGCCACGCGCGACGGAAACAACGTCACTGTCACCTGGCTGGCCGTTCCCATCAGCCCCGGCGATTACGAAGACGAAAACATGTTCAACTACATCGTTGAAGCCTGGCGTTGCGAAGGCGGACAACTCCTCTTCGACCCGCTGGCTTCCAACCGGGAAACCATCTCGTTCATTGATGAGCCGGGTTGCGCCCAACCCTCGCACGGACGCGTCTTCGTGCAGGAAAAGCACGGCTTTGCCGGACCTGCCGAAATCCCCTGGCCACCTTAAACGTCTCGAAACTTGTTATTATCGCTCTTATAATCAGAACACATACAACAATCCAAAACAGGAGAAAAAACATGTCAACTCGAACTATTCTGACTATTTGTTTGATAATGATCCTTACCTCAGCATGCGGACAGTCAGCAGTGCCGTTACCGACGCTTGACCCCAATACCGCCATGACGCAAGCCTTCGCTACCGTCAACGCCGCATCCACACAGACCGCGCTGGCCGCGCCAACCTACACTCCTTCCCCCACACCGTATCCTACCGTCATCACTACGCCCATCATCCCCGGCCTGATTCAGCGCAATATCACTTATTGTGAGAACACAGTACCCCTCGAAATGGATGTTTACTTCCCCACCGCCGACAACGGTCCCAGCCCGGTTCTCCTCTATGTCCACGGCGGAGCTTGGACGATTGGAGACAAGACCACCGGCTTCCAACTCGAGGAAATCCCCACCATCGCCGCGGCAGGCTACTTCATCGCCAGTATAGACTATCGCCTCGCCCCGGAATATCCCTTCCCCGCCATGGTTGAAGATGCCAAGTGTGCAGTCCGCTTCCTCAGGGCGCACGCGCAAGAACTGAACATCAACCCCGATAAGATCGGCGTCCTCGGCGTCAGCGCGGGCGGACACATCGCCTCCCTGCTCGGCCTCGCCGACGAAACTGCAGGCTGGGATACAGGCCAGTACCTTGAACAATCCAGTCGTGTGCAGGCCGTTGTTGACCTGTGGGGACCCACCGACTTCACTGACCCAGCCTTCGCGGAAAAACTCCAAAAGAAAGGCTACCAACTCTTCCCCAATGTCAGCCCCGACCAGAACATGCTCGCATCCGCAAGCCCGATCACCTATGTTTCCGCTGACGATCCCCCCTTCCTTATCATTCAGGGGGATCAGGATCCAATCGTCCCGCCAAGCCAATCCCAAGCGCTGTATGACCGCCTAACCACCGTCGGGGTCCCCACTTTTATACAGATGGTGACCAACGCCGGGCACAACCTCCTCTCTGCTGGTGGACCTATCAGCCCCACGCGCAAACAAGTCACTGAGATTTACATCCAGTTTCTTGACTACTTCCTAAAAGGTGTCCAATAAAAATTGGCACCGACGTGCGCATCCACGATCTCTGCCTCGCCCGGAACTGGGAACACGACGCCGGCTTCGCCCGATTATTGGACTCGGCCTGCGCCGCGCGCGGACTGACCCTGCTGGATGTGAATCCGCGCACCCTGGGCGAATCTCTCCCGCTTCTCGCGCGACGGGAGGGCGGGTTCCGCGTCTTTTTGGACCGCGCCTCCGAAGCGGATCCCGCCTACCTGCCCCTCGTGGGAATCGCCAAATCCCTCGGCGCGCGCCGGCTCAACCCGCGCGAACTGGCCGACCGCGCCTACGACAAGGCTGCCATGCACCGCGTCCTGTGCGAGGCCGGCCTTCACACGCCTGCCACCCTCATCCTGCCGCCCTACTGCGCGCAGCCGACCCTGCCCGCCCCCGACCTGACTCCCCTGGGCGGACGGTTCGCGGTCAAACCCGCGTTGGGCGGCGGAGGCGATGGAGTCGCCACCGAAATCTCCGCCTTCGAGCAGGTTTTGATCGAACGCCAGCAATTCCCCGGGCAACACTATCTCCTGCAAGCGCACGTCACACCCAAAGCGCTGGACGGTTTGCCCGCCTGGTTTCGCGTCATCTACTGCCTGGGGGAGATTTATCCCTCGTTCTGGGACACGAGCACGCACGTTTACACGCGCGTCACCCCCGGGCAGGAGACTCGCTTCGGGCTGGGGAACCTGCGCGAGGTCACGGAACGAATCGCCCGCATCTGTTGCCTCGACCTGTTCTCCAGCGAGATCGCGCTCACCGAGGAGGGCCGTTTCCTGGTGGTGGATTACGTCAACGACCCGATTGACCTGCGCCTGCAATCCCGCGCCGTGGATGGTGTCCCCGATTTCATCGTCGAAGACGTCGCCGCGAGGATCGCCGCAACCGCAATCAAAAACCAGGTTTCTTGAAGAAACCCGTTTTCCGAGAGAAAACGGGTTTCAGAATCCCATGAACCAGGCCTCCCTCCAAAAATCGCTCGCGTCACTTCCCCTCGGCGGATTGCGTTATTTCGATTCCATCGGCTCGACCAACGATGAAGCGCTGGCCTGGGCCACCGAAGGCGCGCCGGACTTTTCGCTGGTGGTCGCGGACGAGCAGACGACCGGCCGCGGCCGCGCGGGACGCAGGTGGGTCACGCCGCGCGGAACGGCCCTGGCTTTTAGTTTGATCCTGCGCCCGGCCCTCACCCCCAGCCCCTTCGCGCAGCACCCCTGTGGGGCTCCCGATTACGGGAGAGGGGAGTCTTCCAAACCATCCCTGTTTACGGGACTGGGCGCGCTGGCACTCGTGGATGCGCTGAAAAAACGCGGCCTCGAGCCGCAAGTCAAATGGCCGAATGACGTTCTGTTGAACGGAAAAAAAGTCGCGGGCATTTTGGTCGAATCCGTTTGGACGGGCGACGCGCTGGACACGGTGGTACTCGGCATGGGCGTCAACGCGCTGGCGGGTTCCGTTCCGCCCACGGAGGAACTGCTCTTCCCCGCCACGAGCGTGGAGGCCGAGTTGGGACGCCCGCCGGAGCGCGCCGAACTGTTGCAGGATATTTTGTCCGCGCTGACGGCATGGCGGCCAAAACTATCCACAGGAGAACTGGTAAAGGCCTGGGAGGAGAATCTCGCATTTCGCGGCGAGCAGGTGCGCGTCTGGCAGGGAAGCGAGCAACCGCTGACCGGTCGCGTCCTGGGCCTCGAACCGGACGGCAGTCTGCGTTTGCTGTCTGGGATGCGTGACAAGATCGTGACAGTACAATTTGGGGAGATTCACCTGCGCCCCGCCGTGTGATAAAATACGCCCATGTTTGACGGCCTTCGCAAAGACGCATCCGATACCACCGGGTTCGAAGAATCACCCGAGTTCTTCCCTGAAGACAAGCCCGCCGCTCCCGTCCGCCGCCGCAGGAAATCGGGAAAATTCCTCGGCATGACGGCGCCACAACGCTTCCTCATCGCCGTGATGCTGATGATCGCGGTCTGTACGCTGGGGGCAATGTGTTTGTTGATAACGGGAAGGTTTGCTTTCTAATGAAACTCGGCTGGAAAATCCAGCCGAGTTTATTATTTTACGACACTGCCTACTTGAATAAGTCGGCGTGCGAACCAGTACGAAGAAGGATTAGTTCATTGCCTCTGACCGCGTATATCAATAACCAGTCAGGTTCGATGTGGCAATCGCGTGCGCCAGCGAAATTACCGCGCAATGGATGATCCTGGTAGTGTTCAGGCAGGGGCTTTTCGCTGAGAAGCAGTTCAATGACTTTGCGAAGTTTTCCCGTATCCTGTCCGCGTTTTTGCGCCCGTTTGTATTCCTTTTTGAACGCGGAAGTATAGGTCGGCGAAAGCATTACGACTCCAATTGCGCGAACAGATCGTCGGCATTCTTCGCGGCATGAAGATTTTTCTCGTCAAATGCTTCCTTCATGATGCGGTCGGTCTCCTCGTTGGGAATGTGAGCGCGAAAAGGTAATCCATTTTCCAAACTAATTTGTTTGAAATACATTGTGATAGCCTGGGAGGTGGTAATGCCGAGTTTATCCAGAACTTTTTGCGCCTGTTTTTTGACCATTGGGTCAAGGCGAATGGTAAGGGTGGCGGTTTTGGGCATAGTAAATTTCCTTTCACGTATGTACTGCAATTGTAACACAATCAAAAAAGACCCTTGCGGGTCTTTGGATCAATTCTCGTTTTTTACAACAACTCCGGTTGTTCCTTTTCCGCTTCCGCGTTTTCATTTACCTGCGCGCCGACCTTCTTCAACTCTTCCACGGCGATGCGCGCGACCGAAGCGACGCTGTCGCCCTCCTGCGGCTTGATCAGGTGGACGCCGCGCGTGGCGCGTCCCGCCTGCTTGACATCCTTTACTTTCAGGCGCAGGGCCACGCCGTTGGCGGTGATGATGGTCAGGTCGTCGGTCATTTGCACGACGCGCGCCGCGGCGATTTTGCCGGTTACAGGGATGGCCTTCGGGTCAATGGTGAAATTGCCCCCGGTGGCGCGTCCCTTGGCGGTGTAATCCTTCAACGGGGTCTGTTTGCCGAAGCCGTTGGTCGTGACGATCAGCAGCGATCCGTTCGGCTGGATCACATCCATGCTGGTAACCGCGTCGCCTTTCTTCAAGCGGATGCCCTGCACGCCCGCCGCGGAGCGTCCCATCGCGCGAATTTTGTCTTCGCTGAAGCGCAGGGCCTGCCCGTTCTCGGTGACGAAGATGACCTCGTCCTTGCCGCTGGTCAGGCGCGCCCAGCCGAGGGTGTCGCCCTCCCCCAGGGTCATGGCGATCAGCCCCGAGGGTCGGACGGAGGCGAACTCCTCCAGGTCGACTCGCTTGACTTTGCCGCGCGCAGTCGCCAGCACGCAATATCCGTGCGCCGCGAAACTCGAGACCGCGATGGCGGCGGTGACGTGTTCGTTGGCGTCCAGCGCCAAAACGTTCACGAGCGGAATGCCCTTGGCGGCGCGGTCCGCATCGGGGATTTGGTAAACCCGCTCGGAATAGACCTTGCCCTTGTCCGAGAAGAACAGCATCGCGTCGAGACTGCGGGCGGGCAGGAGCATCACCACTTCGTCTTCTTCCTTCATGGTATGACCCATCACGCCGCGCCCGCCGCGCGACTGTGACTTGAAGGCCGCGGCCGCCACGCGCTTGATATAACCGCGCTCGGTCAGGCTGATCAGCACCGCCTCGTCGTGGACCAGGTCTTCCTCGTGGAATTCCTCCTTGGCATCCACTGCGATCTTCGTGCGGCGGTCATCGCCGAATTTTTCGGACAGTTCGTTCAGGTCGCTTTGGATGAGCGCCAGGATTTTCTTCGGGTGCGCCAGCAGGTCTTCGAGGCGGTCAATTTGCGCCTGCACCTGCTTGTGTTCCTCTTCGATCTTCCAGCGTTCGAGCGCGGCCAACCGGCGCAACTGCATGTCGAGGATGGCCTGCGCCTGGAGTTCGCTCAACTTGAATTTCTGCATTAAGTTGGTCTTGGCCACGTCCGCGTCTTCGGCCGCGCGGATGGTCTTGATGACCGCCTCGATGTTGTTGAGCGCGATCAGCAGGCCGTCCAAAATGTGCTGGCGGGCGCGCGCCTTCGCCAGTTCAAAATTCGAGCGGCGCACGATCACCGTCTGGCGATGCTCGATAAAAATCTGCAACATGCGCTTGAGCGGCAGGGTGCGTGGCTCCCCGTCCACCAGCGCCAGCATGATCACGCCAAACGTGGACTGCAGAACCGTGTACTTGTAAAGTTGGTTGAGCACCTTCTTCGGTTGCGCGCCGCGCTTGAGTTCGATCACGATGCTCATGCCGCGCTGGTCGCTTTCGTCGCGCATGTCGGAAATCTGGTCAAGTTTTCCACTGCGCGCCAGTTCGGCGATGCGCTCGATCAGGCTCGATTTGTTGACCTGGTACGGGATCTCGGTGACGACGATCTGGTGGCGCCCCCCCTTCATCTCCTCGATGTGGGCGACGCCCCGCATCACCACCCGACCCCGGCCGGTCGCGTACGCCGACAGGATTCCCTCCGCCCCAACGATCATGCCGCCTGTCGGGAAATCGGGGCCTTGCGTGAATTTCATCAACTCTTCCACGGAGATATCGTCCGCTTTGTCGAAATTGTCAATCAGATAATTGATCGCGCCGACGAGTTCGCGCAGGTTGTGCGGCGGGATGTTTGTGGCCATCCCGACGGCGATGCCCGCCGACCCGTTCAGCAAAAGATTCGGGAGCCGCGCGGGCAGCACGGTCGGCTCTTCGAGCGATTCATCGAAGTTCGGCGCGAAGTCCACCGTGTCCTTGTCGAGGTCGGCCAGCAGTTCCTCGGCCATTTTGTTGAGCCGCGCCTCGGTGTAGCGCATGGCCGCGGGCGCGTCGCCGTCAATCGAGCCGAAGTTGCCCTGGCCGTCCACGAGCGGGTAGCGCATGGAAAAATCCTGCGCCATGCGCGCCATCGTCTCGTAGACCGCCGAATCGCCGTGCGGATGGTACTTGCCCAGCACCTCGCCGACGATGCGGGCGGATTTTTTGTAAGCGGAATTCGAGCGCATCCCCAGCTCGGACATCGCAAATAAAATACGGCGGTGGACAGGCTTGAGGCCGTCGCGCGCATCCGGCAGGGCGCGCGCCACGATCACGCTCATGGCGTAATCGAGATAGGCCGAGCGCATCTGCTCGTCAATGTCAACTTGGTGAATGTTTCCGATTTCCATGGATATTCCTGGTACGGGCATAAAAAAACACGAAGGCCGCTGGAAATTTGACTTCGTGTCCATTAGATGAAGTACACGTTATAGTTAGGTTGATTATACCACTGCCCTCACCCCTGCCCCGCCCCCTAACCCGATTTTTGGAGGTTCATTGGGAATCGCCGGGGTAGTTGCCCCAGCAGTTGCACTGCTGGGGGGCGGCAGTGCAACTGCCGCCAGAACTGGGGGTATGTCACAGCAAATCCCAGAGAGCCTTTTTGGAGGGAAAAATCAAAACAAAAACCCGCTTTTCGCGGGTCTGTGTGCCGAAGGAGGGACTTGAACCCTCACGAGCTTGCGCTCACTAAGCCCTGAACCTAGCGCGTCTGCCAATTCCGCCACTTCGGCTTGAAGTGCCTGCCTATTTTATCCGAAACAGACTTTTTGTCAATGCGCGCTGAAAAAATGGAACAAAACCAAAACCGCCCTCGTCCCACCTGCATCCCTTTCACAACTGTATGGCAGACTCATTACAGTACCGATAGGGCATGTATCTTTTTCGTTCGGAAACCGTTAAACTATTTAAAAGAAAGGAGGTTTCCCATGTTCATTCTTGCAGTCTTGATCTGCCTGGCCCTGCTCGCCTTTGCCGGCGCGGACGCGTTCCTGTCCGAGTTCAACGCCGACGAATTGAGCAACATGGGTGTTCAGAAGCGATGACACCCGATCATCCCTCTCCCTAGCCCGATGCGAAAAGAAAACGCGTCGGGCTTTTTTATTTCCAATTTCCCTACCGAACGGTCGGTTGAATTAATTTGCGATATAATACACAAAACCTTTCCCAGGAGCCTACCCGTGGACTTTTCCCTTTCCCCCGAACATCAAATGGCACAAAAGATGGTGCGCGACTTTGCTCAGAAGGAGATTGCGCCCATCATCAAAGAATACGACCGCAAGCAGGAACCCATTCCTTTCGCGCTCCAACGCATGGGCGAACTGGGCATCCTCGGCATCTGCCTCCCTGTCAAATACGGCGGCCAGGGCATGGACTACATCACCCTCGGCCTGGCCTGCGAGGAACTCGAAGCCGTGGACACCTCCCTGCGCGTGGCCATGTCGGTCCACACGGGTCTTTGCTCGCTGAACCTCTTCCAGTGGGGAACCGAGGAACAGAAACAGAAATTCCTCATCCCATTAGCGAAAGGCGAAAAGATCGGATGCGGCGCGTTCACCGAACCTGGGATGGGCTCCGACGTGGCCGCGATGACCACCTCCGCGAAACGGGACGGCGACCACTACATCCTAAACGGCGAGAAAATGTGGATCTCGCTCGCCACCAAAGCGGACCTCGCGATGGTTACCGTTAAAACGGGCGGATCGGCCCGCAAGCCTTCGGAGGGACTCTCCTGCTTCATCGTTGACCTCCACTCGGACGGCGTCAAAACGGGCGACATCCACGGCAAGCTGGGCGTGCGCGCTGGCTCCACGGGCTGGATCTCGTTCACCGACGTGAAAATCCCTGTGGCGAATCGCATCGGCGAAGAAGGCGAAGGCTTCAAGATCACGATGGCTGGCTTCGATCACGGACGTTACACCGTTGCCTCGGGCGCGACAGGTATTATCCGTGCTTGTCTCGAAGCGAGCGTCTCGTATGCCAAGACACGCAAGACCTTCGGCAAGCCGATTGCCGAGCACCAATTGATCCAAGAAAAAATCGCGAAGATGTCGCAGGATTACGAGATCGCTCACCTGCTTTATTTGCAGGCGGGCTGGCTGAAGAATCTTGGCAAGCGCTGTACCCTCGAGACCTCCTACGCCAAGAAATTCGCCACCGAGGCCTCCTACAGCGCGGCGACGGAAGCGATTCAAATCCATGGCGCGTATGGTTTCAGCGACGAATACGATGTGGAACGCTATCTCCGCAACTCGAAGGGCGCGGTCATTTATGAAGGCAGTTCGGAAGTCCAGTCCCTGATTCAGGCTGGCTATGCCCTCGGTACCCGCGAAGACAAGCCCCTGCGCTGTGAACCACCCGTGTATGACGAGAAGGAGTGGCAGGGATAAAAGTGGTAAATGGTAATTGGTAAATGGTAATTCCAAGCATCAAGTTTCGAGGCTGATAGAATTGATTGAGCAAGAAAAATGGTAGACAAAACATTGGATGAACATATTGTGATCACACCAGGCATCAGAGGCGGGCGCCCGCATGTCACGGGACATCGCATTACTGTTCAGGATATCGCCATTTGGCACAACAATCTTGGATACACGGTCGAGAAGATTGCTGACGATTACAACTTGGAACTGGAAGCCGTCAATGCGGCGTTGGCTTATTACCAAGACCACAAAGAGGAAATTGACGGGAACATCAAAGAAGACGATGAATTCGCGGTAACAATGCGAAAAAAGTTCCCTTCAAGGTTGAATCGGCAACTACTTGAAAAAATCAACGAGGTGTACGCGGAGGAAGAAGTAGACCCAGCAGAAAAGGAATTTCTTGTCAGAGCGAGAAAAGCGTATGCCGAACGCATAAAAGGCACATGGTAAATAATGAGCATCCGCGAAAAGAGCCGCTTTGAGACAGATTCCACGTACTGAGGCGGGGACTTCAGTCCCACGCCGAGATAGGAAAAAATGACTGATCGAAAGAAAGCCACCCGTGAATCCTGGAAAAAAAACTTGCCCATGCCCGAGACCAAAAAACGGCTTTCGGTCAATAGATGTTTTTCACAAGAGGAGTTCGACAAGATTTCCTTTGGCCTCATTCCACAGCAAATGGAAGACAAGTGGTTCATTTTTCTGGAGAATTTGCAATTAAATTTTCACCGAAGTTGGACAGGTCAGTGCGTTTATCAGGTAGTTTTCAAAAACGATACTGATGGATGGAAAATTGCTGACGCATGGGTAAGCAGAGACGAAAAGCAATATCGAAACGCTAACGATGATTACGACACCGCTCTTTTATCTTTTCTGATTGATAATTTTCTGTTGGGTAAAAATACGCCATTTCCAGTGCCAGATAATTTACCCAAAGATGTACCCAAGGGAGTCTATCAACACGGCATTTCTGGCACAGGATACCCAGAAACAAAAGTAAATTCAAACTCCACATAACACATCACAAGGAGAACAACATTGAAAATCATTGCCTGCATCAAGCAAGTGCCTGACTCGGAAGCGAAGGTGAAAGCCGAGAACGGGCAAGTCACATGGGGGGAGGCGCCGCTGGTCATCAACCCGTTCGACGAGTACGCGGTGGAAGGCGCGCTCCAGCAAAAGGAAGCCAACGGCGGGACGGTGACCGCGCTGTGCGTCGGTCCCGAGTCCGCCAGGGACGCGCTTAAGCACGCGCTCGCCATGGGCGCGGACGAAGCCATCCTCGTCTCCGACCCCGCGCTCGAGAATATTGACAGCGTCGGGGCGGCGCGCGTGTTGGCCGCGGCCATCGTCAAGATCGGCGGCGCGGACATGGTCATGTTTGGCCGTCAGACGCTCGACAACGGCTCGGGGCTGACTCCCCCGCAGACGGCGCGCGTCCTCGGGTGGCCGATGCTCGGGTGGGTAGGCCAGATCAAGGTCGAAGGTGGAAGCGTGACCGTTGACCGCGTCCTCGAGGAGGGTCGGCAGATCGTCAAGGCGAACATGCCCGCCGTCCTCAGCATCGTCCAAAGCATCGGCGAGCCGCGCTACCCGTCGTTCATGGGCATCCGCAAAGCGTCGAAGGCCACCATCCCCGTTTGGTCGCTGGCCGATCTCGGGATCGGCGCGCCCGCCGCGGTCGTCACGCGTGAAGCGATCATGAATCCGCCCACGCGCGAAACCGTCTGCGAGATCATCACGGGCGAGACCCCCGAAGCCATCGCCGACGCGCTGGCCGAAAAAATTATGGCGGAGAAAGTGCTATGAAAACCTGGATTTACATTGACCACTTCAAGGGCGAAGTCCAGCCTGGTTCGTGGGAGGCGCTCGGCCTCGGCAAGACGTTCGGCGCGGTCAGCGCGATCGTGTTTGGCGCGGGCATGGACGCGGTGACGAAGGCCGCGTTCGAATATGGCGCGGACGAAGTCATCGTGGCGGACGACGCGGCGCTGGCGGACTATCGCGCCGAACCGTACGCGTCCACCCTCTCCGCGCTCGCCTCATCCCTGACCCCCGACCTGATCCTGCTCCCCACAACGGCGCGTACCCGCGAACTTTCCGCCATGTGCGCCGTGGACTTGAACTCTGGCGTGCTGACCGACATCTCCGCGCTCGAAGCGGACGGCGATCCTTCGACTTCGCTCAGGATTGTCGTGACGCGTCCGATCTACGAGGGCAAGGTGCTGGAGAAGACCGTCTGCTCCGCCAAGCCCGCCTTCGTGACTCTGCGCTCGCGCGCCTTCCCCAAGCCCGCGCCCGAGGCGGGACGCACTGGCACGTTGACCAAGGCCGAGACCAAAGCGGACGCGAAGTCCACGGTGGAAGGGTACTCGGCCACCGAGGCCGCGGTCAACATCGGCGACGCGGCGGTGATCGTCTCGGGCGGACGCGGCGTGAGCAACAACCCGTCGCTCGGCCTGGACGAGAAAGCCACCGCGCAAAAAGGCTTCGAACTGGTCGGTGATTTGGCAACTGTTTTGGGCGGGGCGGTCGGCGCCTCGCGCGCGGCCGTGGACGGCGGGTACATCACCTACGCCCACCAGGTCGGCCAGACGGGCAAAGTCGTCGCCCCTGACCTGTACATCGCCTGCGGAATCTCAGGCGCGATCCAGCATTTGGTTGGAATGAGGAATGCCAAGTTGATCGTCGCCATCAACAAGGACGCCGAAGCGCCCATCTACACACAGGCGCGGTATGGCGTGGTGGGAGATCTGTTTGTGATTGTGCCAGCGCTGACGGAGGCGATGAGGAGAAAACTTGGTAAGTAGTAATTGGTAATTGGTGAGTAATCAGAGACCTCCTCGCTGGGAATGGCGAGGAGGTCTTTTACATCCTATTTCACGATGCTATACACTATCCAAGATTTGAATAACAATATTTTTGACAACTTCCCAAAGTAACGGCACGTCGTTTGCAACAAGTTTTACTTTGTATTTGAATTCTCTGTACGGATGTACGTAATTTCGATAGTCTCTCAACACAGTACCAACATCCTTTGCCGATTGAGAAATCCATCCAAGATCATGGGCAACTCCAATATAATCATTGAATCCCCATTTATCCCAATCCGAAGTTTTTCCATCTTTTTCTTTTCGGGCGAATCTCGATTTATATATACGCGTCTTATCCTTTTCGTGATACACCCTCGCAAGTATTGTTGCTTCCAAAATTCCACCTATCATTACTGTCGCCGCAAGAGGCGCGTTGGCTTCCATACATTTGAGACACTCGTTCCATCGATTTGTTAGGATGTCTTGCATTCGAGGATCTATTTCAAGTTTGGAAAAATCAGGCGGGCGATCTGAAATCTTACTCGGTGTAGAGAAAGATTTGTTTTGGACAACGACAATTTTGGATGACTGTTTTGATTCAGTAGCAGGAAGAAGAGAGAAAACGTCCGCCCATTCTGGTTTATCTTGAGCGAATTGCCGAAACTTTTCTGGAATCGCTGACCAACTTCCGAAGTGGCTTCTTAAAGTAGCAGCGCTGTAATTTCCACTACGAATATAGTGATAACGAGTAGGAATTTGACGAATCTCACGAAGAAGATTACCCCAATCCGTAAGGAGGACTTCATCATCTACCTTGACATTGGTTGAAGTTGCTTCCAATCCAGCAACCTTCAGCGCCTCCCTAAATTCAGGAAAAAACTTTAATAAATGATGTTCGCTTATCCCAGATATTTCTCGGAACTCATTCCGCGTTGGCGGTCGATTAAGTTCCTTTGCGAGTTTTCTTATCGCATCAAGAATTTCAAGTTTACTTGGTGACGCTTCCATAAAACATTCCTACTAACAAATCTACTGTATCAAAATCCTGCCCAGGGAGGAGATTCTCCTCGTCCAGCCAGAGGTCAATCCACGGGACGGATTTGAGGGAGGCGTATAACGTTCGCACGGCGGGTTTGTCGTCAGAGGCGTGGCAGAGGAAGAGGCGGAGTTTGCGGGTGGGCATGAGGGTGCGTCGCACTTTTCTTAATGGGATTCGGTCTCAGGGTGGATTCTATCTGGTTAATGAGATTTGTCTACGGGGGAGGTGCGACGCA
>Ga0210042_1002606_pt1 | contig 13642 bp, 13 predicted proteins | sample CryGeymeta201518_FD_183982 | JGI IMG/M metagenome (GOLD analysis project Ga0210042, IMG submission 183982) | Groundwater microbial communities from Crystal Geyser aquifers in Utah, USA - Crystal Geyser metaG 2015-18 (SPAdes) (version 2) | ecosystem: Environmental > Aquatic > Deep subsurface >... | reverse complement strand
TTCAGGCTGGAGGAGTTCGCGGACGGCGTCGGGGCTGGCGTCCCGGCGGCGGTCAGCGGTCCCAGTTTGCCTTCGAGCGCGGCCTTAAAACCGAGCAGCGCGGCTGGCGTCTGCCGGCCGGGGTTCTGCGAAATGGCAACGAACAACGGCATGGCATTCTTGCCGAGGCTGTTCCAGCGCTCGACTGCCAGGTCGGGGTCGGGAGAGGCTTGGTAGGAATCAATCGCCATCCGCAGGTATTCTTCCTGATACCGCTGGCTCAGGATTTCAGGCACTGCATCTGTGTACTTCACCGGCCATAACACCCAGCCAACCAACAGGCCAAGTATCAGCCCAAGGACGACGCCGGCAATTGCGGCCACACGCGGATTTTTGAAAATGTCGGGAAGGCGCATATCTCGCTCCTTGTTTCATGATTCGATGGTGCTTCCATTATACAGTTTACTGGTCAAATCGCCAACGGACAAAGGGACTAATTTTTTCTTTCCAGCAAGTACATCCGTCGGTCGGATTGGTCCACATCCACCGCCTCGCGGACGTGGAAACGCGCGCCGAATGCAGACTCAAAACCCTCGCGCGTGTACCCATCGAAGATATCTTTTCGGCTTCGCAGCAACTTCTGGACCTGCGAGTCGCTCTTCGGAACCCATTCGATGACCAGCCAGCGGCAGAGTCCCGCGAAGAAATCCGCCAGCCGCGGCAGTGGCACGTTGTTCGAGATGGCCAGGTGATGGATGAGCGCCAGCGCGAAGACCGCCTCCGCCGGGCCGCGCTGGCCGAGCGAGTCGCGTTCCGCGTTGGCCCAACCCAGCGCGGGACTGGGATTCGTCAGGTCGAGCGCCAGCGGAAGCAGGTTTTGCTCTTTTTCCGCTTTGACGCGCAGGTAGTTTTGCTCCACCGCTGAGGGATCAATGTCCCAGGCAATGGTTGGGATTCCCGACGCGCTGGCCAGGCGGCTGAACTCGCCGTTGTTCGCGCCCAAATCCCAGACCGAGGCGGGCGCGATTTTCTTCAGCCAGCCGGAGATGATCTCTTTCTTGTGGGCAAACGCAGAGTCGCTGTAGTTGGTGATCGCGTAATAATTACCCCATTCCGTGCCTGCGGGTTTCCACGCCAGTTTTTTGACCGCGACCTCGAGGCTCCCGACCAGGCCAATAAACGCGTTTTTGCTCATCCCGCGCCGACTCGCCGACGCGCCGGTTCGCTTCACATCTGCATCCGCATAGCGGGTTTGCGCCGAGGCGTGGAGGTGGATATGCGCCAGCAGCCCAAAGTCGAGGCGCGTGCGAAACGGCAGGAGGCGGCTGGCCAGGTCGAGCGGGATGCCGTCAATATGGACGCGCAGGAGTTGTCCCAGGCGAATATCCACACGCGCCATCAGCGCCAGCGGCGCCAGGAAGTGCTGGCAGAACTGGCGATAGGCGTCCCAGGGTTTGCCTTCCCGGTAAATCTCAAAGGAAAGCGTGTCAATCAAAATCGGCTTGCCGCGAACAAATTGGATGTTGTACGCGCTGGCATCCTTGAGCGACATGCCCGCTTTGAGCGCGCGCTTCTGGATGGAGAGAGTCGCGAGCGCGGCGTCCTTCCACTGGCTGAACGACCACTCGTACGGGTATGAGATGAACGGCACGCGCTCGGGCTGGATGATCTTGTGCGCCAGCGATGCGTCCGCGGGCGGGACGTCCGCTTCGGCGTGCGCGACCAGCAGTCCCGCCTTGACCAGTTTGCCGTACAGCCCCGACTCCATTAAACGGGAGTAGTCGTCCGCGCAGGCGCGGTTGACCTGTCGGTAGAGCGTCCCGCCCCGGGAAAACAGGAACCCGCCCGGGTCCCGAAAGGAAGCGCCGAGGGAGTCACTGGTTGGCGTCGGCATCGTCATCCGTTGGTTCGTCGGCTTGTCCTTTTCCAAGTAATTTTTTGATCCTGCCCCACGAAGCGCGCACCGCGACGCCAATTCCAAGCAGGGCGGCAATGAGAATCTGGATCAGGAATGAACCGGAGCCAGGGTCGAGATAAGCGGGGGGAGAAAAGTGCATTGGTTCCTTTCTGTAAAGCGAGATAATATCCCGCTCTACTCAGCCGTTTCGGGAACAATTTCTTCGAGCGGGAAACTTTCCGAACAATTGGTACACTGCGCTTCGCGTTTGTTTGAGATCACCAGCAGGCCTTTGCACTTGGGGCAGGGTTGCGCCAACGGCTTCTTCCAGGCGGTGAAATCGCAGTTCGGGTAATTCAAACAACCGTAGAAGACGCGGCCCCTGCGCGTTTTGCGCGCGACCAGTTCGCCGCCGTCTTTGGGACAGGCCACGCCAATCTTCTCCAGCCAGGGCTCGGTGTAGCGGCAGGTGGGAAAACCGGAACACGAAATGAATTTTCCATAGCGCCCGTAGCGGATGACCAGTTCGCGCCCGCATTCGGGACAGGCGCGGCCGATCGGCTCGGGACCGGACTTGACGACCGGCATGTCGGCCTGCGCCTTTGCCAGGTCGGCGGAAAAGGGCGTCCAAAACTCGTTCATCACGGATACCCAATCGTCCTCGCCCGTAGCGATTTTGTCGAGGTCCTCCTCCATCCGCACGGTAAACTGCAAATCCACGATGTCGGGGAAATACTGAATCATCAGGTCGTTGACCAGGATTCCCGTCTCGGTGGGCGCGAGGCGCTTTTCGAGGCGCGCAACGTAGCCGCGTTGCTGGATGGTGGACATGGTCGGCGCATACGTGGACGGGCGGCCGATCCCGTTCTCTTCGAGCGCCGCCACCAGCGAGGCTTCCGAGTAGCGCGGCGGCGGTTGCGTGAAATGTTGTTCGGGGACCAGGCGGACGAGTTCCTGCTTCTGCCCTTCGGCAATTCCCGCGGGAATGCGGACGTTCTCCTCCTCGTCCTCCTCCGATTTCGCATCCTCGTTCCTGGCTTCCTGGTAAACAATGTGGAAACCCAAAAACTTGACCGCCGAACCCGAGGCGCGCAGGAGATATTCGTGCGCGGCTGTTTTCCCCGTCACTTCCACTTGCAATGTGTCGTAGACCGCAGCTTCCATCTGCGAGGCGACAAAGCGCTGCCAGATCAACTGGTAGAGTTTGAACATGGCCGTATCAAGGAACTGCTTGACCTTTTCAGGTTCGCGCATCACCGAGGTCGGGCGGATGGCCTCGTGCGCCTCCTGTGCGCCCACAGATTTGGTCTTGTACATGGGCGGCGTGGCAGGCAGGAAGTCCTGGCCGTATTTCGCGGCCACAAATTGACGCGCCTCTTTCTGCGCCGTTTCCGAGACGTTGGTCGAGTCGGTGCGCATGTAGGTGATCAGGCCGGTCGTGCCGCCGTTGCCCACATCCCGGCCTTCGTAAAGCGCCTGCGCCAGCGCCATCGTCCGCTTGGCGGTGAAACCCAATTTACGCGAGGCCTCCTGCTGTAGCGTGGAGGTCGTGAACGGCGCGTACGGTTTGCGCCTGCGCTCGCCGCGCTTGATCTTCGTGATCGCATACGCGGCAGTTTCCATATCCACGAGAATGGGCTTGACGGATGCCTCATTGGAAAATTCAGGCTCCTGGTCGTCCACGCGCGCCAGTTTCGCCATAAACGTCTGGCGGATGCCCTCGGGCTTGAACTCCGCGTGCACCGACCAATACTCCACAGGGACAAACGCGTCAATCTCGCGTTCGCGATCCACGACGAGCCGCAGCGCCACCGACTGGACGCGTCCCGCCGAAAGCCGCGAGCGCACCTTCTCCCACAGGATCGGGCTGATGCTGTAACCGACCAGCCGGTCCAGCACGCGCCGCGCCTGCTGGGCGTTGACCAGGTCCATGTTGATGGCGCGCGGATGCGAAAACGCCTCGTGGATGGCATGCTCGGTGATCTCGTGAAAGACCACGCGCTTCGTCAAACCCGGTTCGATCTCGGCGGCTTCCATCAGGTGCCAGGAGATCGCCTCGCCCTCGCGGTCGGGGTCGGTGGCCAGGTAAATCTCAGCGTGACCCTGCGCCAGTTTTTTCAGTTCCTTGACAATTTCCTTCTTCTCGTTGGGGACGCGATACTTCGGCTCGAAGTCATGTTCGATGTCCACCGAAAGCGACGAGCGGAGCAAATCACGGATGTGGCCGACGGAGGCCTTCACCGTGTATCCCTTGCCGAGGAAGCGCCCCACTGTCCTGGCCTTGGCGGGCGATTCCACAATGACCAGTTTGCCGTGGCGCGGCTTCTCCACCTTCGCCGGTTTTTCGGGCGGAGTCAATTCCGCGTGGGCGTCGGTCCTGCCCATACGGTAAAGTTTCGTCCCGCACACGGGACACGCGCCGATCGTCACAGGCGAACCCTTGGCATTAAAAGCCGCCTGTGGCTCGTTCATCTCGCGTTTGGTCTTGCACTTCATACAATAGGCTTCCATATAGCCCTCCAAATTTTAGGGATAAAAAGCGGTAAGCAGTAATTGGTGAGTGGTAAGTGGTAATTGGTAAGTGGTAATTGGTAAATAGTAAGTGGTAAGTAGTTTGCTTCTCAATATTTACCATTTACCATTTACTAGATGTAACTTTCTCTCTCTGAATTTTTTAAATCATCCACAACCTTGCGAACTTTCTGGGCATGATCCTTGTGGCAGACCAGCAGCACATCGCCCGTATCCACCACGATCAAATCATCCACGCCGATGGTCACGATGAGACGCTCGCCGCGCTTTTCGTACACCAGCGAATGATGCGTATCCTCGGCAATGTGGTTTCCGGCAAGAACGATATTGCCGTCCTTATCGGACAACAGCACGTCAAAGAGCGAATCCCACGAGCCGACGTCGCTCCACTCCAGGCCGCCTGCGGGCAGCACCGCAACCTTGTCGGCGTTCTCCATGACTCCGTAATCCACGGTGACCGTCTCGAGCTCCGGCCAGACGCGCTGGACGATCTCCTCGCGTCGCGCGGACGTTTGGGCGGCCGCGACCTCCTCGAGCGTTTTCTTCAACTTTGGCAGCTGCCTGCCCACCTCCGCCAAAATAGAGTCCGCCCGCCAAACGAACATGCCCGAGTTCCACGAGTGGTCGCCTGTCGAGATCATCGTGCGCGCCTGCGTTTCACTGGGCTTTTCCTTGAATTTCGAGACGCGGTAAACGGGATAGATGACGCGTTCGGGAATGGCCTCGCCGCGTTGGATATAACCGTAGCCTGTGGCCGCGTAGGTGGGCGTGATACCGAGCGTGACGAGGTAGCCCTTCTCGGCCACGTCCACCGCCACACGGATTAACAAGTGAAACAGGTCGCGGTTACGGATGAAATGGTCGGAAGGCAGCACGGCCATCACCGCCTCGGGATCGCGTTCGCGCAGAATCTCAGCCGCCAACCCGATGACGGAAGCCGTGCCGCGCGGCGCAGGTTCCACCAAGAAATTTTCGGCGGGGATTTCAAGCGATTGTGCGCGCAGGCCTTCCACCTGTTCCGCCACGGTAACCACGTAGATTCGGTCGGGCGTCAGCAATCCGCCCAGGCGTTCCACCGTGGTTTGGAAGAGCGAGTGATGCTCATCCAGGAGCGGAAGCATCTGCTTGGGCTTGTTGCGGCGCGAGAGCGGCCAGAGGCGGGTTCCGCTTCCGCCCGCCATGATGACTTTTGGTAGTTTGATAGTTTGATAGTTTGATAGTTTGATAGTTTGGTAGTTTGGTAGTTTGGTAGTTTGGTAGTTTGGTAGTTTGGTAGTTTGGTAGTTTGGTAGTTTGGTAGTTTGATAGTTTGTGTTGCGTGTTGCGTTTCTACCTATTTACGTGTGTACCTGTGTACTTGATACCTGTGTACTTGTCTACTTTGATGTTGAATAATCGGCTTGAACCTCGCGAACGGAGACATAATTCATCCCGCCCACCTGGCGCACCATTCCTTTTAATTCCATCAGCGTAAGTGTAGCGGAGACTTTCTCAATCGGCAAGCCCGTTTGGCTGCGGATTTCATCCACGTGGACGGGTTCCGCTCCCAGCGCGGCCAGCAGTTGCGCTTCGAGCGCGTCCGCGGGGATGGCTTTGCGCGCGGCTTTGAACTCTCCCGTGCGCGTCAGGTTGAGCGCCTGCATTAGATCCTGCGGACTCAAAAGCGGGTGCGCGCCAGTCTGGATCAGTTTGTTCGTGCCTTTGCTTTGCGGAGCGAGGATGTTGCCCGGCACGGCGAAGACCTCGCGTCCCTGCTCGGCCGCGAACTCGGCGGTGATCAGCGCGCCGCTGGTTTCGCCCGCTTCGATGACCACCGTCGCCATCGAAAGCCCGGAGATGATGCGGTTGCGCGGCGGAAAGTTGGCTGATTCGGGCGCAGTCCCCACCGCGTAGTCGCTGAGGATGGCGCCCTGCTTCATCATCTTCCCGGCCATCTGCAAATGTTCAGGCGGATAGATCTTGTCCACGCCCGAACCTAGCACACCGATCGTCCGTCCGCCCGCTTTGAGCGCAGAGGAGTGCGCCACCGCGTCCACACCGCGCGCCAGCCCGGAGACCACCGTCACGCCCTGCCCCGCCAGGAACGCGGCCAGTTCCTCGGTGATCTGCCGTCCGTACGGCGTGATACGCCGCGTCCCGACGATCGCCACCGCGAAATGGTCGTCGAGCGTGATCTCGCCGCGCACGTAAATAATGGGCGGCGGCTGCTCGATCTCCTTCAAGCGCGGGGGATAGAGTTCATCCTCCCAGGTCAGGATGGTGATGCCCTGCGCTTCGATCTGACTCCAGACCCGCTCCAGGTCCACGCCCGCGCGGACTTTCGCGACGGTCTCCGCCACTTTCGGACTAAGGCCGGCCTCCTGCAACTGGGCAGGGGAGGCGTCCCACGCCTCGGCCAGCGAATCGAAATACGCCAGCAGGGCGCGCATCCGCACCGCGCCGATGCCCCTGACAAGATTAAAGCCAACCCAGTATTGTTTATCCATAGCGGCGTTACGCAACACGCAATACGCACTACGCTATTTCGTATTGCGTATTACGTATCCGAAATCAACCCTTCCAACAAATGCACTTTTATCTCGCCATTCGGCAGGTCAATTCCCAAAATCACATCGGGGATGGCGGGAAGCAGAATCTCCTTCCCGGCCTCCGCCTTGACCACATAAACATCGTTCGCGCCTGTCTCGATGATTTCGGTCAACTTTCCCAACTCGCGGCCATCGTCCGTGACGACGCGCAGGCCGATGAGCTGATATTGGTAGACCTTGCCCTCGGGCAACGGCGGACGGTCCGCGGCGCTGACGTAGACCCAGGTGTTACGCAGGCGTCCCGCCGCCTCGGGCGTATCCAAGCCTCGAAACGAGACCAGCAACGAGGTCCCGTGCGGGCGCGCCGAGGCCAGTTTGGCGGCTCGATGCTCCTCGCCCAGGAAAACCTTCGCGCCCGCGCGCAGCCGGTCGGGAAAGTCGGTATGGATGTCCATGATCAACTCGCCGCGCACCCCATGCGGACGGCGAATGAATCCCACCGTCAAATAGACAGGCTCGCCGGTCGGCGAGCCTGAACCAGTGTTTGCTGGAGATGGAGCATTCTTGCGGGGCATCAGGGTTCCAACACGTCGAGTGTGACCTGCCTGCCGGCGCGCTCGGCGGCCACTCGCAGGAGTGTGCGGATGGAGTTAGCCACCCGTCCGCTCCTGCCGATGACGCGGCCCATGTCGTCGGCATTGACCTTCAACTCCAGGCGGACGCGGCTGCCACTGCCCGATTCCTGGACTACCACTTCATCGGGATGTTCCACCAGCGATTTGGCGATGTACTCGATCAGCTCTTTCATGCGCTCTTTCCTTAGGTAGAGACGTTGCAATGCAACGTCTCTACTTATTACCCTTCGGCGTGAGATTGGCAATTGCCTGGGCGCCTTCGGCGACGAGCGTTTCCACGCTCTCATCTTTCTTGAAGCGCTCGAAACGATCCAGCACGCCAATGGTCTTGAAGACTTGCGCCACGGCCTCGGTCGGCTGGGCGCCGTTCTTCATCCAGTGGTAGACGCGTTCTTCCTTGATGGTGATTGTGGACGGATTGGTGCGGGGGTTGTAAAAACCCAGGATTTCCAGGAAGCGGCCATCGCGGGCGTTTTCCTTGTCTGCCGCGACAATGCGGTAGGAGGGCTGGCCTTTGAGGCCAACGCGGCGTAAACGAATGCGAACCATTGAAAACTAACTCCTTGAGTTTGATCGTCGGATTGGATGGGTTCGCGCAGGCGAGAGAGGGGTTGCGTGGAAAGTCACGCGCTCACGGGCTGGAACCACAGGGGCATATTTTACCAGAGAATTGCGATTGAAATCGCACCAACCCCTGCAAAGCCGACCTTCGTCGGCTGGTCCGAAGTCCACGAAGGTGGACTTCGCAGGCGTTGAGGCGGTTTCAACCGCCCAATGTAAATGAAATTCGCGTTCCGCCGCCCTCGGCGTTCTCTGCGCGGATCACCCCGCCGTGCGCTTCCACAAGATATTTCGCAATCGAAAGCCCCAGCCCCATCCCGCCCGAATCGCTGGACTTGTAGAATCGGTCGAACACATGCGGCAGGGACTCGGGCGGGATGCCCGACCCGCTGTCGGTCACCGAGATTGACAGGCCATCGTATGCGACCCGCACCGTTCCCCCGCTCGGCGTGTAGCGCAGGGCATTCGAGATCAAGTTGCTGATGACTTCGCGGACCCGGGCAGGATCAATTTCCTGCGGCGGCGATTCCGTACCCGACGATTCGATCGTCACCCCTTTCGCGTCCGCCGCGGACCTGAAAGCGGCCACCGTTTCCCGAACGAGCGCGGCCACATCGGTGGGTTCGCGTTTCAATTGCAACGCGCCCGCTTCTGCCAGGGCGAGCGTCCGCAGATCGTCCACGAGACGCGCAAGCAATTGTGTTTCTTCTAAAATGGACTTGAGCCGCGCCTCGTCAGCGGGATAGACGCCATCCAGCATCCCCTCCACTTCGCCGCGAATAACCGTCAGCGGAGTCCGCAATTCGTGAGCGACATCCGCCAGCATTTCGCGGCGTTGACGATCACTGGCCTGCAAGCGTTCCGCCATCGAGTTGAACGCCCGCGCTACCGAGCGGATTTCGCGCGGGCCCTTTTCCTCCAAACGAACAGACAAATCACCCTCGGCCACGCGGTCGGACGCGGCCAACAAATCGTCCAGCGGACGCGAGAAGCGCCTCAGGCCGAATATCGCTAAAATGACCAATGCCAGGATTAAGAAGATCAACCCCAATGACAACGGGACAATCCACCGGAACACATCCAACGGGGACTTGATCCATCCAAGCGCGCTGGCGATCAACCCGAGAACGAAAAGAAAGAGCGTGAAGGCCAGGAAATTGAAGAGTCCGAAAATGCAGCCCATCCGCCGAAAAAAGGCGTTGCGCGGGAAGTGTCCACGGCGAGGGGGCCAGGGTTCGTTTTCGGGCCACCAGGGAGGGCGGTGGGAGGAATGAAAGTGAGGTTTCATGGGTGGAGGTAATTGGTGATTAGTAAATGGTAATTGGTAATTGGTAATTGGTAATTGGTAATTGGTAATTGGTAATTGGTAATTGGCAATCGCCGTCCTCCCGAAAGAGCATCGGGACACGTGAGCAGAGGGACGTGTTCTTCGTCCCGCAGTCGAAGGACGGATTTCTAGTGCAAGCAGTGTTCCGTGATACGTGTTGCGTAACCCGCCGTCCTGAACGGAGGGTTTCAGGTTATCGCCGTCCTGAGCGGAGGGTACTCCCGTAGTCGAAGGACGGATTTCTAGTGCAAGCAGTGTTCCGTGATACGTGTTGCGTAACTCGCCGTCCTGAACGGAGGGTTTCAGGTTATCGCCGTCCTGAGCGGAGGGTACTCCCGTAGTCGAAGGACGGGTTTCTAAAGCAACAATTGTTTCCTGTGTACCTGCCCTTCGACTGCGCTTTTGTTTCCGCCGTCCTCCCGAAAGAGCATCAGGACTTCGTGAGCGGAGCGACGAGCGCTCTTCGAGGAGCGTAGCCGAAGGACGGGTCACTTGTGCCAGTTCTGTTCCTTGTACTTGCCCTTCGACTTCGGGACGGACAAGCACCGCCCTCCGCTCAGGGCAGTGAACTTGTTGTCACCGCTCAGGGCAATGGTTTATCCGTAAACTTATACCCCACCCCGTACACCGTCAAAATATAACGCGGCTCGGAGGAAATTAGCTCGATCTTCTTGCGGATATTCTTGATGTGCGCGTCAATGGCGCGCTCATAGGACTCAAACGCGACGCCGTGGATCGCATCCAGCAATTGGGCGCGGGTAAAGACGCGTCCTGGTTGGCGGGCCAACGCCACGAGCAACTCGAACTCGGTGGGGGTCAACTCGTCGAGGTCGCGGCCCGCGACAGTCACGCGCAGACGCGGCAGGTCGAGGGTCAGATCCGAGACGCGGATGACCTCCGCCCCGACGTTGGCCGCGTTCTCGATCCGCCGAAAAACCACACGGACGCGCGCCACCAATTCCTTCGGGCTGAACGGTTTGGTCATGTAATCGTCCGCGCCAAGTTCGAGGCCGATCAACTTATCCAATTCCTCGGCGCGGGCGGTGAGCATAATGATGGGCGCGTTGGAAAATTTACGGAACTCGCGGGTGAAATCGAGGCCGTCGAGGAAGGGCAGGCCGAGGTCAAGGACCACCATGTCGGGCTTATCGGCGCGGGCGGCAGACAATGCCATCTTCCCGTCGTGTGCGACACGGACGGCAAACCCAGCCCGTTCGAGATAATCGCGCACGAGCTGGGTGATCTTGGGTTCGTCGTCAACAATGAGGATGGTTTTCATGGTTGCCCGTAGAGACGTTGCAATGCAACGTCTCTACAAGAACAATTATACGTGGTTATTCCTTCTTTTCCTCCGCAGGCTGTTCGCCGTGCGCGCATTTGTGCCACTCGTCAAACATCGGCGGGAGGCCGTTCTCGCCCCAGCCATGACGCCATGGGCCATGTCCGTGCATGCCGTGGCCCCAGCGCGGTCCCCAGATCATGAAGCGGAAGGCTTTCATGGCGAGGAAGAACAGGAAGAGCGGGATGAGGAGGCCAAAGCAACCGAAGCCGAACGCGAAGGGATGATGGAAGGGCATGCCCCAGCCATAGCCGTACCCATAAGGCGGATATGGCGCGGGGGCGCTCTGTCCCTCGGGGGCCTGGATGGCGACTGGCAATCCCTGCGCCACACCCGCGTTGAAGGCGAAGTACGCGATCCCTGCGATGGCCGCGATCATCACCAGGCTGGCGACGATGGCGGAGACGATACGAAATACGATTTTACCGTTCATGGTTCACTCCTTTGTGAATTGAATTCTGAACGGGATTATAGGAGTCGGTTGTGAAGTGAGTGTGAAGAGAGGATGGAGGAATGCCGTTGCTTCTATCTTATGCAACACCGACAATTTAATTCACATTGAAAATTGCTAAAACCGCCTGGTGATTACCCACATCTTTTGCGTCCCCACATTTGGGTTGTGCAAGCCCTTGACAACGGCATATTTGGGGGTGAAAAACAGGCCCAAGTCAGCAAAATGCTCAGAACTCTGCTATTTTCAGACTTGTGGGTAATCACCAGAAACCGCCTGTTGACATTCACAAATTCCCGTGCTATGATTTAATCAGAAAATCAAAGGACTAAACCAAGTTTCAGCATTGCTGGGTTAGTATGCATCAAAGACTTGGAAACAATGAAGCGAATCCATATTGTTGTGGATTCGCTTTATTCATTTCTGGAAAAGACAAGGCTAATAAGAAATTGGATTTCCAAGCACGGACTTAATGATGTTTGTAACGTGGCAATATATTGCCGAATAGGTTGTGAAGAACATATTTACGAGCCATTTATGACAAGCGCTAACTGTAGGCAATTAGATTGATATCATCAACCGAGTACCTTGTTAAGCAACCAACTACTAGAAAGAGACACTTTCAGGAGGTCTACAATGTCAAAAGAAACAAAATATTTCCCTCGCTGCTGCTAGCAACAACTTTGTTTTTGTTTGCCTTTGCAACTCCCGTAGGCGCAGATGAAAAAGACAACGACAACCATTTTGAAAGGAGCGAATTTGGTTGTGTGATACAGTTTACTCCTCCAGAATTGCAGTTAGAAGAAAAAACAAAGTATGCAGAAGCAGGCTATACCTTTGATGAAAAATGCCAACCCATACTAGAATCCACCTTATACTTAGACTACATCCCGCCAGAGAAAACCGCATCTATCTCTTCTGATGCAACAGACGGGATAGAATACTCCATCACCGAATCGAGCACAACAGCAGAGAACAGCGCATTAGGGGGCAATGCAATAACAGCAACCAATATTTGCCATGTGAAAACATGGGAAACTGATCCAGTCTATCTTCCAGTTGTGGAGGTTCGTAATGATACTACCTACACCTGGAATGGGAGCGCTGTGACATATTGGCGGGTCTCAGGGTGGACGATACAACATTTCAGCTGGTGGTTTACATATGGATTGAGTACAGCTGGTAACTGGAACCCCTACCCCACAAATGTTTGGACAAGGGTTAACTTCTCATTTTACTGCAACGGAGGACCTTTTTGTCAAGGTGGGCCAATGTACTACATTACCTTATATGCCCGCGCTTATGTTAACAAAAGCGGCGGATGTAGTGGGACAGGTACATACTCAGGGACATTATGTCAGTTGAACGGCTTAAACTGCAAGATGTTTTACTCCGTGTGGAAAGATTAACGGTGAAAATAAAAATCGCTCGTCTTGCGGTAGTCGCCAGCCTGATTTGGAACGTACTTTTATTTTTTTCCCTGACATTAAGTTTCTTCGGGTCAGAGGAAAAAGCACCGCTAGGCGTCCAATTAGCACAAAGTCAAGGGATACTAGTAATTGGCGCCTTAACTCTAGCAATTCATATAATTGCCATTAAATACTTGCGGCAAGAGCCTGTATCAACGTTTTCTAAAATAATAGTTGTGCTTAACTGCGGATGGATGTTGACGCTGGCTTTCTTGACAGGCTTCACAATAGGGCTTCTTGTGCTTCCCTCGCCAGTACTATTACTCTTGGCAAGCATCTTGCTCTTAACCGATGGCTTCCCTCTGAATAAGCAAGGATAAGAAAGCAAGAGAACAAAGGCGCGTTTGACAATGTGGTTGCCCAACACTGCATGAAGCCAACAGCGGGCTTTGCCCGCTGTTGGTATGTTGCCGTGGACGCACCAACGGAAACTGGCAATCCCTGCGCCACGCCCGCGTTGAAGGCGAAGTACGCGATGCCTCCAATTGCCGCGATTAACACTAAAGCAGAGACGATTCGAAACGATTTTACCGTTCATGGTTCACTCCTTTGTGAATGTGAATTCTGAACGGGATTATAGGAGTCGGTTGTGAACTGAATGTGAAGGGAGGATGGAAGTTTTATAGTTGGGTAAGCGCGAAATTACCGATAAACGTCCGGGCGCCGATCCTGCATCACGGGGATTTTGCGCCTCGCCTCCTCGACTTTGGCCGGGTCCGCCGCCACCGTAATTAATTCCTCGCCCTCGCCGCCTTCTGCCAACACCTCCCCCCAGGCATCCACCGCCAGCGAATGACCGAAGAACTCGTTGGACGGGTCCCGTCCGACGCGGTTACACGCGAAGACGAACACCTGGTTTTCGATGGCGCGCGCCCGCACCAGCGTCTGCCAGTGACTCAGCCGCGGATGCGGCCACTCGGACGG
>Ga0210042_1002595_pt1 | contig 13666 bp, 15 predicted proteins | sample CryGeymeta201518_FD_183982 | JGI IMG/M metagenome (GOLD analysis project Ga0210042, IMG submission 183982) | Groundwater microbial communities from Crystal Geyser aquifers in Utah, USA - Crystal Geyser metaG 2015-18 (SPAdes) (version 2) | ecosystem: Environmental > Aquatic > Deep subsurface >... | reverse complement strand
AAATCCATTATCGTAAGCATGACAGTAGCAGCAGGTTTGATGATTGCCGGTTCCGCCATGGCGACCGACATGCCAGCCATCGCCAAGAAAAACAACTGCACGGCCTGTCACGCAATTGACAAAAAGCTAGTTGGCCCGGCCTGGATGGAAGTTTCCAAGAAGTACAAGGGGGATGCGGGTGCTGAAGCCAGGCTGATCACTAAAGTCTCCAAAGGCGGTTCTGGTAACTGGGGTTCCATGCCTATGCCTGCCAACGATCCTGCCGGCAAGAAACAGGCTGACATGAAAGCACTGGTGCAGTTTATTCTGGGTTTGGCAAAATAAGTTTATCCTGTCCTCGTTGCGGGGAAGTCATTTTTCAAGATTGAGTTTGTTTCAGGAAGAACGTCAAAATTTTTCGGGAACAAGGTCAAAATTGGAGAAACTGGCGAAATTCGACTTTGCGTTGTTTGTCGGGTTACCAGGCGTAGTGAAAATCGTGCTGTGCTATGTGGCACTTTGTTGTGAAGTTGTTTAGAATCGGTCTCGAAGGCTAGGCCTTCGTACTTTTTTAAGTTTTTTGATCATAAAGCGGAGAGAACATATGAAATCTATCATCGTAAGTTTGGCAGTTGCAGCAGGTTTGATGGTTGCAGGTTCAGCAATGGCAGCAGCACCCGCCTCAGCTAAGGGTTGCAAGGCTTGCCACAGCATTGATAGCGACAAGAAAGTGGTTGGTCCAGGCTGGGTTGCAGTTGGTAAGAAATATGCTGGCGACAAAGACGGTGCCAGCAAAATTGCAGCCAATATCACCAAAGGTGGTAAATTCGACTGGAAATTTGGCATGATGCCTCCTAAAGGTGGTAATGCTAAGTTGTCTGACGCTGACATCAAGGAAATCGCGACTTATATTGCTGGCTTGAAGTAATCCGGCTTGCAAGTGTCAATAAAAAACCGGCGCAAGCCGGTTTTTTATTGCCCGTCAATTTGTTGTCCGGTAAATTGACAAAAAGTGCCTCTGCTCCGCATAATCAGCCCGTAAGTCGTAAGTTAATTCAGCCGTACGTTTTTATATTGGGAATTTAACATGTCATTATGTTTGGGTCGTTTGCTGTTCCTCGCCACATTATCATTGACGCTTGCAGGCTGTGGTCAATCCGCTTCCGAGCAGGCTGCGGCTTCAGGCGAGCGGGTGGTGCGCATCGGTTCGGTAGCGCCCCTGACCGGACCGCAGGCGCATCTGGGCAAGGATAACGAAAATGGTGCGCGCATGGCGATAGAGGAGGCCAATGCCAAGGGGATTACGATCGGCGGCAAAAAAATCCATTTTGAACTGATCAGCGAGGATGATCAGGCCGATCCCAAGACGGCGACCATCGTCGCGCAGAAGCTGGCGGACAGCGGCGTGAGCGGCGTGATTGGTCATCTGAATTCCGGCACGACCATTCCCGCCGCAAAAATTTACCACGACAACGGCATCCCGCAGATTTCTCCTTCTGCCACGGCGGTGGCTTACACCCATCAGGGTTTCAAGACTGCGTTTCGCGTGATGGCGAATGACGCGCAGCAGGGACATGTGCTGGGCGAGTATGCAACCCGGAATCTGCACGCCAAAAAAATAGCCATCATTGATGACCGTACGGCCTACGGTCAGGGGCTGGCCGACCAGTTTATCCACGCGGCACAGGCGGCGGGGGCGGAAATCGTGGCGCATGAATATACCAGCGACAAGGCAGTGGACTTTACAGCGGTGCTGACGGTGGTAAAGGGCAAACAGCCCGACCTGCTATTTTACGGCGGCATGGACGCGCAGGGCGGGATGATGGCCAGACAGATTAAATCGCTGGCGCTGAACGTGAAGTTCATGATGGGCGATGGCGGTTATACGCCCGAATTTATCAAGCTGGCAGGGGATGCGGCGGACGGCACCTATGCTTCCCTGCCCGGCGTGCCATTGGATAAAATGCCCGGCGGCAAGGCGTTCGAGCAGCGCTTCGTCGCCCAATACCAGCCGATTCAGTTGTACGCGCCTTATTGCTACGATGCTGTGAACGTGATGATCGCTGCGATGCAAAAGGCGGGGTCGGTTGAACCTGCCCATTATCTGCCCGCGCTTGCCAATATTTCATACGAAGGCATTACCGCCACCCTCCAGTTCGATGGCAATGGCGACCTCAAGGGCGGCGCGGTGACGCTGTATCAGGTGCAACAAGGCAAGTGGCAGCCGTTGGAAACGGTGGGTGCGGCGCAGTGATCCCGCGCAAGGGTTAAGCCGTACATGGAAACCTTTCTTCAGCAAATCATCAATGGCCTGGTGCAAGGCAGCGTGTACGCGCTGGTGGCGCTGGGCTATACCATGGTCTATGGCATCCTCGGTCTGATCAACTTCGCGCACGGCGAAGTGGTAATGGTCGGCGCGATGCTGGTGATTTCATCGCTGACCGCCATGCTGTCCTGGGGGGTGCCGCTGTTGTTGGCCTTGCCGATCAGCGTGGTGCTGGCGATGGCGGGTTGTATGGCGCTGGGTTACAGCATCGAGCGCATCGCCTACCGTCCCTTGCGCCATGCGCCGCGTCTCGCCCCGCTGATAACTGCGATAGGCGTGTCCATCCTGTTGCAAAATCTGGCCATGATGATCTGGGGGCGCGAGTATCACGCCTTCCCGCAACTGATCGTCAGCCAGCCTCACCACATCGGCGGCGCGATCATCAATGACATTCAAATAATCATAATAATCATGGCATTAGCGATAATGGCGGGGCTGATGCTCCTTGTGCATCGCACCCGTCTGGGGCGTGCGATGCGTGCCGTGGCAGAGAACCAACACGCCGCGCAGCTAATGGGCGTGGATGTCAACCGAGTAATCTCAGTAACTTTCATGCTGGGTTCGGCACTGGCGGCAATTGCCGGGCTGATGGTCAGCGCCAACTACGGGCTGGCGCACTACTACATGGGATTTTTACTGGGGCTGAAAGCCTTCACCGCTGCGGTGCTGGGCGGCATCGGCAATCTGCGCGGCGCGATGCTGGGCGGCCTGTTGCTGGGCCTGATCGAAAGTCTGGGCGCGGGCTATATCGGAGATTTGACGGGTGGATTCATGGGCAGCCAGTATCAGGATGTGTTCGCCTTCTTCGTGCTGATCGCCGTGCTGGTGTTCAGGCCGTCTGGATTGCTCGGCGAACAGTTGGCGGAGCGGGCATGAAATCGGGTAGATTCACGAAGAAAAATGGGCTGTTTGTTTTGCAGCTGGGTGCCGTGCTGTTATTGCCGTTCATCACCGATGCCCTGCTCGGGCGCGGCTGGGTGCGCATCGTGGATTTCGCCATGCTCTACATCATGTTGGCACTCGGCCTTAACATCGTGGTCGGCTACGCGGGGCTGCTGGATTTGGGTTACATCGCGTTTTTCGCGGTGGGGGCGTACTGTTTTGCGCTGACCGGTTCGCCGCATCTGGCGCTGGCCTTCCCGCAGCTTTTTCCTGCTGGCCTGCATCTTTCCTTCTGGCAGGTTGTGCCGTTGTCGGCCTTGCTGGCGGGCGGTTTCGGGGTGTTGCTGGGTGCGCCCACGCTACGCTTGCGCGGGGACTATCTGGCTATCGTCACGCTGGGATTCGGCGAAATCATTCGCATCTTTTTGAACAATCTCAACGCGCCGATCAATCTGACCAACGGCCCACAAGGGATCAGCCTGATTGATCCCATTGCCGTGGCGGGGGTGTCGCTGAACGCAGGCGAGGAGATACTCGGCATTACTTTCCCCTCAGTGCATCTGTATTTTTACCTGTTCCTGGCCTTCACCGCACTGGTGATATTTGTCTCGCACCGTCTGGAGAAATCACGCATCGGTCGCGCCTGGATGGCGATACGCGAAGACGAGATTGCGGCAACGGCGATGGGCATCAATACCCGTAACCTCAAGCTGCTGGCGTTCGCGATGGGGGCGATGTTCGGCGGCGTATCCGGTACCTTGTTCGCGGGTTTTCAGGGCTTTGTCAGCCCGGAAAGCTTCAGCCTGATGGAATCGGTCATGGTGTTGTGCATGGTGGTGCTGGGCGGCATGGGTAATATACGCGGGGTCATACTCGGCGGCGTGCTGCTGGCCTTGCTGCCGGAAATCCTGCGCCACGGCATCGTGCCTTTGCAGCAGGCACTGTTCGGCAGAACCGTGATAGACCCGGAAGGTCTGCGCATGTTGCTGTTCGGCACTGCGCTAATCGCAGTGATGCTGTATCGTCCTGCGGGGTTGTGGCCTTCGCGTGTCCGCCGTAGTGAACTTGAGGCAGACGAGCCGGAGTCAACGATATGAATGCCCCTTTACTGGAACTCGCCCATATAGGCAAACAGTTCGGCGGGCTGAATGCCTTGAGCGAGGTGTCGTTGCACATTAAGCGCGGCGAAATCTACGGCCTGATCGGTCCGAACGGTGCGGGCAAGACCACACTGTTCAACGTCATTACAGGCCTGTATCGGGCGGATGCTGGCGAATTTCGTTTTGCCGGGCTGCGTTATCACCATCCCCAGCCGCACCGGCTGGCGCAGGCGGGCATCGCGCGCACTTTTCAGAATATCCGCCTGTTCGCCAATCTCACCGCGTTGGAAAATGTGATGATAGGCCGTCATATACGCACCCAGTCGGGCGTTTTCAGTGCCTTGCTGCGCGATGCGGCCACGCGCGCGGAAGAACGTGCCTGCGCCGAACGCGCGCGCGAATTGCTGCGCTATGTCGGTATCACCCGACCCGCGCAAACGCTGGCCAAACATCTCTCCTACGGCGAACAGCGCAGGCTGGAAATAGCGCGAGCCTTGGCCACCGAACCGCTGCTGTTGGCGCTGGACGAACCCGCTGCCGGGATGAATGCCACCGAAACGGAAAGCCTGAAGATGCTGTTGCAGGACATCCGCGCCACGGGCATCACCGTGCTGCTGATCGAACATGACGTGAAACTCATCATGGGCTTGTGCGATCGCGTGGCGGTGCTGGATTACGGCAGGAAGATCGCCGAAGGGGTGCCGGATGAAGTGCGCGGCGACCCCGCCGTGATCGCCGCCTATCTGGGGAACGACGATGAATAGTAGCGCGCTGAAACGGGGTACTCCCTCCCTCTCGCAGGGGGAGGGCTGGGGTGAAAAGCCCGATGTTCCCCAGTTATTGGAAGTTCGCGATTTGCAAGTCGCCTATGGTGGCATACAAGCGGTGAAAGGCATCAGCCTGCAAGTCGCGCCGGGTGAGTTGGTCGCGCTGATCGGCAGCAACGGCGCGGGCAAGACCACCACGCTGAAGACGCTGGCGGGCATCATAGCCCCAGTCAGCGGGCAGATAGACTATGACGGTAACAGCCTGATCGGCAGGGCGGCGCATCGGCGCGTCGCACAGGGCATGGCGCTGGTGCCGGAAGGTCGCGGCGTGTTTGCGAGGCTCACCGTGCGGGAAAACTTGCAAATGGGCGCTTATACGCGCAGCGATACGCCCGGCATTGCCGCCGACCTGGAACGCATGTATGAACGCTTTCCGCGTCTGTATGAACGCCGCGATCAATTGGCCGGAACATTGTCCGGCGGTGAGCAGCAAATGGTTGCGATGGCGCGCGCCCTGATGAGTCGCCCGCGCCTGTTGATGCTGGACGAACCCAGCATGGGGCTGGCTCCCTTGATGGTTAAAAAAATATTTGAAACTATTCAAGAGGTTGCATCGCAGGGCATGAGCATCATATTGGTCGAACAAAACGCCAGACTCGCCCTGCAAGTCGCCCAGCGCGGCTATGTGATGGAAAGCGGAAAGATCACACTTTCCGGTGAATCCCGCGAACTGCTGGGCAGCGATGCCGTGCAACGCGCGTATCTGGGTGGCTGATTAGAGTCGCTGGCGGCATGAATGGCGAGTGGGATTGTTTGGATAAAAATAGGCTATGCCGTAGTTAACGGTTGTTATGGGGATAAGAAATCATAAATTACCGCGCATCACGATGACAGCATCCACCCCATTCTCCACCTCATTGCCCCCTCGCTAACGCTCTCCCCCTTGAAGGGAAAGGAATCTACTCCCCGCCCGCAGCTTGCGAGGACGGAACGGATACTATCCCCTTGGAGAGAGGGGAATCTACTCCCTCCCCTTCAAGGGGAGGGTTGGGGTGGGGATGGGGGGTGGTGGCAGTCGCCACATAGCGGCAATCCAGAAGCGGGAACTCAGCACGACAGCCTATCTACGGGTCTGATTGCCAATGATCTACGTCATTTCAACCGTTAAACCTGGAAACCGCAGTTGACCGCTCAAGTGACAGCATAACGTGCTGACCTTAAGAGCTATTCTTCACATTCGATGGTTCACGAATTCGCTACGGGCTGAAATTCAGGTTTCTTGCGGCGCGGTGCGGGGTTGCACCCAAGAGGGCACAAGAACCCCTGCGGGGCAACTCGTTGAAATGGAATAACCATTTCGCCTCCTCGCGTGGAGCGATACTTGCAATAAACATGAACCTCAACCCGTCCAACTGCGGTTTCCAGGTTAATTTGGACAGAGCTTAAAAATAGCTATTCGCTCCAGCCCGCATCCAGCAAGCGGTCGCTGCGGTTCTCGGTCTGGTGAAGCAGGAAGGCGCAATCCTGGCGGTGTATGGTGATGCCGCGATCGCGCGTCAGATAGCCGATGATGGCTTGTGGTGGCGCGGGGTTGCAGCATTTTGCCAGCCGCGTCGTTTGCCTGCCCAGTCCGGTAATCATAATGTGCGGTTCATCGAGCGGTTTGTCGGCAGGTCTGACGACGGCGGATTTGATAATGTCCAGTGGCCGGGTCGGGCACTCCGCCTGTATCGCCAGCGCGATGCGCCGCAGGGTGACCTCGTTGCGACCGAGCGCCGCCAGCAAATCTTCCAGTTTGTTGTAGCGCAGGCGCTGCGCGAGTTTCTCCTGATTCACCGAGGTGATGCCTAGTCGGTGCAATTCCCGATCCAGTTGTAGGCGGCCTTGTGCGACATGTTCATCCAGATGCAGGTTTTTGAACCAGGCGCGCACCTTGGCGCGCGCGCTGGGGCTTTGCAAATAGCCCAGCGCGGGATTGGCCCAGTCCAGACTGGGGCCGCCCTGTTTGACGGTGAGAATTTCCACGCGCTGGCCGTTTTGCAAGGGATAGGTGAGCGGCACGATGCTGCCGTCCACTTTTGCGCCGCGCGTGCGATGCCCCAGATTGGAGTGCAGCGTATAGGCAAAATCCACCGGGGTCGCACCTGAAGGCAGGGCGATGACCTTACCTTGCGGCGTGAGTACATAAACCTGGTCGTGGAATAGTTCGTTCCTGAACTGTTCCTGCATATCGCTCTGTTCGGCAATATCTTCTTTCCATTCAAGTATCTGGCGCAGCCAGACAATTTTTTCATCCAGTTTTGCGTCGGATTTCCCCCCTTCCTTGTAACGCCAGTGCGCGGCGACTCCCAGCTCGGAATGGTGGTGCATCTCCTGCGTGCGGATCTGTATCTCGACGGCGAGACCGCGCGGACCGATGACGGCGGTATGCAGCGAACGGTAGTTGTTGCTCTTGGGGTGCGCGATGTAGTCGTCGAATTCGCTGGCGATGGGAACCCACAGGGCTTGCACGATGCCCAGTGCCGCGTAGCAGTCCTGCACGTCTTGCACCAGAATGCGCACGGCGCGCACATCATACAGTTCGTCAAAATCCAGTTGTTTGCGCTTCATCTTGTTGATGATGCTGTAGATGTGCTTGGGGCGCCCGGTCACTTCCGCCTGGATGCCCGCCTGCTGCATGGCACTGCGCAACTGCCCGATGACTTCGGCGATGTACTGCTCGCGGTCTATGCGGCGCTCGTCCAGTAATCCGGCAATTTTCTTGTAAAGTTCCGGTTCCAGGTAGCGCACCGACAGGTCTTCCAGCTCCCATTTGATTTGCCACACGCCGAGCCGGTTGGCGAGCGGCGCGAACAGGTTTTTCGTTTCCTGCGCGATGGTGCGCTGCTGTTCGATGTCGGCACCCGACAGGCAACGCATGGTCTGGGCGCGTTCGGCCAGTTTGATTAGCACCACGCGGATGTCGCCGACCATCGCCAGCAACATCTTGCGCAGGCTTTCCAGTTGCTGGGCGTGGTCGTCTTTCTTCTTGTTTTTCTTGTCGGGGCGGGGGATTTCGCTGAATTGCCGTATCTGCTCGGTGCGTGAAATGCCTTGGACCAGCGCCATGACGTTGTGACCGAAATCGCTCTCCAGCCGGGATGCCCAGTCGTCCAGATAGTCGGGTATGGCGTGCAGCAGTGTGGCGACGATCGTTTCAATGTCCATGTTCATGCCGACCAGAATGGAGGCCGCGCCCAGCGCGTGTTGCAGCAGCGGCGTACCGGTCAGCGCGACTTGTCCGGCATAGAGCGGCTCGGCCAGTTCGCAGGCATGGCGTATCACCTCGACTTCGTCGGCGGTGAAGTCGGCCAGCCATGTATCGCCAACGGTGAATTTCTGCGGGGAGCGTGTCTGTATTGAAACCATTGCTTAGTAGCCCAGCGTTTTGAGTAATAACTTGCTTGCGAGTGCTAACAATAACACGGCGAACAGCTTGCGTAACAGGCCGGTGTTCAGGTGGTGCGTGGCTTTTGCGCCCAGCGGCGCGGTGAATACGCTGGCTAACGCCGTCCACAACAGGGCGGGCAGATAGACATAACCCAGACTTGCGGCAGGAAGGCCTGGTGCGCCCAGCCCCGTCAGCACATAGCCTGCCGTTCCGCCGAGTGCGACCGGAAAGCTGATGGCAGCCGAAGTGCCGATGGCCTGGCGGAGGGTGAAGTTGCTCCAGGTCAGGAAGGGAATTACCACCGTACCGCCGCCGATGGACACCAGACTGCTCAGCGTGCCGGCGAACACGCCGAACAGCCTGACGATCAGGCTGCGGGGGAGCTGGCGCGAGGCGGGTGGGCGGATGTCCAGCAATATCTGCGCGGCGGCGCAATACACGAACAGCGCGAAGATCAGCCCCAGCAGATAGACCGGGATGCGGCTCGCCAGCAGAGTGCCCAAGGCTGTGCCGATCAGGATGCCGGGGGTGATGGTACGCACCACGCGCCAGTTCACCGCGCCGTGTTGGTTATGTTTCAACAAGCTGGCCAGCGCGGTAAAGAGGATGGTCGCCATAGACGTGCCGAGCGCCAGATGCAGCAGGTGTTCGGGCGGAAAATGCTGCGCATCGAACAGCAGCAACAAGAGGGGCACGAGTAGCGTGCCACCGCCTATGCCGAACAGTCCGCCCAGAAACCCGATGCCAGCCCCCAGCAACAAATAGGCGACCCCCCATTCCATCAGGCGTGAACCAATCGGGCGGTGATGAATTCCCATTCATCGGGGTCAAGCGGCGTGATGGACAGGCGGTTGCCCTGTTGCAGGGTACGCATCCGTGCCAGTTCCGGGTGCAGGCGCAGCTCACTCAGCGGGATCAGCGCGATTTTTTTGACCAGTTGCACGTCCACATTAAACCAGCGCGGCTGCTCAGGTGTGGCCTTTGCGTCGAAATACTTGCTGGATTGTTCGAACTGTTTGGCATCGGGATAAGCGCCACTGGCCACCCGCGCGATTCCCGCGATACCCGGTATCTTGCAATTGGAATGGTAAAACAGCACGCCATCGCCTATCGTCATCTGGTCGCGCATGAAGTTGCGCGCCTGATAATTGCGCACGCCATACCAGGCCACACTTTGTTCGGGGAAGGTCGCCAGATCGTCAATACTGACATCGGCGGGCTCGGATTTCATCAGCCAGTAGCGCATGTTTATTTTTTCCGTTCAGATTAAGGTAGCGCAGCTATTGCACCGTTCTGATTTCATTGAGCAAATCGGGGTGTCTGTCGAGTACTTTGAGCAACTTTAGCAGCGCCAGGGAGGGTTTGGTCTTACCGTTTTCGTATCGAGAAAACGCATTGACCCCGCCGCCAAAGATTTCGGAAGCCTCCCGCTGATCCAGCGACAGTTTTTTGCGAACGCTGGCAATAAAACATGGATCAACAATGGAAGCATTGACCCGTTTGTTGAATGCCAACATTAAATCCATGGTTCTGCGGGATTCTGCTGCGTCCAGAACTGATTCGTTGCAGGCATTGCAAAACTCACCCTTCACGGCAGGCAGAACCGTTGATGCATTTTTGTAAGTGTAGGTTATATCGCGGGTATCTCGCACCATATCAGCCGCGCCGCAAGTCGGACATTTCATGTTTATAACTCCTTGAACGACACAATGAGTACGTCATCAATGACAGTCAGTTTCAAATACACCGCGCCGGATGGGGTCTGGGGGCGGTACACATCTTGCCAAACGGTATTATTTGTATGGGTGGTCATGCTTTTGTAGAAATCAGCCATGCTCAACGACCTCACTACGGCGATCATCTCGTCGAAACCCATGCCGAGTGCCGTAGCGCCTTCACGGGCCGATTTTGTTGCGCGCACGCGCCCCGTGCCAATTAGAATTTTGACTGCCGAAAGTTTGCAGTGAGGCACACGTTTTTCCACAGTGTGAACAATAACTTGCTGGGTTCAATTTGGCAAGTAGGTTAATTTGCTTGCGGTGTATCCTCATCAGTAAGAGAATGCGCCCTTTTATTATTCCAGAAGAAAAACCATGACCGACCTCGCAGCACGCGCCATTCAGGCGGAAAACACCCTCCGGCAACGCGACCTTGCCCGAATGAAAGGGATCGCCGTCGGATTGCTGGGGCTGGCGGCCTGTTTGTATGTGGCAGGCAAGTGGCTGGCCTGGGGCTATCTGGCGGCTTTTGCCGAGGCGGCGATGATAGGCGCGCTGGCGGACTGGTTCGCGGTAGTGGCACTGTTCCGTCACCCTTTGGGCATCCCGATTCCCCACACCGCCATCGTCACCCGCAACAAACGCACCATCGCCAACAGTCTGGCCGATTTTGTGGTGGGGCAATTTTTGAGTGCGGAAATTATCGTGCAACGCCTCAAACGCTTTGACGCGGCGCGGCATTTATCGCAATGGCTGGCGGTGGCCGAACATCGGCACAAGGTCGCGGGCTATCTCAATCAGGCGGTAGGCTATGGCGTGCAAACGCTGGACGACCGGCGCATCCACGACTTTATCGCGCAAGCTGCCCGCAACAAGCTGCAACAGATTGATTTGTCGGCGTTTATGGCCGATGGTCTGGCGCTGGTCACACAGGGTCGCCAGCATTACAAAATATTGCATGGTGGGCTGAACCGCTTCGCCGACTATGTCGAGAATGCCGAAAACGACGAGAAAATTACCGCCTTCATCAAAGGCTGGAGCGAGAACGCCTTCGTGCAAAGCATGATAGAGCCGTTCGTGCCAACCATCCGCACGGCGGTCGTCAACAAGCTGCGCGCCGCCGCCGAAGATGAAAACAACGGCCTGTATCTGGAATTTGACGAACAAATCAAATCCTACGTCGCGCGCCTGCAACAAGACCCGGCATTGCAGCAATGGGTGAGCGACAAGAAAAATAGCCTGCTCAATCAGGCAGAATTCGGCCAGCACATCGAATCGCTCTGGAACCAGTTCCGTGACTGGGTGGTGCTGGATTTGTCGCATCCCGAATCCGTCATTTCCGGCAAATTGACCCAGCTGGTCGGCGAACTGGAACAGCATCTAGCGGACAACGAGCAACTGGGCAACTGGCTCAACGAGCAGATTCAATCCGCCCTGATACAGGCCGCCAACACCAACAAAGGTTTGGTCGGCGACTTGATCCGCGAAGAATTCGGCAACTGGGACGACCGCTACATGGTCAACCGGCTGGAGCTATATCTGGGCCGCGACCTGCAATACATCCGTATCAACGGCACCCTGGTCGGCGGGCTGTTCGGGCTGGCGATTTATGCGGCGACGCAGCTGGTCGCGGGTTAAGCGAGGGCGGAAGCCCCAGTGGGGCGTTCCGCCACGCTCAAACTTATTTGGCGGAACCGCAAGCGTTCCGCCCTACGCTGACTCCTCTTGAAGGGGGAGGAATCTACTCCCTCCCCTTCAAGGGGAGGGGGATGCTGTCATCGTGATGAGCGGTAATTTATGATTTAACTACCAGATCGCCGCAGAATAATGCTTGGATATGTTCTGGTCTGCGGTCAGCAGAGGCGATTCGCGGTGGGCGGCTTGAGCAACGATGATTCGATCAAACGGGTCGCGCGTCCAGTCGAGTGCAAGTGCTGCGCCGATCACGGCAGCAAAGGGTTGCTGGCATGTTTCCAATCCAATGTCGCGCCGCAAACCGTCCAGTACGGTAGAGGCTGGGCAGTTGATGCGAGAGATTTCATGCAGGTAAGCCAGTTCAAGTTCCACCATGGGAGAAATAAGGAGTTGTTCGGCAGATTAAATTGCGTGGATTCCCTGTGGTGTCAGGCGTGATGCTCCATCCTGATATAGCCAGACCAGAATATGGGTGTCGAGATAGAGCCGTTTCACAACGAGGGTTTCCATTCCTGCTCCCAGGACAAATTGGCGAGGTCATCGGCATTGCCGTTGATGGTGCCGGGATGCGGTTTGAGCGAGGCGAGGCGCTGGGTGGACGGGTTGCGGACGATGCGCACTGAACCTTTTGGACGTTTGACTTCCACGGCTTCACCTGTGTCGAGAATATGATCCAGCGTGCTGAAAAGCTCGGCACGCAGACGGGTGGCGGTAAGGAAGGTTGGCATGGTTGAACTCTTTGATTGAAATGCGTGCATGTTATGCTTGAACAGGTACCTGTTCAATGTGTTCATTCGAGTCTGACCCTATTGATGCGTGTTTAAAAGTGTCCATTTCACTCATTTACGTTCCCACGAACTTTTTGCAAACAATTAAAAAAACGGAATTCTGAACTAAATACACGTTTAATTTCTGCTCTGTCTTCGGTTGGAAGTTTCAATAAGTCCTGTCTTGTTTTAATAATGTTCAGATACTTACCAATGAGCAGAGGTTCTTCATTGATTTCGGCAACTTTTGCGATATTGCTCTGTGCCGCCCCAACGGATATATGGTGGATGGATAGCTGATTTGATGGGGCGGAACTGATGGATAAGATACTTTCTAATTCACTTTCATTTCCCAACAAAAAGCCAACCTCAGCCTCCGAGCAGGCGAGCAAGCCGTTATGCTGATTGGCAAGACTAATCGCCCTTAGGCTAGGGCAGATATGATTTTGCTGATAAAAATTTCGCGCGTAATCATCGCATAAGGCACGAAACATCCCTTGATCATATTGTTCGGTTAACGCTGCCTCCAAATAACCAAAATACGAATCAAAGTGCGTAGCGATTTGGTCAGCTGTAACATCAGTCAAAACGCTTTCAATTTCATTCAGCTCTGGAATGCGGCTGTTGTCTTCGTAGTATTTTTGCAGCGCTTCAATCGCCTGCCTGCGTGATTTCAAGCGATATTGCAGCTCTTCTATAAGTTGCAAAACTTGCGCGGCAGATTGGCTATAGTTCACTTCCAATGATGAGTTATGCACGGTTTCTTTTTTATCGCGAGGCTCCCAATTTTCTTTTTCAATGGGAATGCGATTTACTCTTTTGCTTAGTTGATGCACCTCGTTCAAGCGTTCCAATGAGCCAACAAAATCTAATACATGAACGTAATCTTTGTTGGGCGTTTTACGTAACCCTCTGCCTAGTTGTTGCAGCCAGATCGTATGCGACCCCGTGTAGCGCATAAAAACCAGCAGATTGGTTTCTGGAATATCAATGCCTTCGTTG